>Ga0255346_1006676_pt1 | contig 11160 bp, 8 predicted proteins | sample wastewater_treat_FD_194410 | JGI IMG/M metagenome (GOLD analysis project Ga0255346, IMG submission 194410) | Wastewater microbial communities from Lulu Island WWTP, Vancouver, Canada - plant22 | ecosystem: Engineered > WWTP > Wastewater > Unclassified | place: Canada: Vancouver, British Columbia... | reverse complement strand
TGGAAAAATAAAATTAACTTGACAGAAGAAAAACTTTCATTACCTCCGGTTTCTACAAAATTATTTCAACAATATACTAAAAACGAAAAATTTTTAGAGCAAACTCTAACTATTAAAAAATTAACTTATCAAATCACCAATAAGAATCAATCTGTTTTGGATAATATTTTTTTGATAACTCGATTTTTAAAGAAGAATTTTCAATACACTTATCCAGTTAAAAAGAGGGGGGTTAAAAATTTAAATCTAAATAATTTAAAAGGCGATTGTGGTGAGGTCGGGGCTTTATTTGTAACGATGTGCAGAGTTTTAGATATTCCTGCCGTAAATCGAACTGGTTACATTATATATTATGACGAATTAAATAATTTATATGAACATGGATGGGTAGATATTTACTTAAAACCTTATGGGTGGATAGATATTGATCCATTAGCTAATAATATTTTGAAAAAAAGAGATAATAAATATTCGTATTATCAAAAAAATTATTTTTTATTTTTTAGCAATGGTTTTAATTTAAAACTAAAGCCTAAAGTGCCTAATAATTTTATATTTAAGTATTGGAATGAAGTAGGACTGCCAATGACAAATACATCCGTTCAAATTTTACAACCATTAGTATTTGCTTCTCTAAAAGAAATTAAATTTTCAGATAATATTAAATTGCTTTCTAATAAAAAGCCCCAACTAAAATGAATTAGTCGGGGCAGAAAGGATTTTTATCCTTTCTTTACTCTGGCCGAAGAAGAAGGACAGCCTTTGTGAGCCGCACCAACAATGAGATGTTTGGTGTTGCCTTTCGCCTTGATCTTGGGCGAAATGTACTGTTTTTTCTTTTTCATCGCTTAGCACCTCCTTTCTTTATGGATTTTGCGGTGGCATAAGATACGCGACAATTTTCCGGAGATGGTCCTAAAAGATCGCCTCCTTCTAAAAAAGCTAGTCCTGGACAACGAGCGCAAGAATCAAGAAGTTGGCATTTTGAACACTTTGTAAGTTTACTAATAGTTAAACTCCGAAGATATTGAAGTTGTGGAGAATTGTACCAGATCTCTGAAAAACTGTTTTTCTTCAAATCACCAACTTCGTAAAGAAGCTGATTGCAAGGCAAAACTTTACCTGAAGGCGTAATGGCACAACTGTTAAATCCGCTATAGCACGGAGCGGCTTCACCTAAATCAGAAAAACCAAAATAAAATTGGTGATCTTGAAATGGTTTACGCCCGGCATAAAAAGCAGATAACTCCTTGTCCTCTAAAAACAATCTCAACTGCTCATCGCTTAATCGAAACTGAAAAGTGTCTTGTCTTCCATCGTTGCGAGCAGTGATAATGTGACTCGGTGATATCAAACAACCTAAGAACTTAGCAAGATTCTTTACCAAGTGGCGTTCGTGAAAATTTATTCTCATTAACGGAAAGGCAATTTCTATTTTTATTCCCGCTTTAGTTAAAAAATCTATGCCATCCAGTGTTTTTCTAAACGAACCAGATAAATTAGTGATTGAATCGTGCGTTTCAGGCGTTGCTCCATAAAGACTTATTTGGACACGCCTAACAGGAAATTGCGAAAGCATGTCTGCTTTACTCTTAGTAATAAGAGTGCCGTTACTGAGAATATCAATCACAAAATGCAATTTACTGGCATATTCCACAATTTTTAGTGCGTCACTGCGAGCAAGAAATTCCCCGCCGGTAAAAGAAACGAACAAACAGCCCGCAACCGCGATTTCATCAAGAATACGTTTGATTTCGCTAAACGAAAGTGATGGCTGATTGCGATCCATATAACAATGGATACATCTCTCATTGCAAGCATAAGTTGTTTCGAAAGTAACGGCGAATGGAATAAGTTTCTCAATGGCTTTCATTTCAATGGCCAATAATACATTCTCTCCTTCTTCATTTTCTTGATCTTCTGGTTTTTTCGCTTTTAATCCTGTACTAGCGTCATTAATAAAGCCACAAGAATTAGCTTCTTGTAAAAAAGTAACAACATCCTTTTCTGCTCTCTGCTTGCTAATAAAATACTCACTTGTTAAAAATTCAACCAACTCATTAAAACCTGCACCTTCACTCATCTTCTCCCATAAAAGAGAGGCTGTTTCATTCCAAATTGCGATTTGTTGATTTTCACAATTAAATACTACTATTTCACCATCAATATATCTCCATCCAACTCTTGGATTAATTACGTATTGTCTATTCATTATCAATACCTCCTAATTTTTAATGAACAATTTTTTTATGACTATCACTATAATAGCTACTAATATCTTATTACTACCCCCCCCCGTTTTGTCAATAATAATTTTATAGATCATCTTCGTAGCGAAACGGAGAAAACACTTCGTTTTCTCCTTCAAATAAATAAAAATAAATTTAAAAATTTTTTAAAACAATTCCGGCTGCTGTCGAAAAAAAGAGAAGGAATATATTAGTTAACACGGCATATCTGGCTACGGCTTTTATACAAAAGCCCCTACCAATATTTGCCTCTGCTGGCGCAGAAAGTGGAGGCAGAAAAATTTCTTTTCTTAAAGGAAAAAATAAAAAGAAAAGGGCATGCCAAATCAAAAAATGCGAAGAATATTTTTTGCGGGACACGCGAGCGACGACGGGGCAAGACAATGATAGTTACACAATACTGAAATCCATGGAATCCTTCACCCACCTACGGCGGACTCTCAGGATGACAAAATGGAGACGTCATTTTGAACGAAACCTCGTCTATCGGTGGGCAGGCGGGCCATCAGAATGACATCGGTGAGGGCTACGTTTAAGATGATATTAAAAAATTTGCATTTTAAGAGTAGAATTTTGTATAATATTTTTATGATTGTTAATGGCTATTCTTATAAAAACATTAAAAAAGCTGCTAATTTTTTAAAAAAAGGTGAGCCCATTGCTTTTCCCACTGAAACGGTGTATGGATTGGGTGCTAATATTTATAATAAAAAATCAGTAGCTAAAATTTTTGAAATTAAACAACGACCATTTTTTGATCCATTAATTGTTCATATTGCTAACTTAAAACAATTAGAAGAAGTAGCAAAAATAGAAGACGAAAGAATTTATCTTTTAGCTAAACATTTTTGGCCCGGTCCTCTAACTTTAATTTTACCAAAACAAAAAAGAATTTCTTATTTAATTACTGCTGGCCTAGAAACCGTCGCCATTCGAATGCCTTCAAATATTATTGCTTTATCTTTAATTCAAGAATTAGATTCTCCCATTGCTGCTCCCAGCGCTAATTTATTTACTCATTTGAGCCCTACCACGGCTCAACACGTTTTAAAACAATTAGGAAATAAAATAAAATTAATTTTGGATGGCGGCAAAACAACCTGTGGGGTAGAATCAACAATTTTATCAATAGAAAAAAATAAAAAACCAGTAGTGTTACGAATGGGCGGTTTGCCAATTGAAAATATTGAAAAAATAATTGGCAAAATTATTAATCCCACTAAAAAAAGCCAAAAAGTTTTAGCGCCGGGCAACTTAAAAAATCACTATGCTCCTCAAAAACCATTAATTATTATTAATAACGAAAAAGAAATTCCTAAATATTTAAAAAATAATAAACAAAAAATTGGCTATTTAGCTTTTCAAAAAATCAACAATAAAAAAATTCTTAGTGATTATAAAATTTTATCTTCTCAAGGCGATTTTAAAGAAGCCGCTAGTAATTTTTTTGATTATCTTCACCAATTAGATGATGGCCCAGCTGAAATTATTTTGGCTGAAAAAATTAAAGAAGTTAACTTGGGCAAAGCAATGATGGAAAGATTAATTAAAGCTGCCCATCGTTAATGTTGTATAAATAAAATGAAAAAAAACATAATGATTATTTTAACCATTCTTTTAATTATCATATTTTTAAGCATCTATTTCGTTTCAAAAAACAAAAAAACAGAAATTTTTTTTCCTAAACAAAATATAAAAATAGAGGCTCAATTAGCTCAAACCATTTTGCAACAAACTAAAGGATTAATGAATGTAAAGAATTTACCCGAAAACCAAGGAATGCTTTTTGTTTTTCTTGATGAATCTAGAAAAAGTTTTTGGATGAAAAATACTTATATTCCTCTTGATTTAATTTTTATTTCTCGCGATAAAAAAATTGTTGAAATAAAAGAAAATTTTGAACCCTGCCAACAAAAAAAATGTCCCTCCTATACTTCTCAGAAAAAAGCCAAATATGTTTTGGAGGTTAATGGAGGTTTTTGTCAAAAACACCAAATCAAAGAAGGCGACGAAGTACGCTTTGAAATAAAATAGTTTAAAATTTTTAATGATAATTTTTTATGTTATCTAATGGCCTGCCTACCGTCAGGCAGGCAAAGCCTGAAGGATCCCACGCACAGCAATGAGTTTCCACGGTCATTCTGAGCGTTAGCGAAGAATCCCATGCACAGCGATAATAGTTGCTTATTAGTTGGCATGGGATCCTTCGGGCTTCGCCCTCAGGATGACATTGAAAATTAATTGTCATTCTGAGCGTTAGCCCTGCCTGCCGGCAGGCAGGGCTCGCTCTTCATTCTTTTTGATTCAAAAAGAATGAAACCATGCCCGCTCGCTTCACAAATTCAGCCAGAAGTTATTGAGTTAAACTGAATCAAATATCATTTTGCTGAAAGCTATGGGATCCTTCACTCCGTTCAGGATGACAAAAAGGAGACGTCATTCTAAAATTTTTTTAAAAACTTTTAATTTTAATTTTTTGTGTTAAAATAAAACCAATGGAAAAAGAACCTCTTGTTAATAAAAAAACTATTGATTATCTTTCAGAATTAAGCCGAATAAAAATAACTGAAGCGGAAAAACCCAAATTAGAAGCGGACCTTAATGCTATTCTTAATTATGTAAAACAACTCCAAGAAATTGATACTTCTTTTATAAATTTAGATGAAAAACTATTAAAAATAAAAACCAATAAAGATTTAGAATATTTAAACGAAAAAAACCTTGATTTTGAAAATGATGATTTAATAGATAGTTTTTATCAGCGAAAAGATAAGTGGTTAGAAATTCCACCAATTTTTTAATTTATGATTACTTTACACGAATTAACAATCAAAAAAATTCATTTTTTATTAACGAGTAAAGAATTTAGCGCTTTTGATTTAACAAAAGAATTTTTTGATTATATTGAAAAAAAAGACAAAGAAATCGATGCTTATAAACTTTTACTCAAAGATGAGGCTTTGCGTCAAGCTAATGAAATAGATAAAAAAATTGCGGCTGGAGAAGAAATTTCCTTATTAGCCGGTGTGCCTTTAGCAATTAAAGATAATATTTTAATAAAAAATACCTTATCTACTGCTGGTTCTAAAATTTTAGCTAATTATAAAGCTGCTTATAATGCTACGGCAATTGAAAAATTAAAAAAGCAAGGAGCAATATTTTTAGGAAAAACTAATATGGATGAGTTTGCGATGGGCTCATCAACCGAAACTTCTGCTTTTAGAAAAACAAAAAATCCGCTGGATTTAACTCGAGTGCCGGGTGGATCAAGCGGTGGTTCAGCCGCTGCCGTTGCTTCTCATCAATCCGTCGCTGCTCTTGGTTCTGACACTGGCGGCTCTGTTCGTCAACCAGCTTCTTTTTGCGGTCTTGTTGGTTTAAAACCAACTTATGGCGCTGTTTCTCGTTTTGGATTAATTGCCTTGGCTTCTTCACTTGATCAAATTGGTCCTCTGACCAAAACCGTTGAAGATGCTGCTATTTTATTAGAAGCAATTGTTGGCAAAGATAAATATGATAATAGTAGTGAAAATTTTCAATTTCAAGCTAATTCTATTTATAATAAAGACGATTTAAAAGGATTAAAAATAGGAATTATTAAAGAAATTAATTTGAATTCTTTAGAAAAAGATTTGGCTATTGCTTTTCAAAAAAACTTAAAACAATTAGAAAATTTAGGCGCTAGCATTGAAGAAATTTCCATTCCTCATCTTTCTTTAAGTTTGGCTTGTTATTATGTTTTAATGCCCGCTGAAGCTAGTAGTAATTTGGCAAGATTTGATGGATTACGTTATTCACCATCTGATAAAACTGGCTCTCTAAAAGATATTTATTTTGAAACAAGAGGCGAATATTTTGGGTCGGAAGTTAAAAGACGAATTGTTTTAGGAACGTTTGTTTTATCCAGTGGTTATTATGATGCCTTCTATTATAAAGCTCGATTAGTTCAAACTTTAATTAAAAAAGAATTTGAAGAAGTTTTTAAAAAAGTTGATTTAATTGTTTTGCCTACCACGCCAACAACAGCCTTTAAATTTAATGAAAAAATAAATGATCCGCTAGAAATGTATTTATCTGATATTTTTACCGTTCCAGCTAATATTGCTGGACTTCCCGCTATTTCTTTGCCAATTTATGGCGAAAATAAACTACCCTATGGTTTTCAATTTTTAGCCAATCACTTTCAGGAAGCGACAATGCTTAATGCCGCTTATTTATTAGAACAATCAACACATGAACGACGATCCCTTTAATCAACTATTAGAATTATCAAAAAATTTAGGAGAATCATTAAAAATTTTTTCCGAAAAAATTGAGGTTTTTTTCAATATTCCTATTGTTAAAATGCTAAAATTAATTGGCATTATTATCACAATTATTTTATTTATTGTTTGGATAATTTTAATTAGAAAAACTAATAAAATAGCCGACTCAGTAAAAAAATATAAATTTTATCAAACCACTGGAAAAAAAGAAAAAAAACATTCTTTAAAAGTTTGGAAAAATATTGAAAAATTAATTGAATCAGATAATGAAGAATCAATGAAACAAGGCTTTGTTTTGATGAATGAATTATTAAATGAAGTTTTAAATAGAGTAACATTAGCCGGAAATGATGCAATTGAAAAAATTAAAAATTTAAGAGTAGCCGAATTTAATGAATCAGACAAATCAAAATTATTAGTAGGAATTTATGCTTATAATAAAATAGTTGAGAATCCTTCTTTTACTTTAGATCCGAAAGAAATAAAATATTTTTTAAAACTTTATAAACAATTTTTTGTAATTATTGGATTTTTAGAAGAATAAAATTAATATATTTATAAAATAAAGTTATGAAAAAAAATAAAAAAACGAAAAACGAAAAAAAAGAATTAAAAGAAAGAAAAAAAGAAATGGAAAAAGAGATTCCTAATGGATTAAAATGGCAAGTAGAATCAGAAATTAAAAAAAGCATTATGGGTATTGTTTGTTTAGGATTAGCTATTCTAGTTATTTTGAGTTTTTTTAAATTAGCCGGACCTTTTGGTTTTTTTCTTTATGATTCTTTTTATTTTTTGTTTGGTTGGGTTTATTTTCTTTTACCCGTTGCTTTAATAATAGCCGGCTTAATTTTTTTAACTGGTTCATTGCGAAAAAATATTTATCTTTCTACTTTTGTTGGATTATTGCTTTCAATTATTGGTGTATTGGGAATTTCTGATTTAATTAAACCTTTATCAACTGGATTTTTAGGAAAACAAATTGGTTATGTGGAAAACGTTTTTGGTTTTTGGGGAGGTATAGTTTTTTGTTTAATTATTTTTTTAATTGGTTTAGTTATTGTTTTTGGATGGTCATTAAAATTTAAAAAAGAAAAGAAAGAAGATAAATTAACTGATAATATTATTGAACCAATTAAAGAAATAAAAATAAAAGGCAATGAAGAAGAAAAAAAACCGGAAATAAAAAATATCAAAAATATTGTTAAAGAAAATCTGAATCAAAATGAAAAAAATAAAAATGATTTTCGTTTTAATAAAAATATCATTACCAATTGGAATTTTCCACCTTTAAATTTATTAGAATCAGAAAGTGGCAAACCAACTAGTGGCGATATTAAAGCTAATGCTAACATTATTAAAAGGACTTTGGCTAATTTTGGTATTCCCGTAGAAATGGGAGAAGTTTTTGTCGGACCAACGGTTACTCGCTACACCCTAAAACCAGCTGAAGGAGTTAAATTATCAAGAATCGTCGCTCTTCAAAATGATCTTTCATTAGCCTTAGCTGCTCATCCAATTAGAATTGAAGCTCCTATTCCCGGCCAATCATTAGTAGGTATTGAAATTCCTAATAAACAAAAATTAATTGTCCGACTGAATAATTTGCTAAACAATAACAAATTTTTAGAAAGTGATTTATTAACCTTTCCTTTGGGAAGAGATGTTTCTGGGTCACCCGTTTATGTTGATTTAGCAAAAATGCCTCATTTATTGGTAGCTGGTAGTACTGGCTCAGGAAAATCAATTACCATTCATTCTTTAATTTGTAGTTTATTATATAAAAATACACCTGAAACTCTCAAATTTATTTTAATTGACCCTAAAAGAGTGGAACTTTCGGCTTATAATAAACTCCCTCATTTAATTTCAGAAACTATTACTAATCCCAAAAAAACTATTTCGGCTTTAAGATGGGCGGTTAATGAAATGGACGAAAGATATAATGAATTATTAGCTAATAATGTAAGGGATATCAATACCTATAATCAAAAAATGATGAAAGAAAAAAAGCCCCTTATGCCTTATATTGTTATTGTCATTGATGAATTAGCTGATTTAATGGTAGCCTTTGGAAGAGAAATCGAAGCAGCTATTGTTCGTTTAGCCCAAATGGCTCGTGCTACTGGCATTCACTTAATAGTTTCTACCCAAAGACCATCAGTAGAAGTAGTTACCGGATTAATTAAAGCTAATATTACTTCTCGTATTGCTCTCCAAGTAGCAAGTCAAGTTGATTCTCGCACAATATTAGATATGGCTGGAGCAGAAAGACTTTTGGGTCGTGGTGATATGCTTTATTTATCTGGTGATACATCAAAACCTATACGTATTCAAGGTATTTTTATTTCTGAAGGAGAAGTACAAAAAATAGTAAAATATATTGTTGAATATAATAAAGATTATGAATTTAATGATGAAGAACAATTAGATTTTGATAAAGCATTAGAAAAACAAATGGAAGAAATTTCTTTAAATAATAATTATGCTGATAGTTTAGAAATGGACGAATTATATCCTGAGGCCTATAAAGTGGTGGTAACCACCCAGAAAGCTTCGGCTTCATTTTTACAACGTCGTTTAAGAGTTGGTTATGCTCGCGCTGCTCGCTTACTTGACTTGCTTGAAGAACGTGGAGTTATTGGTCCGGGTGATGGCGCCAAACCGCGAGAAGTTTTAATTAAAACCAATTCTTCTCAATTAGAATCATCTGAATCATTAGAAAATTTTGAAGAAGGTTTTGAAACCGAAGATGAATTAGAAAACGAAGAATAAAAAATAAAATTATGTTTTCCGAATTTTTGCTTCAAAAAATGGGAGAAAAAAATTTTACCGTTGAAGATCTTAGCCGCTTAACGGGTGTTTCCGAAAATTATATTTCTGCTTTGTTGGAAAATAAATTTAATGAATTGCCGGCTAATGTTTTTGTTAAGGGCTATTTACAAAAAATTGCCTCTATTTTAGATATTGACGAAGAAAATTTATGGAATCTTTATTTAAAAGAATATAACAATATAATGCCTCCTTTATTAGACATGCTTCCAACTAATCGTTTTGATTCAAAAGAAAAAGTGCCGAGTCAACTTTTTAAAACTTTTCATTATGCGCCAATTATTGCTATAATTTTTACCGCTCTTGGATTTATTTTATTTCAAAGTCGGATTTTATTTGGAGAGCCACCTCTAAAAATAAATTCTCCTCTTTTTGAAAATATTCAAACATCTGATAATCCTTTTATTATTGAAGGGGAAGGTCAACCTCATAGCTACATAACTATTAATGGTAAAGAAATTTATTTAAGCGATGATGGAAAATTTTCCGAACCCATTCAACTCAAACCGGGATTAAATGAAATAAGCATTAAAGCTACTAATCGAATTGGAAAAACAAAAATTATTACTAAACAAATTTATTTTAAAACCTCTTCTTCAAACACCGCCCCTCCATCAAATCTAAATTCTGTTACTAATTCAACTCTTTTTACGCCCTAAATATATCAAAAAACCCTGCCATTAAGCAGGATTTTTTGATATTAATTAATATTTCTTTAATAAGAATAAGCCGAATTCTGTGGCTATTAAATTAATAGCTGGCAATTATTTATCTTGATTTAACATTGCTGTTAAATTCAGAGCGATCCACCTGTTAACAATAGTTAACGATTTGATCTTGCACCAAGTAGGGTTTGTCATTTTTAATTGTCACCAATTAAAATTGGGAGCTCTTACCTCCACTCTTTTCACCCTTACTCCGAATAAATCGAAGCGGTATAGTTTCTGTGACACTTTCCCTAACTATAAAAATAGTCGGTTGTTGTTAACAACTACTTACTTCTCTATAAAAGAGGGTGTTCGGACTTTCCTCTGCTAATAATTAATATTGACATAGCCTCAAATTATTAACAGCAATTGCCTACTTATTAAAGAAACTATAAAAATTTTAATAAAAATTAGAAAAATTTCAAGGGTTTTAATTATCATCCTATTTTTTTAGTGTCATCCTGAACGCAGCCTGCCCGCCGAGAGGAGGGTGAAGGATCCCATGTCAACTAATAAGCGACTATCACCGCTGTGGATGGGATTCTTCCCTGCCTACCGGCAGGCAGGGCTGACGCTCAGAATGACAGCCACACCCCGTCATCCTGAGGGCATCAGCCCGAAGGATCCCATGAACTTCAGCAATAATCAGCAATCACTGCATTGCATGGGATTCTTCACTTCGTTCAGAATGACAACTGAAACTTATTGCTGTGAATGGGATTCTTTCCCTGCCCGCCGTAGGCGGGGCTAACGCTCAGAATGACAGCCCCCATTTTGTCATCCTGAACGGAGTGAAGGATCCCATGGCTTTCAATAAGAAAAATTAGTTATGATAGCGGCGAAAGCCAAAGGCTTTCGCCGCTATCATTTCACTTAATTCGTTTTCTATCTACTGGCCCAAAACAAATCTCTGTTTTTTGGGAAATTTATTGACTATCGGAAAAAGCCACAAAAGAAAATCATAGGTCTTTTGAAAAATTATCAAATCGTCAAGCATAAAAATTACAAAAATTTTTCAAGATTCAAGATTTCAGATGGCTACGGACCTACCGAGCGCAACGCAACCCCACACTGCTTTCTGACTCGACGTGTACCAATTCAAATACAGTG
>Ga0255346_1006674_pt1 | contig 11164 bp, 8 predicted proteins | sample wastewater_treat_FD_194410 | JGI IMG/M metagenome (GOLD analysis project Ga0255346, IMG submission 194410) | Wastewater microbial communities from Lulu Island WWTP, Vancouver, Canada - plant22 | ecosystem: Engineered > WWTP > Wastewater > Unclassified | place: Canada: Vancouver, British Columbia... | reverse complement strand
GCGTGCAGTCTCTGAGGACAAGGACGCCGCACAGCTTATGGGTGTCAGCGTGAACAGAACGATTTCCATTACGTTCGCTATAGGCAGCGCACTCGCCGCTGTGGCGGGAGTCTTGCTCTGCTCCGCATATCCTATTCTCATGCCTACGACGGGCGCGATGCCCGGCATCAAGGCCTTTACTGCTGCCGTTTTCGGAGGCATCGGATCTATTCCGGGCGCTTTCCTCGGCGGTATTCTCCTTGGCATTATCGAGATATTCGGCAAAGCGTATATATCGACTCAGTTATCCGATGCGATCGTGTTTGCTGTGTTGATCATCATCCTGATCGTTAAACCGACCGGTTTGCTCGGCAAGAAAGTTTTGGTCAAGGTGTAGCTATGAAACGCTTGCGCTTGCGAACCAATGTCGACAACTGGCTGACGTATGGACTCGTTATCGTCGCTTATGTTGCGGTACGTCTCCTGCTTGCCGGCGGCAACATTTCTTACGCTCTGCAAGGTCAACTCGTCCCGATCACGGTTTACATCGTAATGGCAGTCTCGCTGAATTTGACCGTCGGTGTGCTTGGCGAATTGAGCCTTGGCCATGCCGGATTTATGAGTGTAGGCGCTTTTAGCGGAGCGATTACCGCTACGTTATTGGAGCTATTAGCCGATACGACGTCGACGACGTGGATACGCCTTGGATTTTCTACGCCTTGGATTCGTCTTTCCTTGGCCATGCTTATCGGCGGAATCATCGCCGGTATCTTCGGCTTTCTTGTAGGTGTCCCCGTTCTACGACTTCAAGGCGACTATCTTGCAATCGTCACCCTCGCATTCGGCGAGATTATTAAGAACGTGATGAGCATTCTCTATGTCGGCTACGATGCGAACGGCATCCGAGTCAGCATGGATAGCGCCAATGCGCTAAAACTCGATGAGGGCGGCACGATTATTATGAACGGTCCTATGGGTGTCATCGGCATCACTAAACTATCTTCGTTCACAGCCGGTTTTATCCTTATCTTGATCACGTTGATAATTGTTCTGAACTTGATCAACAGCAGAGCGGGACGCGCGATCAAAGCGGTCAGAGATGACAAGATCGCGACCGAATCGGTCGGCATCTCCGTGTGGCGCTACCGCATGATGGCCTTTGTGACCTCGGCAACTCTGGCAGGCGCAGCCGGTGCTCTATATGCACTCAACTACTCGAGCGTCGTCGCACGCAAATTTGATTTCAATACATCGATTCTCGTGCTTGTTTTCGTCGTTTTAGGCGGTATGGGTAATATCCGCGGATCAATTATCGCGGCGACGGTTTTGACCGTCTTGCCGGAGGTATTGCGCGCCTTTAATGAATATCGCATGCTCACCTACGCCGTTATCTTGATCGCGGTCATGTTGGTTAGAAATAATGCTACGCTTCAACACGTCTACAAACAAATTGGTGCGAGACTCAGCAAAAGTCTGCCAATACGCAAGAAGGGAGACAGGGTATGAACAAGTCGAGAAGCAAGACAAAAATGGTACCCTTGCCGAGTCAAGCCATTATCCCTGAGCGTGACGCGACACAAAGACCGATTCTCGAGGTCTATCGACTTGGCATCAATTTCGGCGGTCTCGTTGCTGTAGAAGATTTCAACATTGCTGTCGGCCGAACTGAAATATGCGGACTCATCGGTCCGAACGGTGCAGGCAAGACAACCATTTTCAATTTACTTACAAAAGTCTACCAGCCGACAAGCGGCGCGATCTTGCTCGACGGCAAGGACACGTCCAATATGAATACGGCACAGATCAATAGAGCGGGTATCGCGCGAACATTTCAAAACATTCGGCTCTTTCCCTCCCTGTCCGTTGAAGACAACGTCAAAATAGGTTTGCACAACGAAATCGGCTACAACATGGGTACCGGTATTCTCCGTTTGCCAGCGTTCTATAAAGCCGAACGTCGTGCCAAAGAGCGCGTTATGGATCTACTTAATCTATTCGATATGACGCACCTCGCCTCTCACCACGCCGGTTCGCTACCGTACGGAGCACAACGTCGCCTCGAATTCGTTCGTGCACTGGCAACCAATCCGAAACTGTTACTTTTAGATGAGCCTGCAGCCGGCATGAATCCTTCCGAAACGGAAGAATTGATGAGCAATATTGAGAAGATTCGTGACCAATTCCAGATCGCCATCATGCTGATCGAGCATGATATGCGACTTGTGATGGGCATCTGTGAAGGTATCGCCGTGCTTAATTACGGACAAATTATCGCAAAGGGAACTCCTAAAGAAATTCAAACAAATCCGCTCGTGATTGAAGCGTACCTCGGTAAAAAGAAAGGTGACCAAGTATGCTGAATGTAAGCGGTCTTCAAGTCTTTTACGGTAATATTCACGCCATCAAAGACGTCAGCTTTTACGTTGAGGAAGGTGAAATCGTCACCTTGATCGGTGCGAATGGCGCCGGCAAGTCGACGATCTTGAATACAGTCTCCGGATTGATCCGACCTACCGCAGGCACAATCGAATTTCTCGATCATAGTATTCTCAATCTCAATCCACATAAAATCGTGCGCAAACGACTGGCACATTGTCCCGAAGGACGACGTCTCTTCTTGCAGATGAGTGTCGAGGAGAACCTTGAAATGGGTGCATATGCACGTGATGATATCGATATGGATGCGGAAATGGCCGATGTTTTCAGTCGCTTCCCCATCCTTGAGGAACGCCGCACTCAGTTGGCAGGTTCACTTTCAGGCGGCGAGCAGCAGATGCTGGCTATGGGACGCGCGATGATGGCAAAACCTATGCTTCTGATGCTTGATGAACCATCGATGGGGCTTGCGCCCATTCTAGTGGAGCAAATTTTCGATTTGATCGTTGAACTCAATGAAACCGGCACGACCATTCTTCTCGTCGAGCAAAACGCTCAAATGGCACTTTCAATCGCGGATCGCGGGTATGTCTTGGAGACAGGCTCAATCGTCACGATGGGAAATTGTATCGATCTTCTGAACGATGAAAGTTTAAAGAAAGCTTACCTCGGCGGTTAGACCTATTGTATCGATAATCTAATACGGAACCGCCCCTTACTTTCAATCTGCCTTATTTGCTAAGTAAATTCACGAAAAATAGTCTTGAAATTCGATGCGCAAGATTTGCGCATTACAAAACCCACAAGGCGCAAGATTTGCGCTTATATTGTGACGGCAATGCGCAAAATGGTGTATAATACTTTCGAGGTGCACAATGGACAGATCATTAAAACAAATTAGAGAAAAACTGAACATGACCCAAGTGGAGGCATCTGAGTATCTCGGTGTTTCGCGAAGGTCATATCAGTCGTATGAAAACGAACCACGCTACAAGGATTCATTAAAGTACTCGTATATGCTGAATGAGTTGAGTAGGTTATATGATGATGAGACGAGGCGCGTCCTATCAATTAAAGAAATTCAAAAAGCGTGTGAGCAGGTGTTTTCTAAGCATGAGGTTGAATATTGCTATCTCTTCGGATCATACGGCAAGGGTAATGCCAGAGAAGACAGCGATATTGATCTTCTAATCTCTACTGAAATTTCCGGATTAGAGTTTTACGGGTTAGTAGAAGAGTTGCGTGAAGCCTTGAGAAAAAAAGTTGATGTTTTAGATTTAGGGCAATTAAAAAACAATAAACAATTACTGAATGAAATTTTGCGGGATGGGGTAAAAGTCTATGGATAACTTAAAAAACGATAAATACTACCTACGCAAGTTGATTGAAGACACCACGTTTATTGTTAAGCATATGAAGGATGTAAGTTTGCACGAATTCAATCAAGATGAAATTTTGCAGGACTCCATGATGTTTAGGATGATTCAAATATCAGAAAATGCATCGAGGCTCAGCGAGGGCTTTACTCTCAAACATAATGCAATTCCTTGGCACGCAATAAGAGGATTAAGAAATAGAATCGTCCATGATTATGGAAATGTAGATTTATCAATTGTCTATGATACGGTTAGCATGGATATTCCTAGGGTAAATGATACTTTGGCGAGACTTAAGTGCGATAACTCAGATTAATAAAAATCGATATGTCCGAGGAGCGCTGTAACCAACAACGCCCCTCCTATCACAGTCAAAGATTATTTTAATCTCAACGAGGCTCAATCGGCGCCAGCGAGTAATTCTCGTGCGCTCTCCGCAATACGTGGAGCAGTAAAACCGAACTTTTCGAAGAGTACGTTTCCGGGAGCCGAAGCACCGAAGCGATCGATGCCGATCACCTTTCCGTCAAGCCCCGTATACCGATGCCAAGACAATGTCGTTCCAGCCTCTACGGCCACTCGCTTTCGCAGCGCGGGCGGCATCACGGATTCTTTGTAAGCCGTATCCTGCTCCTCGAAAACTTCCATTGACAGGACGGAGACGACGCGCGCTTGAATCCCCTCTTCTTTTAATATATCGGCGGCGGCTAGCGTCAAAGGCAATTCGGAACCCGACGCCATCAAGAGAGCATCAGGCTTCTCACCACCTTCACGGACAACATAAGCTCCGCGCAACGCGTCATGGGCGGATGTCTCCTTCGAGGCGATGTTCTGGCGCGACAAGATAAGCGCTGAAGGTCCATCATTCATCAGGGCCATATACCACGCCGCCGCCGTTTCAAAGCGTCCGGCGGGGCGGTAAACCTTCAAACCGGGAATCGACCGTAACATTAGTAAGTGTTCAATCGGTTGGTGCGTCGGGCCGTCTTCTCCAACTCCGATACTGTCATGGGTCAAGATGTAAATCACAGGTTGATTCATGAGAGCCGACAGTCGAATTGCACCTTTCAAATAATCCGAGAAGACTAGGAACGTAGCGACGTAAGGTCGTAACGCCCCGTGTTGCGCAATACCGTTTGCCATCGCCGCCATCGCAAACTCGCGAATTCCAAAATGAATTGTTTGACCCGTAGGATTCTCTGCTGAAAAAGATTCGCCGCCCTTAATTGTCGTATTGTTCGAGGGCGCCAAGTCGGCGCTTCCACCGAATAGGAAAGGCGTTTTACCCGCAACATAGTTGAGAATCTTCCCCGATGAAGCGCGCGTCGCCTCGTCTCGATCAAGTACAGTAAGCATCTCATCAAGGTCAAGTGTCAGATCGCGCCGCTCCAAAGCGCGTTCGAGTAGTTCGGCGCATTCGGCATTGGCAGAAGCCCAACTATCGTATAGCTCATTCCACGTCTCCTCATCCAACGCAAGTCTCTCTGACACCTGGCTGAGATATGCCTTAATATCCTCGGGAACCTCAAAGGGAGCAAGTTCGGTAGGCCATCCAAGCGTCTGTTTCGTCTTCACGACGTTTTCTTCCCCTAAAGGCGCCCCATGGCTCGAAGCTGAACCCTCTTTCGGTGAACCGTAGCCAATCTTTGTGCGGATCCTGATGAGTGATGGGCGATCCTCGCGCGTCTTCGCTTCGGTCAAAGCGCGAGAGATTGCATCGCGATCATTTCCGTTTGGAACTTCAAGCACGTGCCATCCATACGCTTCAAAACGTGCACTGACGTTTTCTCTGAAGGCCAATTCGGTTGACCCTTCAATCGTGATCTCATTGTCATCATAGAGCACGATAAGCTTCCCGAGCTTTAACGTCCCGGCGAGCGATGCCGCTTCACTTGCGACCCCCTCCATCAAGTCGCCGTCGCCACACAGCACGTAAGTCCTGTGATCGATTATCTTGTGCTCCGGCGTATTGAAACGCGCGGCGAGATGAGCCTCAGCCATCGCCATCCCGCATGCGGCGGCAAACCCCTGCCCGAGCGGACCCGTCGTCGTTTCCACGCCTATCGTATGTCCGTATTCAGGGTGTCCGGGAGTAAGGCTGTCCCACTGACGAAATGATGCGAGATCCTCCGTCGTCAATCCGTACCCGAACAGATATAGCAGCGAATAAAGGAGCATCGAACCGTGTCCTGCCGACAACACGAAACGGTCGCGATTCATCCAATTAGGGTTGGCTGGATTATGCCTCATGTGATGTGCCCATAACTCATAAGCCATGGGAGCCGCTCCGAGCGGCAACCCCGGATGCCCCGACTTCGCCTTTTCGATCGCGTCTATTGATAACGCACGAATGGCAGTCACGGCACGGTCATCCATTCTTCTGTTTCTCATTTCCATCGTCTCCTCACATAGATTCTTGTTCGTCTTGTCTTAAATGACAATTCTTATATTTTTTCCCGCTCCCGCACCAACAAGGTTCGTTACGTCCCGGGATATGTTTTTTCTTGTACGGCGTGGGCGCCGTTCCGTCTCCGCTCCGTGCCTCCGGAGATGTTGACGATGAGCCAGCAGCCATCCTCGATTCCTCCGATGCACGCGACCATCCGCTCGAACCCCTTCCTTCAAGTAATTGTGTCGGCACACGTCTCTTCGGTGCAGGGTCTGCCGCCGTTAGCCTCGCCCTCATGATCAGGCGTACGGCGTCGCGTTGGATCGTCTCATTCATCGCTTCGAACATGTCATACCCTTCGCGTTTGTACTCGACAACGGGGTCGTGTTGCGCGTATCCGCGCATGCCGATACTATCGCGCAAATCGTCCATGAGATCGATATGATCCATCCAGTGTCTGTCCACCGCATTAAGGAGAATAATGCGCTCGGCTTCGCGGAGCATCTCAACCGATCCGAGTTCTTCACCGCGCATTTCGTGACGCATTAAAGCATCAGCTTTTAAATCGGCAGCCAATTTGATTCCGTCCATAGCCTGTCTCGATGAAGCAAATCGAGCGAGCGAAGGCAGCGGCCCGAAAATATCATGGACTCGCGTGATGAAGGCTTCCTTATCCCAGTCATCCGTACGATCGGAAATTGAGAGGAAGTCGGCAAGTGTCGCATCCATCGTCTCCGCAATAATCCGTTGATAGTACGTATACAAATCGTGCCCCTCAAGTACTTCCCGGCGCTGCTTGTAGATAAGGTTGCGTTGCGTGTTCATGACATCGTCGTACTCAAGAACATTTTTTCGAATAGCGAAGTTAGAACCCTCTACGCGCCTCTGTGCCGATTCAATAGTCCGCGAGAGGAGCGGATGTGCGATTTCTGTGTCCTCGTCGACGCCTAAAGAAGAGAAGATGCGATCCATGCGATCCCCACCGAAAAGTCGCATTAGGTCGTCTTCCAACGAAAGATAAAATTTTGAATAACCGGGGTCTCCCTGACGGCCTGCGCGGCCACGGAGCTGATTGTCGATACGCCTTGACTCATGGCGCTCCGTACCGATAATACAAAGACCGCCTGTCTCAATGACGCGGCGCTTCTCATCTTCAATCTCCTTGGAGAAACGATCCTTCAGGGTTGCAAATAATGCACGCCCTTTCAGCACCACTTCATCGTCCGTTACATTGTATGCCGTCGACTGCTCGATCAGTTCTTCTTCGTAACCTTGTTTACGCATCTCTTCACGAGCCATAAACTCCGGGTTTCCGCCGAGCAGAATGTCAGTTCCTCGCCCCGCCATGTTCGTCGCTATTGTCACAGCTCCGAATCTACCCGCCTGTGCGACTATCTCCGCCTCGCGTTCATGGTGACGGGCGTTCAGGACATTGTGTCTTATCCCGGCACGCGTGAACAATTTCGACAGGATTTCACTTTTTTCAACGGAGACCGTTCCGATGAGAACAGGTTGTCCCGTCTCATGGATCGAGCGAACGTCATCCAGAATTGCCCGGAATTTGCCTACTTCCGATTTGAAAACTGCGTCGGGATCATCTTGACGGATCATGGGAACGTTCGTCGGAATCGAAACGACATCAAGATTGTAAATTTCCCTGAATTCGCTTTCCTCCGTCATCGCCGTGCCCGTCATACCGGACAGTTTGTTGTACATGCGGAAATAATTCTGGAAGGTGATCGTTGCGAGCGTCTTATTCTCTTCTTTTATTTCGACGCCTTCTTTCGCTTCTATCGCTTGGTGCAAACCGTTACTGTAACGCCTTCCGTACATCAGACGACCGGTAAAGTCATCGACAATAACAATCTCTCCGTCTATGATCACGTAGTCGCGATCGAGATGCATGGTTCCGCGTGCCTTTAAAGCATTGCTGATATGGTGGTTGATCTCATAATTCTCCTGATCGGAGAGGTTATCAATGCCGAAATAACGCTCCGCCTTCTTGACACCTCGCTCTGTCAAGACGGAGCTCTTTGCCTTTTCATCAACGATATAATCGGCGTCCGACTCGACTTCCTCGAGTTCTTCCGTTGTACGCATCGCTTCTTTTTGAATGATTAGCTTCGGCGTCAAGCCTCTCGCGAAATCACTTGCACGCTGATACATCTCCGACGAGTCAGTTCCGGGGCCTGAAATGATGAGCGGCGTTCTCGCCTCATCGACAAGAATACTGTCGACCTCATCGACAATGGCGAAATTGAGTCTTCTTTGAACACAGTGCTCAAGCGACAACACCATGTTATCGCGCAGATAATCGAAACCGAACTCATTATTCGTTCCGTATGTCACATCGGCCGCATAGGCGGCGCGCCGCGTCGTGTTGTCCAAACCGTGCACGATAAGACCGACCGAGAGACCGAGATAACGGTAGATTTTACCCATCCACTCACTGTCGCGATGTGCTAAGTAATCGTTGACAGTGACAATGTGGACTCCTTCTCCGTTAAGCGCATTCAAGTATGCCGGAAGCGTCGCAACGAGCGTCTTCCCCTCACCGGTACGCATCTCGGCGATACGGCCTTGGTGGAGAATGATTCCGCCTTGGACTTGAACGGGAAAATGTGTCATACCGAGAACGCGCGTGCTCGCCTCTCTTACGGCGGCAAAAGCATCCGGCAACACGTCGTCAAGCACCGCCCCGTCACGAATTTGACGTCGGAAACGGTCGGTAGAAGAGCGAAGCTCCCCTTCCGTCATGCGCGCGTATTTATCCTGTAATTCAAGAACGGCATTCGTCTTTGCGCGAATTTTTCTCAACTCGCGCTCTGAATAAGTTCCAAATAGAGTGTTAATTAAACCCATGTGTTTTCCTTAGTCTCTCCAGTTCTGCAATTCCAGCAGTTAATCAAAAACGACGGTCCGATTCGCCTGACCGTCCATAACGACGACCCATGTTAGTCCTGGATTCAAGACCAATGTCTCCCCGTTCAACTCAAAAACCATCGGCGCATTATGTGACTTCTTACTCCATGTCACATCATACTTTTTTCCACCGGTAAAGTAGAGTGCCTCACCGGAACCGATCCAGTCGATCTTGATATGGACGCCGTTCGGCATTAAGTTATGAGGGACATGGATCAGGAAGATGTTGCCTACTTCAACCGGTTCTTTTGTCAATTCATCGACGAGAAGTTGTTCGCCGTTGTATTTTGCGTACATTTTTTTGCCCGCGTCGTAACGAAACGACTCAGACGGTTTGTTGAACCGGTAATCAATGCGTACAACTTCCTCTCCTCCGTCGGGTTGAACGAACGTTTCCCTGATCATCAAACCGGGAAGCGGCTCAGACAACTCAACCGGCGCACGTTTCTCGCCAAAAGCGTAAATTGATTCCGCCTTAATATACAAATTATGTGGAGCCTTTCGGTGCGGCATACGGTAGAAGAGCCTTCCGGCGGCACCTAAAGCGTCGACTCTACGGACGAGGTGATTCACGGGCGACGCCTCAATTACTCTCCCGTTACCGGCATACGTGTAGAGGGCATTGTACTGTACCACAAGGTCGAGATAGGCGGGTCTCGCGCTTCTTACAGGCCCGAGAACGCCCTCGTCAACATCGGTAAACATCAAGAGTCTCGTCGTCCTGCCCTCAGTCATCATCTGATAAATCAGCTTCGCTTGTCCGATGCCTGATTGCGGCCTGGCACTAGCCGTATTGTTGATCATAAGTGCGATGGGGAATTTTTTATCGAATAAATGCTTTGCATCGGTCGGGATGGCATCCGGTTCAGTCTCAGTCGGAGCGGGGGTCGTGATAATCGTTGTCGGCTCTGTTGTCGGATCTACAGTAACCGAGGACGTCGTCGTCGAAGTGTCAGGTGTCGAATCTTCCGAATCGACACCGGTGCAAGATGTAAGCATCATACCTGCGGACGTGACGACAATTAAAAACACTATGACAAGTCGTTTCATTTCTTAAGATTGGAATGTCTCCTCAATATAAGATGAAGTCGGACATTCCTCTAGCTCCTTTAAAGAACTGGCGAAGAGACTGATAGACTGTCGTTCCTTTCAATATCATTCGCTCTATGCCATTCTCTCACAAAGTTCGATCGGCTGCTATCGATTGCCGGAGAAGACACGGAAGTCTAAGGCGATTATATGGAAATGTCCGTGGATATGTATCCGCTAGGGAGTGTCATGTACGTGGCTTGTGCCGCACTCTCTTATGTCAAGCACCACGCCCTTTTGCGCGGCTAAAGCAACCCAACTATCAAGAAGCGCTTGCGATTTCCAAGGTATCTCATTGTTCGGGATAACGAGTATCAGGCGACGGTAACGTATAGAACCCGGTTCCGGTCCTTCTTCGCCCGCGCCCTCAAAAGATGCAAGGTCGGATACAAAACGTACGATCCGTTTCTCGACCTGCACAGATGATGAATACGAAGGAGCAGTCCAATCCATGCTTTTAATCGATGTCGCCTCCGCCCCGTCCCAAGAAGCGATAACAGGATAGAGAAGTGACAGATGACCGCCGAACAGTTTCCTGAATTTTTGCCCGCGCTCAAAGTTACTCAACTCCCAAATGCCATCATAATTCTCCTCGGCACTTTCCTCATTACCGCTGAATAACCCTGCATTCCATATGGGAATGCGTGAACGAATGACATCGTAATACTGCCCCGCAGGAGTGTCCTTTTTGAGCGACAAGATCAACCATACTGTTTTATTCTCGTTATCGACATCGACGGCGAGACGTCTTTCACCCATCGGTTTTTGCCTGTTTCGTCCACCGGCAATTTTCGTCGCCCATGTATCGACGCGGCTGAGTATAAAGGGTGACACGAGTACCGTCGCGGCGATGTCCGTCATTCCGTCAAGTGCCACACGCGCGAGCAATTCGTTAGGAATCCATTGATTCACCAGTGTTTCAGGGTCTGCGACACTTTCGAGTAAATCGGCGACAGGTAGAAGGAGTGCAATCTCCTTCGCAGTCTGATCAAGGGCATGGGATAGAATCATCGCATCCTGCTCACCTTGAACG
>Ga0255346_1006670_pt1 | contig 11169 bp, 9 predicted proteins | sample wastewater_treat_FD_194410 | JGI IMG/M metagenome (GOLD analysis project Ga0255346, IMG submission 194410) | Wastewater microbial communities from Lulu Island WWTP, Vancouver, Canada - plant22 | ecosystem: Engineered > WWTP > Wastewater > Unclassified | place: Canada: Vancouver, British Columbia... | reverse complement strand
TAAAAAATGTGATGGGTAATCTGGCTATCACTGACCACGTAAGGTCATTCGATCCCACGCTGTATACACAAAGATTCACAGAAACGATACAAAATAGCGGCGGGGTTTTCCAATCGATTATTCTTTGCGATATGACTGGTAAGGCCGTTTCTGAAAAGGGTATCGTGGCTGATATTAGCGATCGCAACTATTTCAAGGAGATCATATTCCAAGGGAAGGAATTCACCGTAAGCGAAGGGATTCTCAGCCGTTTTACAAACGATTACGCCATCCACGTCGCCCACGTGGTCCTTGACCGTAACGGGAAACGCATCGGCCTCCTGGGAGCCGCCATATCGTTGAAAACATTGAGCGAAAAAGCCGCATCCATCGCTCTTGGTAAGGGCGGATACACCTTTTTAGTGGACGGAACCGGGATGGTGATCGCGCACCAGAAGAAAGACCTCATTATGAAGCTCAACGTGTTAGAAGCTTCGAAGATGGGGTATAAAGGTCTGGAAGAGGCCGGAAGAGAGATGGTACGTGGGAATGATGGCCTACATAATATCGTCCAACCCACAGGAGAGAAGCAGATTATGCAATATGATCCTGTACCGAATACGCCGAACTGGTCGTTGGTCGGAGCCCTACCCGAAGCTGAAGTGGAAGAGAAGAGCACCTTCCTCCTTGGTGCCGTTATCCTGAGTTTCGCGATCATTGTCGCGATCATCGTGTTTATCTCTATGTTCGTCGGCACGCTCATTTCCAAATCCATGAAAAAACTTGCCCTCCAAGTGGATCAATTCGGGAAAGGGGACTTGACCACGACCTTCGAGGTGAAGGGCCACGACGAAATCGCCCAGATCGCCAAAGCCTTGTCCGGGATGGGGTACGACCTCAGAGAGGCGGTCGTATCGATAGCGAGCTCCTCGAAAGAGATCAAATCCGCTTCGACCGATTTGGCCGCGATCTCGGAGGAACAACTGGCCCTATCCGAGGAGCTCTCTTCGCAATCGCAGAGCGCGAACACCCATTTGCAGAACACAGCCTCTTCGATCGAAGAAGTGGACTCCGGTGTAGAGGAAGTAGCGGCGAGCGCGCAGAACGTGTCAAAGACCGCGCAGGCGCTCTCCGTTGAGAACGAGAAGACGGCAGACGGGTCGCGTAAAGGAGAGGAGATGGCTTCGGTGGCCGTTCAAGAGACCGAAGCGACGGCAAAACAAACGCTGCTGGCGGCAGAAAAGGTGCAGAAGCTGGCAGAGAATTCGAAAAACGTGGGCGAGATCGTCGACACGATCTCCTCGATTGCGGAGCAGACGAACCTGTTGGCGCTCAACGCGGCGATAGAAGCGGCAAGGGCGGGGGAGGCGGGTCGGGGCTTCGCGGTGGTGGCGGACGAGATACGGAAGTTAGCCGAAGAGAGTAAAAGGGCGACTTCGAATATCGGATCGATTCTAAAAGAAATCCAAAAAGACGCCGGAGAATCCAACCAAGCGACGGAAAAGACAACCGTCTTGGTCCAAGCGGTCAACGATAAGGCGCGAGCGGTGGCGCAGCAGTTCAAACAACTTAAGGATATGATGGAAAAGACGACGGCGATGATCGAGAACTTGACGGCGACCTCTGAAGAACAGGGAGCCGCAGCAGAAGAGATGGCCTCAGCGATGAACACCTCGACGAAGGCCGTTCACGAAATCTCCGAGCAGATCCGACAGATGACGCAGGGCATCGAACAACAGGCGCAAGGCGCACAACAGATCAGCGCGTCGGCACAAGAACTTGATTCATTGGCCGAGAGCCTCGACACGCAGGTCAAACGGTTTAAAGTATAGACAAAGCGGGAGCTCTGAGAACGCCTAGGAACGCCGAACTTCTCTGTTGGCAGGTTTAAAAAGATAGTCTCGCACGGAGGACACAGAGGGCACGGAGGAAAGAGGGGAAAGGGGATTATCTAGACCGTTAAAAGGGAAATACGCTGAAAGCTGTTCTCGGAGGTTATCGCGGGGTAAGTGATTTTTACGACCCCGCGATCTGCTTTATGTCATTCTTAAAAGGGTTTCGCGCAGTCGCGAGAAGAAAGGGCGCTTACGCCGCGATCCCCGTGGGAGTTATCGCGGGGTAACCAGCGGGCTGACTTCGGAAGCCCACGAAGTCTCGCGATACGGACTGCCGCATTTCTATTTTCACAAACCGTGCCAAACTAAAGTCTGGCATTGCCAGGTGTATCGCGCCGTCGCGAGAAGAAGGGGCGCTTATACTGCGATGCTGCGTATGGAAACGCCCTGAGTGAAAAAAAAACCCTGCCGAACTAAAGTTCGGCGTTCCCAGGGTACTCTCTGAAAGCGAAAGCCGTGCTGAGCGAAAAATTCGACGTTCGCAGGGTCTTGTCAATAAAAGTAAACTAAGTCGCACGATAAACAAACCGTGATCTTTCCCGAGGTGGGGTATAGTTGAAGAAGCTTTTCCTATTCTTTGGTATCAATCGTAGTATCTTCGGTATGCTTGTCTTAGTCATCTTCGTAGGTTTGGGGGAGAAGATGGCCGAGCGGTTTTTACCCCTTTACCTATTGGCCCTCGGCGGGAGCGTCTTTGCGGTAGGGGCGTTGAACGCCTTGGATAACCTGTTGAGCGCGTTATACTCTTTTCCTGGAGGGTACCTGAGCGATAAGCTGGGGTATAAACGCGCTCTCATCGTGTTCACCGCGATCGCTATGGGAGGATACCTCATCGTGATCTTGATCCCTACGTGGGTTGCGGTTTTCATCGGGTCGTTCTTTTTTATCTCATGGACCGCGATCTCGCTACCGGCCGTGATGAGCTTGGTGTCCAATGTCGTGCCGAAAGAGAAACGAACGATGGGCGTTTCCGTACACTCCCTCATCCGTAGGATTCCGATGGCTTTGGGCCCAATCATAGGCGGCATCTTCATCGGAGCGATGGGCAAGGTCACGGGGGTGCGCGTTGCGTTCGCTTGCGCGTTCGGTTTGGCGTTCATCGCTATCCTGGCGTTTTGGAAACTGGTGGACGACCAGCCGGCTACGAAACCGATCAAAATCAAAGAGGCCTGGCGCGGAATCTCCCCTTCGCTGAGGACTCTTCTGATTTCGGATATCCTGATCCGGTTCGCCGAACAGATACCGTACGCGTTCGTGGTCGTTTGGGTTGTTGAGGTCCAGAAACTCTCCGCGTTACAATTCGGCATCCTTACGACCGTCGAAATGTTGACCGCGATGACGGTGTATATCCCAATCGCCTACCTCGCCGACCGAACCCGTAAAAAGCCCTTCGTCCTCACGACTTTCGTCTTCTTCACCGCATTTCCACTCGCTTTGATGTTTGCGAAGAGCTTCTTCGCCTTGATCCTCGTCTTTATCCTTCGCGGCCTGAAAGAGTTCGGAGAACCCACCCGCAAGTCCTTGATCATGGATTTGGCGCCCGAAGACAGGAAAGCCGCGACTTTCGGGACCTATTACTTGATTCGGGACGTAGTCGTGTCCGGGGCTGCCCTAACCAGCGCCTACTGGTGGAGTATGGCCCCGGAGGTTAACTTCCTGGTCGCCTTCGGGTGTGGGATCGCTGGAAGCCTGTTTTTTCTATTCAAAGGTAAAGACAGTTAATCGCCTTGTCGCATCACCGCTCTATTCGCGGATAAGACCGAGTTTCCGTAAAGGATGGGAATACCGATGGCTTTCGCGATAGTGTTGAAAAGCGAAGGATCGCCGTTTCTATAACGAATACGCGCTCCGTCGCAGCTTGTCGGTCTAGGTTTTAGTGGGATATCGGTTTAAAAATCGAACAACGCCACCGCCGAGGAGTCCCTGGGCTTTTTTCGCAGACGAAGTTTATAACAATCCCGGCATTTTCCAGATGATCGTAGCTCCGGTACGCGGGGTATCATATTTTCCCGCGCCTGAAGCGACCTTTTTCCCGTCCGGTGACCAAGAAATACTCCAAACCGGTAAGGAGTTGTGTTCTTCCCAAGCGTATCGTTCCCACGTTTTTGTATCCCAAAGATAAATTTTCTTGTCCTCTTAAGTCCGGTAAACGAAATAGACCTCCCCGCCCTTCGGGCACCCTCCGAAGGAGAGGAATTGAACATGGTGTCAACACCGGTAATAAAATAAGAAAGCACCGGTAAAAAATGGGGTTTCACCCTATCAATACGATAAGATATGCGGAGGATAACGATTGGAAGGGTTTCGCGAGAGCGGTGCCTGTTTCTTCCCTACACAGAAAAACCGTAGGCCATTGTATTCGCCCGGGATAACACCTCTCTCTGTGTTACGCTAACATATAAGGATCCCCTCGCCGCACGTTCGATGAGACGTCGAACGGTCCCTCGACTTTATGAAAAGGAGAAACCACGATGCCAGAGATTTGGGACGTTTATACGAAAAACCGTGAGATAACTTCCCGAAAGCATGTCAGAGGTTCCCCTCTCCCGGAAGGGGATTTTCATCTAGTCGTCGAGATCTGGATCTTCCGGACATCCGGGCAGATATTGGTGATGAAAAGACATCCGGATAAACCGTGGCCGAATATGTGGGAATGTACGGGAGGATCCGCGGTTGAGGGGGAAGACACCGCTGCTGCCGCCGTACGGGAAGTCGAAGAGGAGATCGGCGTTCATTTGGTTGCTTCGGAAGGGCGAATCGTTCACCAATACACTTTTGAGGATTCTCATTACGATGTTTGGTGTTTCAGAAAAGATATCCCCCTGGAAGACCTGGTATTTCAAGAAGGTGAAGTCGTGGACGCAAAATACGTAACACCGAACGAACTTCGGGTTCTCCTGGAAAGAGGAGAGATGATACCGAAGTTATCTTACATCTTATCGCTCATCGAAACCGGAACAGTCGTCGCTGGGAACATTTCGGCTGTTCCGGTCAAATAACGTCATCGTTTTCAGAGTATAACGCAAAACCCGCGTTTGAAGCCTCTATAAGCCCTTAAGTGCCTTTCTTATGCTCTCTTTTTCTTCTGGTGTCTTAAATGAGTGGAAATAATCCCCGATTTCGATGCCGAAATCGATGAAGGAGAAACCATCAGCTGTAATCACGTTTTGGTCCCGAACGACTTTATCGCTTGTCCATCCCGTGCTCGGAAAGATCCCTTCCTGAACCTTTTGCGCGATCTCTTCCGGAGTGAAAGAAGCAGTAAACCTTTTCCCGTTTAAGATTCCGGCTTTTCCTAAATACTGTGGTCCAGCGCAGATAGCGGCGAGTAATTTGCCCCGCTCGTTGAACTCTCGGATGAGCGACATCAGATCGTCGTGGAATCCGTTCGTATTGCCGCCCGGTATGACGAGCCCCTCAAAAGCGTCGACCCCCAGACTCTTCAATTCTTGCCAGGCCAAGGTCGGTTGATAGACCAAACCGGTCAACGCTTTTACCGGTTCCATCGATCGCGCAAAGCTATCGATCCGGTATTCCTGAAACCATCCGGCGATGATCGCGACGCCGGAAAGCTCAAAATCTGCCATGCTTTTGTAGTAATAGACTAAGAGTCGTTTATTCATTCGATTCCTCCTTTTTTGTAACACAACGTCCGAATCCTTTTGGATCACAGGGACCTATAACGGTACTCGTAACGGTATTATCACACCGATCGCGTGCCGATATCGCCGTATTCTCCACTCACGTTTTTCGGTGACCTGTGTCGATATACGTGAGGTATAAATAGTTTCTTCAATCGCTAAATACGGCCCTCCCAAGATTTCCCGGTTTGTCACGAAGATCGTGCCGACTCGAAATCGAGGGGTTTTTCCATTTTGATTATGGCGGCAAGGGGAACGGAAACGTTCGCTGATCCGATGTGTTCGTCCGGATTGAAGAAAGGATCACGAAACGGAACCCGTCGTATATCCATCCTTCTTCGAACCCGGAAACCGAGATTTGCTCGATGTTCGCCAAAAGCGCATGGAAAAATCCCCTGAGCAAGAACCAGAGAGAAGGTAGGAACCCGGTGAGCAAGGTACTTCCGATCGATTTAGATGATTTATTAAACCATATTATCGTAGAATCCTCCCGTATGGAATGTAAACGGAGTTGGGACGAGAGTAATACCGGCTATCAGGCAATCAGAACGGTAGATTGTTCTTTTTCTATGATTAAATGAACCTCCGTTGAAAAGGCCGTGGCCTAAGGTTTCGGATGCTTTGTACCGATCGGAAATATCCTCGTCCTTACGGTAATGCTCAGAGAAAACTGATATTCGAGAAAAGGAGCGAAGGATAAACGCTCAGATTCCGGCGGTAGATAACTGGTGTATACTTCAGTTGATTCTACCTGAACTGCGCGATAGATACAGTCGAGTGGACGACAAATCCTTAATCATCTTTGGATTCTACGGAGTTAGCATTAGGTGCGAAGGATATATTCCGCCTGGTAGCCGGAACGCGTAACGAAAGGAGGTCTCTATGATAGCCTATTGCGGTATCTATTGTGAAGAATGTCCTTCCTATAAAGGAACGATAACCGTAGATAAGTCACTGCTCGAAAAAATGAGTGAAGATTTCGGGAACGCAAAAACAGACACCATCGACTTCGTCTGTCTGGGTTGTAAGTATGATAATGTGGCATTTGTCGCAACGTATTGCGCCGGGTGTCAGATTCGCTTATGCGCAAAAGAAAAAGGATTTTTGTTCGACCTGCGACGAATACGAAACCTGCGAGAAAGTGAAGCCTTACCGGGGGGGACGGCTCATCATCGCACGATCGGAGAAATGCTTTTCTGCGCGCGAAGTATAAACGAGCGAACGGCTGAACCGTTTACAGCTCGTCAATTCCCCGATACTTGATAGAGCCCCGATAAGATTTGTGTTGTCGAACCGTTCGCGGGTTTTCCTCACCGCAACCCAACGTTGACAAATTCCGCGATTGAGAACGAAAAACCCGTTGAACGAACCTGTCCTTTCCTACGGAAAGAATCGTGGACGTGTTTTCCTTGCTCCGTGTTTGGATGAGATCGCAATAAACATTCGTAAGCCTCGTTAAAAGTAGGATTTCCTGACCGCAGGCAGAGAGTTTCGGTTTCGTTTCGCGAGAGAGGTCAAGACGGAATCGCCGTAGAGAGGACTGGAAAAAGGCGGGCTGCCCGAGACGTTGTTCCTTAAAGATACTCGGGATCTCCCTGCATCCATAAGCCCTTTGAACACCCTCATCGGCAACCGGGCTTCCGCGAGGTTTATGTTTGAGGCTTCAGGCGTTCTTTTATTTGCTCCAAGGTTAAAACTTTCCCGACGCTTACGACCCTTCCGTCGATGACTAATCCCGGTGTTCTCACGACACCATAGGCGATGATGAGCTCCAAATCCGATACTTTACTCACTTCCGCTTCTATATTCATCTCCGTCAAAGCGGCCGTTACGTTTTTTTCCAACCGAAGGCAATTCGCGCACCCTTTTCCTTTATAATTTGACGCACACTCGGATTCACGAAATTAGGAAAATGGTGTATAATAGGAAAAATCTAAGCAAGTATACCATTCCTCGTTAGGAGGTGTTTGTATGAGTATTTCTCCTGAGACATTCCCGCAAACGGATGCAAAAGAGTCTCTGGCCAAAACCGAACAACAAAGCTTAAGAGTGGAAATCGAAAAAATGGACACGCTGATGAACCTTATGGCCGAACTGGTCATCTCGCGCAGCCAAATCAGCGGGGTCCTGAAAAAACTCTCGATTAAAGAGGTGGATGAAAGCCTTTCGCAGCTGAGCCGTATCACGCTAGACCTACAAAACATCGTGATGAAAATTCGTATGGTGCCGATCGAAACGGTGTCTCAAAAATTCCCACGGTTGATCAGAGATTTCGGCAGGCAGAATGACAAAGACATCAAGTTCGTTATGAAAGGGCAAGATACCGAGCTCGATCGGACCGTGATCGATCAAATCGGGGTTCCCTTGACCGAACTCTTGAAACTCTGCGCTACCTACGATATAGAGCCGAAATCGGAGAGAATGAAGAACGGTAAACCCACCGTCGCCAACCTCTTCTTCAGCGCCTATCACGAAGGCAATCATGTGAAACTCGAGATCGTATCGGATGGGTATGGCAATCCCGAAGACCTCTTTCCAGCCGAAGAAACCGAAAAGGTGCGCAAAGCTATCGATAATTTGAATGGTAAATTCTTACTCGCTGGCGAACCGGGTAAAATGACGAAAATTACGATCTTGCTACCCCTAACTTTGGCGATTATGCAATCCCTGTTGGTCAAAGTCCTCAATAACCTTTACGCGATTCCGATCGCGTCGATCGATAGTACCTTGAGTCTCCCTATCACCGAAATCCAAACCGTGCAATCTCGGGACGTCATCGTGATACGCGGAGAGATCATCCCGGTCGTCTGGCTGAGCGACGTTTTCGGTTTTTACTCCGATACTCAGAAAGACAACATACAGGTGGTCATCGTCATCGACGGCAGCAAAAAATACGGGTTTGTCGTGGACGGATTGTTGGGGCAAGAAGACGTGGTGATCAAATCACTCGGGAAACTCTTCAACGACGTTCGGGAGTTCTCGGGCGGGGCGATTTTGGGCGACGGCAGCATTGCGATGATCCTCGAAATCAGCGCTATTGTTAGGCATCTATAATTAACCAGGCATAAGAAAGGGTAGAAGGAGGACAACTATGGCTGAAAAGAAGGAACAAGCGGTCGCTAAAAGAGAAAAAATCGAAGAGATCCTTAGTTTTAAAATCGGTAAACAGGAGTTTGCATTTAACGTGGATTCGGTCGAATTGGTCATCGAACGCGCCGAAATCACCCCGGTCCCGAAAAGCCGAAGCTATATCGAAGGGGTTATGAATCTTCGCGGCAGGATTGTACCGGTTGTTGACCTAACCAAGTTGATTCACATAGAAACAGAAGCGGACCAACATTTCGAAAACGTCTTGATCGTCAAGCACGAAGGAGCCGAGGTCGGTTTTTTCGTGAATGAAGTGCGCGAAGTGATCAATGTGAAAGAAAGCGAAATCGATACCGGCGCGCGTACCGACCAACTGGATCAGAAGGTGCGCGGGGTCGTGAAACGCGGAAAGCGGTTGATCCTGTTTATGGATATAGACCAAATTATGAAGGCTTGTGAAGGAGAGTAGCGCTCTTTCCTTACTTGATGAAGAGGAGGCAGGTATGGCGGAGATAAAAGTGGTCGGGTTCCAAATAGGTGACGAAGAGTACGCTATCGATATTATGAAAATTGACAGCGTGACCGAGATGTTGAAGATTATGAAACTACCTGGATTGCCTACGTTTGTGAAGGGGGTCGCGAATTTAAGAGGCGAAGTGATTCCGATACTCAACACCAGAACGAAATTCGGTTTGAGCTCGAAACCCGACGATTCCAAAGACAGGATCGTCATCATACTCGTCGGCAACAAGAAGGTTGGGATGATTGTCGATGAGGTGAAAGAGGTGTTGACGCTCCAAGATGAACAGCTGGAAGAAACTCCATCGACGGCGGGCGCTTCTTCCGCGCGGTTCATCAGCGCTATCGCGAAGCTTGACAATCGTATGCTGATCATATTGGATATCGATAAGATTCTAAGCGAAGATGAGATCTTGCGAATGGACAAAGCGCTGGAAAGAGTATAAGCGCGTCGTTTCTGAACCTCAAAAAAGAGCACTGAGACTCAGGTGCTCTTTTTTATAAATTCTCGAGCGTCGACGGTTTTCCGGTAGTCAGACTAAGCCGGAGACCCTTTGTTCTTTTTTATGACTTCAATAAGACATCTTCGACACTGACCCATTCGAAAGTGATGGGAAAGGGGGCACTATGGAATATCGTCTATTTGGCAAGACCGGAGTCGAGGTCTCCATTCTCGGTTTCGGGATGATGCGCTTGCCTATCCTAAATAACGATCCGGGGCAAATTGACAAGGCCGAAGCGACGCGGATGGTTCGAATGGCCATCGATCAGGGCGTCAATTACATCGACACGGCTTACGGTTACCATAAAGGACAAAGCGAGCATTTCACACGAGAGGCCTTAGGCGACGGTTATCGTGACAAAGTTTTTTTAGCGACCAAGATGCCGACCTATCTGGTAAAGGAAAAAGCCGACTTCGAGAGGTTTTTTCAAGAGCAAAAAACGAAGCTCGGTACTGATCGCATCGATATGTACTTACTGCACACGTTGAATCAAAAGCGATGGGATCTGATCAACGGACTCGATGTTCTCGAGTTCTTGGAAGAGAAGCGGAAAGCCGGCGAAATTCGATTCTTCGGATTCTCTTTCCACGATGATTACCCGGCGTTTGAGTCGATCGTAAACACCTACGATTGGGATTTCTGTCAGATCCAGTTTAACTATATGGACACAGAGGTGCAAGCGGGGCTACGTGGCCTTCGTTTGGCGCATGCGAAGGGTATGGCCCTGATCGTGATGGAACCGATCAAAGGGGGAAAGCTCGCGAATCCTTCTCCTGAAATACGTAGGATACTATCCGAGGCGCAACCGACCTGGTCCCCAGCTGAATGGGCTTTACGCTGGGTCGCGAACTTTCCGGAAGTGTCCTTGATCTTGAGCGGGATGAGCACGATGGCTCAGGCGCAAGAAAACGTCAAAGTCGCCAACCAGATGAAAGCCAATACCTTTGCGCAAAAAGAAAATGAAGCCATCAAAAAAGCAGTCGAAGCTTTCCAGAGCTACCGGCAGATCCCGTGCACCGAATGCGGGTACTGCCAACCGTGTCCGGAAGGGGTCGCAATCCCCGACATCTTTTCACTCTATAACGAAGGGAAGATGTTCGGCGTGATGGAAACCGCCATAACCCAATATCGCACTCTCTTTTCGTCCAAACACAAAGCCGATCGTTGTGTCGCCTGCGGAAAATGCGAAACCCTTTGCCCACAAGGGTTACCGATAATAGATTTGTTGAAACAATGCCATGAAGCGTTGAATTCCTAAGACGGACGGTTCGCGAAAGAGAGGCCTTTTTTTGATCATAGCAAAAGCCCTAACGAAAAAATTCGGCAACCTCACCGCTGTCGACAATCTCTACCTTCACGTTCGAAGCGGAGAAATTTACTCTTTCTTGGGACCCAACGGGGCGGGTAAGACCACGACCATCCGGATGCTGACCGGCTCGCTGTCGCCGACCTCAGGCGCGATAGAAATCGACCGAAAACGCTATGAGCAAGACGAGATCACAATAAAACGAGGGATCGGTGTCGTTCCCGACGAGCCACGGATGT
>Ga0255346_1006666_pt1 | contig 11177 bp, 10 predicted proteins | sample wastewater_treat_FD_194410 | JGI IMG/M metagenome (GOLD analysis project Ga0255346, IMG submission 194410) | Wastewater microbial communities from Lulu Island WWTP, Vancouver, Canada - plant22 | ecosystem: Engineered > WWTP > Wastewater > Unclassified | place: Canada: Vancouver, British Columbia... | reverse complement strand
TCCCCCCAAAACGGCAAAAAAGAAGGCCTCCGGAAAATAGGCCGCACGATATCCAAAACAATCTGCGGCTGTCGGGGTTACCCCGGCAGCCGGCATTGAAATAATGGCCGGGCGGTAAGAGCCGCTGCCGACAGGTTATCTTTTCTTCCCCAGCAGTGACCCGAGCACGCACTTGAGTTCGCTGGAATCAAATTAAGTGATTACGACTTTAGATAATTTTATTCATAATCCGAGGAATACTTTTTGTCGCGTTGATAAATCTCTCTAACGATTTCAAGCTTCGTCATACCTTCAGTGTCGATACCAAGGCGCTCCACTTCATCGTCAAGGAAAGAATAACTCTCGGATATGAGAGGATAGGCAGATTCAAAGGAATTGAAATAATCAAGCTCGTTTTGGGTGCCTTTGTACGCCTTTAAAGCCTCCGAAACACACTTGATCGAATTTTTCACGAAAAAATCATAGAAAAAATTGCGCCGCGTTTTATCAATCATACAGATACAATCCTTTCTCTCAGTGATCATCATAACACGAGCACAGATTATTACATTCAGAATGAAAATGTGTAGTTCCGATCGTCCACCACTGAGGTCTTCGAAAATGCATAGGGATGCTATCAGGGTTTTCCCATATGCCGATAACGATATGATCTAGAGACTCAAGGGCTTCCACAAAAGAGTAATGTCTTTTTTTTAAAAAATAAGGTTTAGTACAATTATTAAAAGAAACGCCAAAGTTGTATTTTGTTATATCTGGGTCGTGAACTGCTTTGAGACTATGTTTGCTATCGATTTCATAATGGACAAATGGTCTAGAGGCGGCCCCAGCGCAACAAGGTGCCTGGTTGGATAGAAAACAAAATGATGAAATTAGTTTATCGAATAAAAAGAAAGATATATCCCATCCGGGGAAGTCTCTGTCTAGGCAACCAGGAGAAACTTTCTGGCATGATTCTCCATTATTATCCGTAAGATTGAGGCTATTTAATCGATAATCTCGCCATCTATCAGGGGCTGAACAATAAAAATCCACATCCGTTTTCGTCGAATAAGCAATAACGTCTATACATCCAGCGACGAAAAAGCCTTCAGGGATTACTATCCCCTCTTCAAAGGAAGGAGTACCAGTTGAATCAAAAAAAGAGCTCTTCCGCAATATTTGCTCAAAAGTGGATAATGTATTGAACAAAGAATCGTCCACATCGGGGAAATATCTTATTAGTAGACGGGCCCGCAAAGTGCCACTATCCTCGTGCGCAGAACACACTGTCTCTTGGTACAGATTGTGTCCCTCTGTTACAGTGAGTAAAAATGCGCCGCACTTGTCAGAAAACCACAAATACCATGCAGGCAAACCATCTTGAGTTATAACCTGAGATATCTGAGAAAAACCAAAGCATCGCCGAGCACTATCATTATGAAATACCGCATGAAACAGCTCAAGTAGAAGCATTTCAAAAAATATAATAGGATCGTTATGTCGGATAGCAACCATATTTACACTATTTCTCGCTGCTCACTTTTTGAGCCGGTACCCAGGCCAACGATCCATAAAATAGTCCTGAATCATGATCAGATTAACGCACATTATTAGGAAGGCGGCTGCATTTTCTGAAGGATGAGAAACCCCCTCGCACACTCCTAAAATAGTTGGCCCCCAGGTATAATAACCCCATGCCAATAGCAGCCCTGCAACCACAGCAATTATTGTTTTGATAATTGAGCGCAGCACAGCATTCATCTTTTCATACGCCTTACCAAAAAAGATGTTCTGGATTAATGCTATAATGAGAATAAAGTTGGCCATAGTGACAGTATGACTGTACCGCCATCCAAAATTGGATTCATTCTGGCCGCCGATATAAGCCTCGTCCCAAATGTAGTCGAAGATAAAAAGTTGTACACGAAAGATAGCATAGCCGATAATCAGACTAACAATAGCAAAAAATATAAAACGCCACGGTTGCTTCTGAATCATGTTGTAGGGCCAGCCATCCCATAAATGGAAGGAATAAAAAATACCGACTACAGTAACGAACAAAATGCCCAAACTGAACTCAGCGCTGTTAGTATGAGCTATGTTTTCCCACCATGAAGGTACCGCGGCATAAATCTGTTTTGGGTAAAACATAGAACCAATGTGTGGATGAAAAAAAATGAAATAGAAATAGATGCCGAGAACTGCGATAATCGACAACATGGCGATCCCAAATTTGGGCTGTTTCAGTTCATGGAATATATCTTTACCTATCCCGAACATGAACCAAATGCTGAAAAGAAAAAATGGGACAGAGAGAGAAAGCATCGCCCACGAAGCTGTCTCTCTTGCGGAAGTTGCATCCTGTCCAAATTCACCATAAGTCATAAGGCTATTCCAATTGAAATAAGTAATGCCGAATTTTCCCATGATTATGTACACACATCCTATTACAAGAGCGATATAAACGACCAACATAAAGATTGTCATCGTTGCGCCTTTAGCGAAGGGATGTACATTGATTAAAAAAGATCGAGGAAACGGCCAATAGTCAAAAAGTTCAGTCTGCCAAAGCAGTATGAGTAGCGTCCATATGACCAGTGAAAATCCCAAAAGAGGTGTGTACAATTTGAAAATACCAGCGTTGGAAAAGAAGATCCACCAAAATGCAAAAATTGCAATAAGGAGGACAATTAAGTTCACAATGCCAGACAGTCCGACAGACCATCTAGGTTCCAACTGCCGTGTTGTAAGCCAGTTTTCATTCGATTTATGATTACTCATGATATATCACCCCCAAGTTAGGTTTGGACTGTTTGAAGTAAATAAACCGAGGAAGGGGCGGCCCCAAGACATACTCACTCGAAGCAATCGCCCCATTCCTTATGTACAATTAAGAATATTCTTTTTAGAAAACAATCTCATCACCATTGCCAAGATACACATTTGAGGTCTTCGCACGTGCGAGTGTTCCTGTCTTCTTGTAGGAAAGGTTCTTGTTTGTTCCATGAACAATAGGCAATCCCTCTGCTGCCGCTTTTTCTGCCCAGATCCAGCCAGTACAGTGATTACAACCAATCTTTGTCATGTTCATCGCCTTCACTCCTTTGATCAAATCGTCCATTTTGGGATCCCAGTTTTCAAAAGGCGAGATATGAAGGCCACCATAGCACCCATAATTCTTATTTCCGTCTTTAAAATTCCTCCGCGAATAGTTGATCAAAGTTAAAATACCCGGGTGGCAGCATCCGGTCACCGTAACGTATCCTTTATCTTTGATCTTGAAGTACATAACGTTTTCACCGCGAACTTGCAGGGTGGCTGGTGCGTCAAAAAAAACCACTGCTGCACCGTCCTGCAGTTTATACAGCTTATTGGTCTGGGTTACTATCAACTGCCCTTTGTGTGGAATTGTGTTCTTCGGGCATCCTGGCGTAGACGAAAAATCCGCTCCTTTTAGGAGTTCAAAGCTTTTCTTCATTGAAGTCCCTGGAAAGTAAATCTTAATATCTGGCTGATGTCTTAATGTACTCTCTAGTCCAAAATAATGATCGATATGATCGTGTGAAATGATCATCGTGTCAATCTCTTTTGTCTTTAGCATTTTATCGACACCTGATTTCTCAAAGACGTAGTCCATCCAATCATTACTCCATCCTGTGTCGAGTAAGTATTTGGTTTTTTTGCCATTTAGGGCTTCTACTTCTACTACAGCTGCATACCCTCCCAAATTGTCAACAGTATACGATACATCGTACTGGTTTGTATTGATACCTCCGGCCGCCTTTATGTCCTGACCAAGAGTTGCGTTGTCAAACCAGCTCGTTTCAGAGACACAATATACCTTTATACTTTTAACTTCGCCGAAATCTTCTTTTTTTGCCGCGTGGGCAGCCTTTGTTAGAGTCCCCATCCCGCCGGAGATAGCAGCCCCGGCACCTGTTGCAGCCATTACCTTTAAGAAATCTCTTCGTTTCATTGGATATTCCTCCTATCTAAAGCTTTTATTGTCCATGTCCATGATTATATAAAAAAACATGAACAATTACAATCAAAATAATTGGGCGAATTGCCTCAAATAAAATGTTACCGAAGGGTGTTATAAAAAGTATACGTTGACTCATAAATCAATGTTACCGAGAAACGATTCGGAAACGGAGGTATATTTATGAGTCCGCAGGCCAAGGAAGAGTATTTTGAGGTTCTTTACAAGCGGTATAAGGAAGCCAACCGTAAAGAAAAGACGGTTATCATCAGTCAATGTTGCGCTGTTTGCGATTACCATCGGAAACATGCGATCCGTAGGTTAAGAAAATATAAGCGGTTTACAAAGCCAAAGGCTAAAAAAAGAGGAAAACCTTCTGTTTACAATAAAGAGGCTATTATCCGTCCACTGAAACAGATCTGGCTGGCAGCCAATCTCCCCTGTTCCAAAAGACTAAAATCCGTCTTGCCGATATGGCTGCCTAAATACAGTGATCATTTCGGCAAGCTCACAGAAGATGTCCTCAAGGCTCTATGGGCTATCTCCCCGTCAACCATCGACCGAATTTTAAAACCCGTCCGTATTCAGTATCAAAAAAGAGGGAGATCGACGACCATGCCGGGCACGCTCCTTCGCAAACAAATCCCGATCAATACAAATCAATGGGATGAATCCCGGCCAGGTTATCTTGAAGCGGACACGGTCGCCAATTGCGGTGATTATCTGATGGGCATGTTTGCCTACACGGTTGACTTCGTGGATATCGCTACGGACTGGACGGAACAAAGAGCGGCCTGAGGCAAAGGTGAAAAAGGAGTGCTGGAACAAATCCGGGATGTCGAAAAAATGCTCCCGTTTTCGCTCCTGGGCTTTGATTCAGACAACGGCAGTGAGTTTCTCAATTATCACCTTCTTCGTCATTTCACTGATCGAAAACAGCCCGTAAACTTTACACGCAGCAGGGCCTATCACAAAAACGACAACGCCCACATCGAACAGAAAAACTGGACGCATGTCCGCCAGTGGCTGGGGTATCAAAGACTGGACAATCACAAGGTGGTCCCCCTCATGAACAATCTCTACCGCAACGAATGGCGGCTCTTCCATAACTTCTTTCTACCCTCGGTCAAACTCATTGAAAAAGAACGCATCGGCTCTAAAACCATCAAGAAACATGATGACCCCAAAACACCATATCAAAGAATCATGGAATCAATATACATCAATGAATCGGTCAAGCTTGCTTTGACAAAACAACTTGAAAACTTAAACCCCTTTGAGCTAAACACGGCTATACAATTGAAGCTCAAAAAGATTACCAGGCTTCGGTAACATCTTTTGTGAGGCAACGTTCTCAATACTCACTCTTACTTCGGTAACATTTATTAATGAGACAACAGGTGGTATCGAATTGAAATTTTTATGTGCTCTTCTCCGACGTACTTGATCAAGCCAGGAATTTTAATGTTTATATTATCAAGAAAGGCTGTTAATTTAGAGAAATAGATACCGACAAAAAAATCCGGTACGCAGAGAATAAAACAGATGCAAGTGAAGAGTTTGAAATAACAGATTATCTTTTCTTCCCCAGCAGTGACCCGAGCACGCCGCGGACGATTTCCCGCCCGACGGAGGAGCCGATGGTGCGGGCAAGACTTTTGGCGGAGGCCTGAACAAGGCCGTCCGTCTTCCCGCCCCGCGGTCCGGTACGTCCGAAAAGTATATCATTCAAACCACCGGCGATGCCGCCGGACGTCTGACCCGCACTTTGCGCAGGCGGCTGGCCCGCTCCTTTCGGCGGGGCTGCAGCGGCCGGGGTTTCAGTTCTTTGGGCGGCTGCCCGCAGCATCTCATAGGCGGATTCGCGGTCGAGCTCTTTTTCGTAGTACCCGAACACGGGGGAGCGCCTGATGGCAGCGGATCTTTCCTGGTCGGTCAAGACTCCCAGGCGCGAGTTGGGAGCAATCACAAAAGACCGCTCCACCTGCGCCGGTCTGCCTTTTTCATCGAGAAAAGAAATCAGCGCCTCGCCGACGCCCAGTTCGGTAATCGCGGCGGCCGCGTCAAAATCCGGATTGGCGCGCATGGTTTCTGCCGCGGTTTTCACCGCCTTCTGGTCGCGGGGCGTGAAGGCGCGCAGGGCGTGCTGCACCCGGTTACCCAGTTGCGCGAGCACCGTCTCCGGAATATCAAGCGGGTTTTGCGTGACAAAATAAACTCCCACGCCTTTGGAACGGATCAGGCGTACGACCTGCTCGATTTTTTCCAGAAGAGCCCGCGGGGCATCGTTGAACAGCAGATGGGCTTCATCGAAAAAAAATACCAGCTTCGGCTTTTCCAGATCCCCCACCTCGGGCAACTGTTCGAAAAGCTCGGAGAGCATCCACAGCAGGAATGTGGAGTACAACTTAGGACTGTTGTAGAGCCTCTCTGCGGATAGCACATTGAGCACACCGCGCCCCTCACTATCGGTCTGCATCAGGTCTGCGATGTTGAGCATCGGCTCGCCGAAAAACTTGTTTCCGCCCTGCTCCTCGATCGTGAGAAGTCCCCGCTGGATGGCGCCTATCGATGCGGTGGAGATGTTGCCGTACTCGGTGGTGAATTGCCGGGCATTGTCACCCACAAACTGCACCATCGCCCGCAGGTCTTTGAGATCCAAAAGAAGCAGGCCGTTGTCATCGGCAATCTTAAAAACCAGCGTCAGCACGCCTGCCTGGGTGTCGTTGAGATTGAGCAGCCTCGCCAGCAGAAGCGGACCCATATCCGAGATGGTGGCGCGCACCGGATGCCCCTTTTCGCCGAATACATCCCAGAAAACAGCCGTGTTCGCTCGCGGCTGAAAATCACTGATGCCGATGGAGGCAAGCCTGTTTAGCAACTTCTCGGAGGCGACGCCCGCCGCACCGATGCCGGAGAGGTCTCCTTTTACGTCGGCCATAAAAACCGGAGTCCCGATCGACGAGAAGGCTTCCGCCATTTTCTGAAGAGTGACGGTTTTCCCGGTGCCGGTAGCGCCGGTAATCAGCCCGTGGCGGTTGGCCATATTCGGCAGAAGAACAATTTCCTCTCCCCGGGACATCGCGATGACAAGTGGTGCACTCATGATAACTCCTTTTGACCGGTCGGAGGCCGGTCGTGATTATCTTTACAGCAGTCGCCAAACATTAAAAGGAAGTGGCACGGATGTCAATCACGAAAAAAACCGTTCATCTAATCCTCTGATCCTCTAAACTTCTAATCATCTAATCCGCTAACTCTCCACCTCCGGCCCGCTAAAGCAGGCCACCTCCGCCGGCGGAGGACACGAAGGGCGCGCTTCGCGCTCTAATACCCGTTCGTGGTGAGCTTTTACTGACCGTTCGTGGTGAGCCTGTCGAACCATGAACGGCAAATCATATTCCCACTCCCCCTTCGACAGGCTCAGGGCAGGCTTCGACAAGCTCAGGACGAGCGGGGGTTTTTAATACGTTGCCGTTGAACCACGAGCTAACAGCTACGAGCTAATCGCCAGCCACCATTCATCTAATCCTCTAATCCTCTTCTGACTACAGCCATGAGCTATTTGCTCATTATTTACTGGATACCGGCCTTCGCCGGTATGACAATGTTGACGGCTTTTGACGATTGCGACACAGTCTCCGGCTGTGGACACGAAGGTTGCGCTTCGCGCTCTAATACCCGTTCGTGGTGAGCCTGTCGAACCATCCTTTAGCCTTTAGCCCTTAGCCTTTAGCCTCTAAGCCTCTAACCTTCAAATCCTCTAAACTTCTAACCCTCCAATCCTCCGGTCGCTCGGCCTGTCGAAGCATCCTTTATCCTTTAGCCTTTAGCCTTTGGCCTTTAGCCTTTAGCCTCAGCCACAAGCTATCCACCATCTTCCATTCCCCGTTTCCCCGCTTGCAAAGCTTTTTTTAAAAGCTTATAAAAGAATCCGTGCGCATTGAAAATATCAGTTACAGTTTTTACCGAAAAGGAGGGAAAGGTTATGGGTATCAATTTTAATTTATCAGGCAAAACAGCCATTGTGACCGGCGGGGGTAAAGGTATCGGCCGGGTGATCGCTCTGGGGCTGGCTAAAGCCGGTGCCAATGTGGTTGTGTGCAGCCGGACAAAAGCGGAAATCGACGCCGTCGCGGAGGAAATCCGCAAACAAGGTGGCAGGGCCCTTTCCGTAGTGACGGATATCATGATTAATGAGCAGCTCGAAAATCTGGTCGGAGCGGCAATCTCCGAGTTTGGCCGCATTGACATCCTCGTCAACAATGCCGCGCGCAGCTACTTAAGGGGGCTTCTGGATTTACGCGAGGACGGCTGGGATAAAATATTTCACACCAACGTCAAGGCGGTCTGGCTGCTGAGCCGCATGGTCGTCCCAAAGATGATCGAGCAAAAGGGCGGAAGAATAATCAATATCACCACGGTGGGAGCGGACAAGGCCGAAGCCGGGATGTCCGCCTACGGAGCGAGCAAGGCCGCACTCAAACATCTGACCCGTTCCATGGCCAAGGAGTGGGCGCAGCTGGGAATAAACGTCAACGCGGTCGCCCCCGGTTTTACGCGTACCGATTTCAGCAAGCCCATCTGGTCAAGTCCGGAGCTCGAGCAGGTCATCTCCAAGCTCATTCCCAAGGGCAAAATCGCCGAACCGGAAGATATTGTCGGCGCCGTGCTGTTTCTGGCCTCGGAGGCCGCCTCGTACATCACCGGCATCACCATTTATGTGGACGGCGGCACCATGACCGCCTGATACCCACCGCGGAGGCCATCTATGAGTGAAAAACATATTGTCAGTCCTGTTATCGCCGACATCCGCGCCGGCATGAAGCGCGGCAAGATCGTCTCTCTGGACGACGCCATCCGGGTCATCCGTGATGGCGATACGCTGGCCATCGACGGTTTCGTGGGCTACTCGCCCGAAGAGCTTCTCGAGGGGCTGGAGCAGAGGTTCCTGAAAACAGGCGAGCCGAAAAATCTGACTTTGATTTTCGCCGCCGGCATCGGTGACAGCCGGGAAAAAGGCATGACCAGGCTCGCCCATGACGGCCTCATCAGGCGGGTGATTGCCGGACACCTGGGGCTGGCGCCTGGCCTGCAGAAACTGGCACTGGCGGGAAAAATCGAATGCTATAATTTTCCGCAGGGTGTGATCACGCACATGTACCGTGATGTCGCCAAACACCATCCACGCACTATTTCCGCGGTCGGCCTGGGAACCTATGTAGACCCGCGTCTCGGCGGCGGCAAGGTCAATGCCGCAACAACGGAAGACATGGTTGAGCTCATCACTTTTGACGGCCGGGAATATCTGGCCTACAAAACCACACCGATCAATGTGGCGTTCCTCAGGGGCACGACGGCGGATATGGACGGCAATATCACGATGGAAAAAGAGCCGCTGGTACTGGAGGTACTGCCGCTGGCGATGGCGGCGAAAAACTCGGGCGGTTTTGTAATCGTTCAGGTGGAAAGAATCGCCGACCGCCACGCTCTCAATCCCCGGCAGGTGAAGATCCCCGGCATCCTGGTGGACTGCGTCGTCGTGGCCAAGCCGGAAAATCACTGGCAGACGTTCGGCACTCCCTATAACCCGGCCTTCAGCGGTGAGCTCAAAATTCCGTCCGCCAGTGTGGAGCCGTTGCCGATGGATGAGCGCAAAATCATCGCGCGGCGCGCCGCTTTTGAGCTCCGCCCCAACATGGTGGTCAATCTGGGCATCGGCGTGCCGGAAGGGCTGGCCGGTGTAGCCAATGAAGAGGGCATCTTCGACTATCTCACGCTGACGGCGGAAGCAGGCACAATCGGCGGCATCCCGTCGGGAGGCATCAACTTCGGCACGGCCACCAACATGGACTGCCTCATCAGCATGCACCAGCAGTTTGATTTCTACGACGGAGGGGGGCTCGACCTGGCCTGCCTGGGGCTGGCGCAGATGGATGCCCGGGGCAACGTCAATGTCAGCCGCTTCGGCACCAAACTGGCCGGTTGTGGCGGTTTTATCGATATTTCGCAAAACGCAAAAAAAATCGTTTTTGCCGGCACATTCACCTCCGGAGGTCTGGAGGTCGGAATACAGGACGCCCGGCTCCATATCGTCCGTGAAGGGTCGGTGAAAAAAATAATCAAGGCTGTTGAACAGATCACCTTCAGCGGCGAAACGGCCCGCCGGGGCAATCAACTTATCTATTACGTCACGGAAAGGTGTGTCTTTCAGCTCAGGCCGGAAGGGGTGGAGCTCATCGAGATCGCTCCGGGCATCGACCTGGAAAAAGACATTCTGGGACAGATGGATTTTCAACCGATAGTCAAAAACCCGCGGCTGATGGACGAGAGGATTTTCAAGCCGGTTCCGATGGGCCTGAAAGACGATCTTTTGAGCATCCCCATCGAAGAGCGCCTGAGCTATGACCCGGCCACCAATATTTTCTATTTGAATTTCGAGGGGCTGGCCGTCAAAACGAAAAACGATATCGACACGATTCGTACACGCGTCTCCGAGATCTGCCGGCCGCTGGGCAGGCGCGTAAAGACGATCGTCAACTACGATAACTTTTCCATCGTGCCCGAGCTGGAAGACGAATACATTAAAATGGTTCAGTTTGTCGTCTCTGAATATTACAGTGACGTGACGCGCTACACCACCAGCGCATTTTTGAGAATGAAACTGGGCGACGAGCTGAAGAAGCGCAATCTCGCCCCGCATATTTTTCAATCCAAGGAAGAGGCGCGGCTGGCGCTGGAGAAAAAATAAAAAGGCTGAAGTATGGAAAAACAGAGCGGGCCCGAAGGCCCGCTTTTTTTGTCAGGTGAGCACCCGCCTGTGCCGGAGATGAGCTCCTGCATCAGCGGCGCCTCCATCCTCACACAACTCACCGCCATGTTCAGGAAAAATATTTTTCGGCGATACCCCGTGCGGCGATAAGTCCGGAGATGCCCGCGCCGACAATACCGCGGCTTTTTCCTGTGCCGTCGCCCGCCACAAAAATACGCGGAACATTCGTCTCCAGATGCTCATCCGCCGGGAAATGGGTGTCGAAAAATTTAATTTCCGGCGCATAAAGCAGCGTGGAGGGGTGTAAAATGCCGGGCACGATCTTATCCATTTTCTTTAGCGACTCCCACAGGTTGTCGATGATACGTGCGGGCATGCCCAGCGCTATGTCTCCCGGTGTGGCGCGGCAGGTGGCCCGGCACATGCCGAAATGGCGGGTCTTGC
>Ga0255346_1006657_pt1 | contig 11188 bp, 8 predicted proteins | sample wastewater_treat_FD_194410 | JGI IMG/M metagenome (GOLD analysis project Ga0255346, IMG submission 194410) | Wastewater microbial communities from Lulu Island WWTP, Vancouver, Canada - plant22 | ecosystem: Engineered > WWTP > Wastewater > Unclassified | place: Canada: Vancouver, British Columbia... | reverse complement strand
AACAGTAAAGGCGGTGCATATTACTGAACTTAAAAACGATATTAAAGCTCAAATAATTTTAGGAAACACTTATCATTTATATTTGCGTCCCGGTGTTGACATAATACACAAAGCAGGTGGTTTGCATAAATTTAATTCTTGGGATAAGCCTATTTTAACAGATTCTGGTGGTTTTCAGGTGTTTTCACTTTCTCAAAATAGAAAACTTACCGAAGAAGGTGCTACTTTTAGAAGTCATATCGATGGGTCTAAACATATTTTTACACCTGAAAATGTTGTTGAAATTCAAAGAAAAATAGGTGCAGACATTATTATGGCTTTCGATGAATGTACGCCTTATCCATGTGATTATTCTTATGCAAAAAAATCTTTAGACTTAACTCATAGATGGCTGCTTAGAGGCTGGAAACATTTTAATTCTACTCAAGCGATTTACGATTATTATCAAACATTTTTTCCTATAGTTCAGGGTTCTGTTTATAAAGATTTACGTGAAGATTCTGCAAAATTTGTTTCAGATATTGGTGCTTGTGGAAATGCAATTGGAGGTTTGTCGGTAGGTGAACCAACTCAGCAAATGTATGATATGATTGAAGTTGTAAACGAAATTTTACCTTTAGATAAACCTCGCTATTTGATGGGAGTAGGAACACCACAAAATTTGTTAGAAGGAATTGAAAGAGGGATAGATATGTTTGATTGTGTGATGCCTACACGAAATGCACGAAATGGTATGCTGTTTACAATGAATGGCACTATGAATATGAAAAACGAAAAATGGAAAGATGATTTTTCGCCATTAGATGAATGTGGAACAACTTTCGTGGATAAACTATATTCTAAAGCTTATGTAAGGCATCTGATAATTTCTAATGAAATTTTGGGAGCTCAAATAACAAGTGTGCATAACTTGGGTTTTTATGTAGAATTGATGAGGATAGCACGAGAAAAAATAACTGAAGGAAATTTTTCTTCATGGAAAAAAGAAATGATTGAAAAACTAAATAATAGACTTTAAATAAATTGAAAATTTTAGATAGATATATAATCAAAAAATTTATAGGAACATATTTCCTTGCAATAACATTAATAATTCTTATTGCAATTATTTTTGATATATCCGAAAAAATGGACGATTTCATTGATAAGCAAGCTCCTTTAAAGGCAATAATTTTTGATTATTATTTTAATTTTATTCCATATTTTGCAAATTTATTTAGTGCTTTGTTTGTTTTTATTTCCGTTATATTTTTCACTTCGCGAATGGCAGCAAAAACTGAATTTGTCGCAATGTTTGCAAGTGGAATAAGTGCTAAAAGATTGTTGCTTCCATATTTTATAGTTGCCTTTTTTATTACAGCATTTTCTTTTGTTCTTGGCAATTATGTAATTCCAGAAGCAAATAAACAAAGATTTGAATTTCAAAATAAATATTTTAAAAGATCGCCAGGAACCATTACTTCGGGCATATCACATAGGCAAATATATCCAGGAGTTTATTTTTATGTCGGAAATTTTAATAGAACAAATAACATTGGACTAAATATGTCTTTAGAAAAGTTTGATGGTGTAGTTTTAAAATCTAAACTTACTGCAGAAACAATGATATGGGATTCTATTAGCGAATCGTGGATAGTGCAAAATTATCTAATAAGAAATTTTTTAGATGGAAGAGAAGAGCTAATAACAGGACATAGAATTGATACTGCTTTTAGAATAACTCCTGAAGATTTTCTACAAAGAACTAATATCGTAGAAGAAATGTCGGTAGAAGAGCTTAATGAATATATTGCAGAACAAAAACTTTCTGGAACATCTGCTGTGATTTTTAGCGAAATAGAAAAACACAATAGAATATCTACACCTTTTTCTGCATTTATTTTAACTTTTATAGGTTTTGGCTTATCTATTAAAAAGCGTAGGGGAGGTTTGGGTTTGAATATTGGAGTAGGGTTGTTGTTAAGCTTTTCCTACATACTTTTTATGAGATTTGCTTCAGTTTTTGCTATAAATGGATATTTTTCTGCAGCTTTGTCGGCTTGGATACCAAATATCCTGTATTTTTTTATAGCTATAGGTATTTATGTAAAAACGCTTAAATAAAATAAGTATAATTAAATTTTGAAAAGATGAGTATAAACAAAAAAATCGAAGCTTTAAACCAAAAACGCAAAGAAGTTATGCTTGGCGGTGGTGAGAAAGCAATTGAAAAACAAAAAGAATCTGGGAAACTTACGGCTAGAGAAAGAATAGAACTGTTAGTTGACAAAGGCTCTTTTAATGAATATGATTTGTTTGTTCAGCATAGTGCTAGAGAATTTGGCATGGCTGATAAAGTATTAAATGGTGACGGAGTTGTTATTGGAACTGGAACAATTGACGGGCGACCTATTTGTGTGTTTGCTCAAGATTTTACCGTTGTTGGTGGTTCTTTGGGCTATATGCATGCAATGAAAATTGTGAAAATTCAAGATTTAGCACTAAAAATGAGAGTGCCTTGTATTGGAATAAATGACTCAGGCGGAGCTAGAATTCAAGAAGGTGTTGATGCCTTGGCGGGTTATGGCGAAATTTTTTATCGCAACACACAATCTAGTGGAATTATTCCACAACTTTCTGTAATTCTCGGTCCTTGTGCAGGAGGAGCTGTTTATTCACCAGCATTAACCGACTATGTTTTTGTTGTTGACAATATCTCAAAAATGTTTATTACAGGTCCAGAAGTAATTAAAACAGTTCTTGGCGAAGAAATTACTCAAGAAGATCTTGGCGGAGCAAGAGTGCATAGCGAAATTACAGGAAATGCACATTTCTTTGCTAATGACGAAAAAGAATGCTTTTCTCAAATTCGTAAGTTGTTGTCATTTATTCCTCATAATAATAAAGACAAAAACACAGAAAGAAAAGTTGAAAAGCCTGTTGCGAATATTGACATAAACAATGTTGTGCCAGTTGATCCAACCAAACCATACGATGTTAGAAATGTTATTAAAGCTATAACCGACAATTCTGATTTTGTTGAAGTAATGGAAAAATTTGCACAAAATATGGTAATTGGCTATGGAAGAATTGGCGGAAAAACGGTTGGTTTTGTTGCTAATCAACCTTTATATTTAGCAGGAGTGTTAGATGTTGATTCTTCTGACAAAGCAGCTCGTTTTATTAGATATTGCGATGCTTTCGACATTCCTATTGTTACTTTAGTTGACCTTCCAGGATATTTGCCGGGAGTTGACCAAGAACATGCAGGAGTAATTCGTCATGGAGCAAAAGTTTTGTATGCATATTCTGAAGCTAGTGTTCCAAAACTAACAGTTATTTTGCGTAAAGCTTATGGTGGAGGATATATTGCAATGAGTTCTCGCCACTTGAAAGCAGATTTTGTTTATGCTTGGCCCACTGCCGAAATTGCTGTTATGGGACCTCAAGGAGCTGCAAATATTATTTTTAGAAAAGAAATTGCCGAAGCAGCAGATCCTAACGAAATGAGAAAGCAAAAAGTAGAAGAATATAAGGAAAGATTTGCAAATCCTTATGTCGCAGCTTCAAAAGGTTATGTTGACGAAATTATTGTCCCAGACGAAACTCGCGAAAAAATAATCCAAGCTCTTAAGTTAAGTGAGACTAAAGCTAAAGTAAAAACCGACAAAAAACACGGAGTTCCACCATTCTAAAAAAAAGTATTATGAACGAAAATCGAAAATTAAAAATGATAGTAGATGAGGTAGAGTATGAAACATATTCTACTCCATCATTTGATAAAAAGCAAAAATGGTCTCAGCCAGACGATAAAATTATTCTCTCAATAATTCCTGGAACTATAGTAGAAATTCTTGTGAAAGAGGGCGATAAAGTTAAAGCAGGCGATGCCATGCTTGTTATTGAAGCTATGAAAATGAATAATAAAATCAATTTTTTAAAAGGCGGAATTATAGATAAAGTCTTGGTAAAACCGGGAGATATAGTTTCTAAGAATCAAGAATTGATAATTTTAAAATAATTTTCTATAGCTATAAAAAAAACGAGTTTACCATTTTTGATAAACTCGTTTTTTTTGTGGGAACTAATGGATTCGAACCATTGACCCCCTGCTTGTAAGGCAGGTGCTCTGAACCAGCTGAGCTAAGCTCCCAAAATTTCAATAATTCCTAAAAGTTTAGGACTGCAAATATAAAAGGCTTTTTAATATTTAACAAATATTTTTTCATATTTTTTTAATCGCCTAAGTCTTTGATTGTTATGTAATTATATTTGTGTTTTTGTTTTTGAGGTTTGATTTTTTACTAAAAAACCCTAAAACATTTTACAAATTTGTCGAAATTTATGGTTGGATTGTTGTTTTATGCTTTTTGCACCATAATTACATTTTACTTCTAATAAACATTATTACCAAAGAAATTTTTGCATAATACCATTTCCTCGCTTTTTTACAATGGTAGATTCAAGCGGTTTTATGCCATGTTCTTTTCTTCTTTTATCAATTTCCATTTTTTTATCATCTGATAAATGATCGACAAGAGCAATTCCAAAATAAAAATATGGTTCTTCTTGTTTAAACATAAGGCTTTGGTCATACATCCAAGCATAATTTCTAGGAAGATATTCTCCTTTTACTAGTGCTTCTTTCAAAATTGGAAGATATTTTGAGTTCTTTGGAAGTCGTACATTGTGGTGAAATAAAACCCATACATTTGAATATCCTTCATATCCTATTTTCTTTTCCGAAGGGAAACCATATTTTTCTATTAAGGTTAGTAAGTGCTCGAAAATAACTGAGTCTAGTTCAAATAAATTACTTGGTAGTTTTGATTTGTCAATGTTATAATTTCCTTTACACGACTTATTGTTCCGAATAATGTTTTGATCAATATAATAAAGGCTATCAATTTCTTTTTTATAATTCAAATTAATAGACAATAAATGTTGCTTCTGGAAAATTGAGATACTATCACATAGTATTTTGTATTTTTCTGTTTTCCTAAATTTTTTAAAGTCTTTTGTTTTAAGAAAGACTGGGTCTAGTCCATTTAATATTGCGTTTTTTGCATATAAATATGTTTTTTCAATATTCCCAATATGAGCAGCACATAAACTAGCACTTTTGTATTGATTAGCATGCACATAATCAACAAGTGAAAAAGCTTTATTGAAGTTCTTTAACGCTTCTTCGTAATTTTTGAGATAGATTTGTTTGTCTCCCTCATTACAAAAATTATAATATTCAATATAATCTTGTCCTATTAGGAGATTGAAATTAAGCAATGCAAGTATTGCAAAAAATATACTTCTCATTTTTTTTTAATATTATTTCTTAATTATTATGCCCCATAACGCATATTTCACACACCAAATATACAACATTCATAAAAATTAAACAAATAATATTTGTATCAAAAAAAGTTGGCAAATTTGTTAAAATGCCAACTTTTTTAAAATATTATTTTATTCAAGGTGTTTCAGAAATGTTCAAATGCGTTTGAGTTAAAAGTTCTTAAAGTTTTTAAAGTTCATAAAGTTGAACTTGTGCTATGCGAAGCGATAGACGTGTCAGCTACTTTCTACTTTACCTTCGGTGAGCTCGCAAGCTCGGTTCAACTTTTAACTTTTAACTGTTTTTTAGTCTTTGATACAACGTACAGAGAAACCATTTTCCTTACTATAATACTTAAACGCATTGCTATTATTGCTGTCTAAGTATCTGTTCCAAGCATAGTCGCTACTATATTCGGTTGCACTATACCAAAAACCATAAGAGTTAAGATAGCTGAAAACGCCGCTGTATTCTCTGTATCCTCCTGGTAGAGCGTTAAAACCAGATTCATTTGTAGCTCCTTCGTTTGGAATATTCCAGTAAATGCTATCTGTTGATTTTAGTTTTCCTCCAGCAACAGTTTCGCCACCTAAAAACTCTATTAATTGTTCCCATTCGCTATTAGTTGGTAAATGCCAACCTTCTGGGCAAGCAGATAATGCTGCTTTCCAATTATATAGAACTCCGTATGTTTTGTATGTGTCGGTTGCTTTAGCTTCTTCAACATTATTACCTTCATAGTCATATACATAATAATGAGGCTCAGTATAAGAACCTGTAGTAGGAGCATCAACACTTGGTAAATATTTTAAATTTTCTGCCATCCAAATTTGTTCGCCTATTTTTACAGTTTTATAAGTATTCCCATCACGCTCATCGGTAAAACTGTCGTCAGATTTTTTGCTTTTACAACCAATTTGAACAGCACAAAAAGCTAGCAGTAATGCAATAACTGGGATTAAAAACACTCTTCTTTTATTCATAATTATTAGATTTAATTTATTTATACAAATTTAACGTTTTCCTAATTTTATTGTTTAAAAAATTTTCAATTTTTACTCATAAAATGAGACTGTAAAAATATACAATAAAAATTAAAAAACCAAAAAATATTACATTTCTGATTTTAATTTAATTAGATTGCATTTTGTGTTTTATTATTGAATATTTTCGCCGAGTGATTTTATTTTAATTTTTTACCTTTGTGCAGAAAAATAAATTAATTTTAATTATTAATTTTTTAAAACATTAACAATGAAAAATCAAACAAAACAAAAATCTAATGTTGTAGCAATAATAATGATGATTATACTTTTTGGTATGATTTCATTTGTTACAAATCTTGCAGCTCCAATGGGTGTGGTGCTAAAAGAACAGTTTGAAGTGTCAAATTTTCTTGGTTTATTAGGTAATATGGCTAATTTCGTAGCTTATGCAGTTATGGGTATTCCTGGTGGATTTATTCTTCAACGCTATGGTTATAAGAAAACGGCTCTATTAGCTGTAGGGGTTGGCTTTGTGGGTGTTGCTGTGCAATTTTTGTCAGGACATGTTGGAGAAAATTCTGCTTTTGCAGTTTATCTTTTAGGAGCATTTATTGCAGGTTTCTCAATGTGTTTGTTGAATATGGTTGTAAATCCTATGTTAAATGCTTTGGGTGGCGGTGGAAATAAAGGAAATCAACTAATTCAATTGGGTGGTTCTTTTAACTCTTTAATGGCTACTTTTACTCCAACTTTTGTTGGTATTTTAATTGGAGCAACTGTAAGAGCACAAATTACAGACGTATTCCCAGTTTTATATATCGCAATGGGAGTTTTTGCATTAGTGTTTTTAGTTTTATTAATGGTTTCAATTCCAGAACCTCATACAGAAAAAATTTCAGAACCCATGGGCGGTTTGCTAAAGGGAGCTTTAAAATTCAGACATTTTGTTTTGGGAGCAATAGGAATTTTTATTTATGTAGGCGTTGAAGTTGGTATTCCAGGAACATTAAACTTATGGCTTTCAGACGCAACAAACCCTCAAGGAGCAGAAGTTGGAAAAACAATAGCAGGCTTTGTGGTAGGAACTTATTGGTTTTTAATGCTTATAGGTCGTTTGCTTGGAGCAGCACTTGGAAGTAAAATTTCAAGTAGAGCTATGTTGACAGTAGCTTCAAGCGTGGGCTTGGTTTTATTGCTTTTAGGTGTGTTTATGTCGCCCGAAATAAAAGTTTCTTTGCCAGTACTTCAACGTTCAGATGCAGGAGCTTTGTCGTTTGGCTTAGCAAATGTGCCAATCAATGCAATGTTTTTTGTTTTAATAGGTTTATGCACTTCGATTATGTGGGGTGGAATTTTTAATCTTGCAGTTGAAGGTTTAGGAAAATATCTACAAGTAGCTTCTGGAATTTTTATGACTTTGGTTTGTGGTGGAGGAATTCTTCCAGCAATTCAAAGTTGGGTTGCAGATATGGCTGGTTATCAATTAAGTTATTGGGTAGTAATTGCAGGGTTTGTTTATCTGTTATTTTATGCTTTGGTAGGTAGCAAAAATGTGAATAAAGAAATTGTTGTAAAATAAATAAAATTTTAAAAATGGATAAAAAATATGTTGTAGGAATTGATATTGGTGGAACTAATACAGTTTTTGGAATAGTTGATGCTAGAGGTAATGTTTTAGCAAAATCATCAGTAAAAACAGCAGTACATCAAGATGTTAATTTATATATAAACGATATTTACGAAGAATTTTTAAAAATAGCTAAAGATTTTGGCGGGATAGGCAATATTAGAGGAATTGGTATAGGAGCTCCAAATGGAAATTATTATACTGGAAATATTGAATTTGCTCCTAATTTGATTTGGAAAGGCATTGTTCCTCTTTCAAAACTTGTTAGCGAAAAATTTGGTGTACCAGCAGTTGTTACTAACGATGCAAATGCAGCAGCTATAGGCGAAATGACTTATGGAGCAGCACGTGGAATGAAAAATTTTATTATTATCACTCTTGGAACAGGCGTTGGTAGCGGAATTGTAATTGATGGCAAACTTGTTTATGGTCATGATGGTTTTGCAGGAGAATTAGGACATACTTGCTCGGTTAGAGAAAATGGTCGTCAATGCGGTTGCGGACGTAAAGGTTGTTTAGAAACTTATGCTTCAGCAAATGGGCTTGCTCGTACTGCTCGCGAATTTATTGAAACAAGAAAAGAGCCTAGCTTATTAAGAAATATTCCTTGCGAATCTATTACTTCAAAAGATGTTTACGAAGCTGCTAAACAAGGCGATAAATTAGCTATAGAAATTTTTGAATTTACAGGCAAAATTCTTGGCGAAGCTTTATCAGATTTTGTTGCATTTAGCGCTCCAGAAGCTATTATATTATTTGGCGGATTAGCAAAATCAGGCGATTTTATTATAAAACCAACAGTAGAACATATGGAAAAAAATCTGCTTGTTCTATGGAAAAATAAAGTAAAAGTTCTTTTCTCTGCTCTAAAAGAAGCTGATGCTGCAATTTTGGGTGCTGGTGCTTTAGCATGGGAGGTATAATCTCAGTTAAAAGGTAAAAGTTAAAAGTTAAAAGTCTGATTTTGAGTGAGTTATGCTGTGTGGTGTAGAGTAGGTGCATGTGCCGTATCTTGCCTATACAAACCCTAAGTCAGTTAAAAGTAATACACTAAACATAGTTGAAGTGTTAAAAGTGGCTAGGAGTTTTACCTGTTTATTTTTCGTTTTTTTGTGGCTTAAAAATTTATTATTTCTCTATCATTAAAAAAGTATTATTTTTGTAAGTTTTTACATATAATATTAATAGAGATGAAAGTAAAAATTGTAAATAAATCAAAACACGCTTTGCCACAGTATAGCACAGAGTTTTCGGCTGGTCTTGATTTGCGAGCTAATCTTGATGAGGCAATGGTTTTAAAGCCTTTGGAGCGTAAACTTATTCCTACAGGATTATTTATTGAGTTGCCAGTTGGTTATGAAGCACAAATTCGTCCAAGAAGTGGATTGGCTTTAAAACATGGCATTAGCGTTTTAAATACACCAGGAACTATTGACGCTGATTATCGTGGCGAGATTGGAGTTATATTAGTAAACCTTTCGGATAAAGAATTTGTTGTACAAGATGGTGAAAGAATTTGCCAGATGGTAATCGCTAAACACGAACAAGCAGAATGGATAGAAGTTGAGCAACTTGTAGAAACCGAAAGGGGAGCAGGTGGGTTTGGACATACAGGCGTGAAATAGTTAGATTTTTATGAGTAAAACAAAATATATAAATTTCTTTGCAATACTTTTAGTGTTGTTAATATCTTCTTGCTCTACACTAAAGAAAAACGAAAAACAGCCAGTTGACCCTAGAATAAAAAATTTTAATTTTAATTATTATTTCCTAGAGGCTAATAAACAAAAAATTTTAGGAAACTATGGCGATGCTCTTGAACTATATGCACTTGCTTCTAATCAAGACAAATCTGATGCAGCAAGCTATTACGAAATTGCAGGAATCTTAAATTTAGCTCAAGACTATTCAAGTGCTTTAGAATATGCAAAAAAAGCTGTAAAGCATGATAAATTTGATAATAAGTACTATTTGCTTCTGCTAGCAAGTGTTTATTCTAATAATAATTTGCACAAAGATGCTGTTAAAGTTTTTGAGAAATTAATTGAAATTGAGCCTTTAAATATTGGGTATTATTTTCAAATTTCTACATTACATCAAATGCAAAAGAAATATTCTGATGCAATAAGAATTTTAAATAAAGCCGAAGCCACTTTTGGAGTTAGTGATGTTATTTGCTTAGAGAAAGAAAATATTTATATAAAAATGGGCGAACCCGACAAAGCTGTTGCCGAAATAAAAAAACTTTGTGATGCTTACCCTGAAAAAACAATAAATAAAATTTTATTGGCAGAATCGTATGTAAATGTCGGAAAACGCAAAGAAGCAGAGGAAATTTACAATCAAGTTTGTGATTTAGAAATGGATGATGATATTGCATATTTTTCTATTGCAGACTTTTATCTAAGTGTTGGAAAATATAATAAAGCTTTTGAATTAATTAACAAAGGCATTCTGTCTCAAAACGTTGACCTTAACATCAAACTTAATTTAATACTTAGTTTGTTGAACAATATTAAAGTTGGTGATACAGATATAACTAATAAATTGGGTGAGTTTATCGAAGCTTTAGTACTTCAATATCCTGATGACTTAATTGTAAGAGTTTTAAAATCAGACTATTTGCTTTTTGTTGGTGATTTTAAAAATGCTCAAAAAGAATATGAGTTTATTTTAGAACATGAAAAGACTAAAATAGAAATTTGGCAACAAGCTATTAGTATAGATGTGGCATTGCAGGACATGAATTCACTATATACTCATAGTAAAGAGGCTGTTGAATTGTTCCCATTGGTATTAGAATTTTATCGCTACTATATTGTCTCCGCTTATGCTACTTCAAATTTTCAAGATGTGGTTGAGGCTGTGGATTTTGCTTCGCCTTATGTTGAAAAAAACCACGAGTTATATATAGATTTTCTTTCTATGCAAGCAGATGCTTATTATAAGTTAGAAGAATTTCATAAGTCAGATTCTGTTTTTGATGTAATTTTATATAAAGATTCGGAAAATGTTCAGGCTTTAAATAATTACAGTTATTTTTTAGCCTTACGCAATGAAAATTTAGATAAAGCTCTAGAAATGAGTACAAAACTAATGAGTTTAGCCCCTAACAATCCTAGTTTTCTAGATACTCATGCTTGGGTTTTATACAAACATAAAAGATATGCAGATGCTTTGATTTTCATAAATCAAGCACTTATTCAAGATTCAACAAATGCAACATTTTTAGAACATAAAGGCGATATTTTATTTAGAATAGAT
>Ga0255346_1006654_pt1 | contig 11193 bp, 10 predicted proteins | sample wastewater_treat_FD_194410 | JGI IMG/M metagenome (GOLD analysis project Ga0255346, IMG submission 194410) | Wastewater microbial communities from Lulu Island WWTP, Vancouver, Canada - plant22 | ecosystem: Engineered > WWTP > Wastewater > Unclassified | place: Canada: Vancouver, British Columbia... | reverse complement strand
GGATACAGTGGAAGATAAATATACTTATCTTGAATTTTTAAGATTAAAGGTTTTCCAGACCTATGATATTAATGAGGCAAAAAGAAAAATAGAAGCTATTGGAGATAAAAGGCATCCTTTTTCAGACATTGGTATCGAGTTTGACTTAAATCCTCATAAATACTTATCATTTAGGGCACGTAATGTATATGATGTTTATAGTGGTTGGAAAGAAACGAATTATGATTTATCTCTCAGAGATTGGCGTAATGACAAGATTAAGGTTGGTTACCGCTATACTGATTCTGATCTGGCCACTGATTCTATTCGGACAGTTTTTCTTTCTGCCCAGGCAATAATTACCGATGATCTTGTGGCCCATTATTATTTAAGCCGGGATCAATTGCGTGCCAGAACTAATGACAGTACCATAGGTTTTACCTATTATAGCCAATGCTGGAGTTTCGGAGTGGATTACGAGCGAACCCATGACGATGAAAGATTTATTATTAGGGTGTCGCTGTCCGGATTAGGTGAAATGCTATAAAAATGTAGTTATTTGTATGTTTTAGGTGCTGTGAAAAATAATGATGACGTAAGATTACTTAATTTTAGGTAACAAAATTCAATATTTTCCTTGACAAACGAAGATGAATTGCATAAATTTTAGCACTTATTTATAAAAAAACATGGTGGTTTTAAAATGAAAAAGACATACGTGGCGAAGACGGGAGCGGTGGACAAAGATTGGTACATCGTCGATGCTTCGGATAAAATATTGGGTAGGTTGGCCAGTGAAGTGGCGCTTCGTTTACGAGGTAAGCATAAGGCTGTTTATACTCCGCATGTCGATGCGGGTGATTTTGTTGTAGTTGTTAATGCCGAAAAAGTTAAGTTGACGGGGAAAAAGCTAACTGACAAAATTTATTATTCATACTCTGGTTATCCTGGCGGTTTACGTGAAACTCCTGCCGGGAAAATGCTTGCTGAAAAACCGGAAAAAGTTATCCGCATGGCTGTTGCCGGTATGTTGCCAAAAAATAATCTGGGCAGAAAAATGCTCAAAAAGCTGAAAGTTTATTCAGGCAATGTCCATCCGCATGAAGCTCAGTGCCCACGTGTTTTGTCTTTATAATGTGATTGGATTATATAGTATTTATTTTGAAATATTGGAGAGGTTATGTCCGAACAACGTTATTATGCAACCGGTAAAAGAAAAAGCGCTATTGCCCGCGTTTATATGAAGACAGGCAGTGGTAATATCGTGGTAAACAAAAGAAACTTTGATGAGTATTTTACACGTCCCAGTTTGAAAATGGTCATCAAACAGCCTTTGGAAATTACAGGTAAAAAAGATCAGTTTGATTTTTATGTAAATGTGATTGGCGGTGGCGTTGCCGGTCAGGCAGGGGCAGTAAAGCACGGAATATCAAAAGCTCTATTGGAATATGATGCCGAGCTACGTCCGGTGTTGAAAAAAGCGGGTTTTTTGACCAGAGATGCCCGCGTAAAGGAAAGAAAAAAATACGGGCAGCCGGGAGCGCGGAAACGATTCCAATTCTCTAAACGTTAACTTTGGCAGGGGGGCTTAAGGCTCCCCTTTTTTTTGGGGGATTTTTTATGAAGAAGGCAGCAATATACGGGGCCAGCGGTTATACGGGACTGGAGCTGATAAGAATTTTGCTTAATCATTCGGATGTAGAATTAACTGCGGTGACTTCGCGTCGGTTTGACGGGTTGACGGTGGCAGAGATGTTCCCGGCTTTATCTGGATTGACTTCTTTGAAATATCAAAACGCAACGCCTCAGGAGATAGCTTCTGTATGTGACGTCGTTTTCCTGGCTCTTCCCCACGGTGTTTCCATGGATATGGCGCCGCATTTTGTTGGCGCGGGCAAAAAAGTTATCGATTTGAGTGCTGATTATCGTCTGCGGGATGTTAAAGAATACGAATCCTGGTACGTTCCTCACAAAAGCAGTAATCTTTTGTCAGATGCCGTGTATGGACTTCCTGAACTGTACCGAAAGCAAATAAAAAAAACTGTGCTTGTAGCCAATCCCGGCTGCTATCCCACCAGCATCATTTTGGGCTTGGCACCGGCTCTCAAAGGTAAATTTCTGGAAGTATCCAGCATTATCGCTAATTCGGCTTCCGGAACAAGTGGTGCGGGACGAGAACCGCAAATAGGTTCACTTTTTTGTGAAGTTGAAAGCGGATTTAAGGCTTATAAGGTCGGAAAACACCGGCATACCCCCGAAATCGAGCAGGAGTTGCGGATACTAGCCGGTAAAAAATTTAATATTACCTTCACGCCGCATTTGTTGCCGGTGAAACGGGGGATTCTTAGCACAATTTACGCAACACTGGAGAAAAATATATCATTGGAAAGATTACACGAAGCTTATTGCTCGTTTTACGCTGAGGAAAAATTTGTGCGGATTTGTCCCCTAGGCGAGTATCCCAATATTTCTTCTGTTTGCGGCTCCAATTATTGTGATATTGGTGTATGCATTGATAAGCGCACAAACAGGGCAATTATTGTTGTAGCTATTGATAATTTAATCAAAGGCGCAGCGGGGCAAGCCGTGCAAAATATGAATATAATGTACGGCTTCGATGAAGATGCTGGTTTATGCAATGTTCCTTTGTATCCCTGATGGAAGTAGCGTGAAGAAACATGTCTCAGAAAATATACAACAGCGCGACAAGAAGAAAAGAAATTTTTAAAACTATCCAGGAAGGCAAGGTGGGTATTTATGTTTGCGGCATTACGGCGTATGACATTTGTCACATAGGACATGCCCGCTCGGCCGTGTTTTTTGATGTTGTTGTCCGGCATTTGCGCTCACGCGGTTATCAGGTAACTTACGTAAAGAACTTTACTGATATCGACGATAAAATAATTGAGCGTGCCAAGAAAGAAGATCTCAGCATCGGAGAAATATCGGAGCGGTATATTGCGTTGCACAATGAAGATATGGCTTCTCTAAATATTCAGACCCCCACATTGACGCCTAAGGCAACCGAACACATTCAAGACATGATCGAATTAATTAGTATTCTGATGGAAAAGGGGTATGCATATTGTGTGCAGGGAAATGTCTATTTTTCTGTCGAAAAATTTTCTTTATACGGGATACAATCGGGGAGAAATCTTGAGGAAATGGTTGCCGGCGCGCGCGTAGATGTTAATGAGCAGAAAAATAATCCGCTCGATTTTGTTCTCTGGAAGGCGAGTAAACCGGGTGAACCTTCTTGGGAAAGTCCATGGGGTAAAGGACGTCCCGGATGGCACATAGAATGTTCTGCCATGAGCAGGCGTTATTTAGGCGATACTTTTGATATACATGGTGGTGGCGAAGACTTGATTTTTCCGCACCATGAAAATGAAATTGCACAATCCCAGGCGGCAACGGGAAAGCCGCCCGCCAATTACTGGATGCACAACGGTTTCGTCAGAGTAAACGCCGAGAAAATGTCTAAATCCCGAGGCAATTATTTCTCGATCCGAGAAATTTTAAAAGCGCATCATCCAGAAGTTGTACGTCTTTTTAGTTTACAAAGTCATTATCGCAGTCCTGTTGATTTCTCCGAAAAGTCTTTAATTGAAGCCAGGTTATCACTGGTACGCTGCTACACGGCATTGAAAGCACAAGAGGAAATAAGGGCTACATTACCTGCTGTTGATATTGGGGTCAGCCAAAACACGTCCGCAAAAGCAGAAAAATTTATCCAATCGTTGCAGGAATTGGGCAATAAGTTTGGTGATGCCCTCGATGATGATTTCAACACCGCCAAGGCTTTGGGTTATGTTTTTGAATCGGTGAGACTTCTGAATAATTATTTTATTGCTGAAAAGAATGCGTCACCTGAGGATAAAGCCAATGTATTGAGAACATCAAAGGAGCTGTTTGCTTATTTCGGCTCAATCTTGGGTATTTTCCAGGAGGATCCAAACAATTTCTTTATTTTCGACAAGGAAAAAGAATCGTTTAAAAGAGGATTAAGTATAGAGAAAATTGAAAAATTGATTGAGGAAAGAAAAGCTGCCCGCATGGCTAAAAACTGGGCCAAAGCGGATGAAATAAGGAATCAGCTTCTTAGTATGGGTGTGGTTCTTAAAGATGTAGATAATACAACCAGTTGGATAATCGAATAACTAATCTCTCCTTAATTATTTAACTGCGAAAATAATGGAAAATATCACTAAAAATGGTATAAATACGATAATTATAACTACACAATGGTGAGGAATATCATGAAAAAAGTATCAGTAAGAGTTTTCTTGTTGATTATTATTTGCGCCGGAATGTTTGTTTTCCTGAGCTTATACGACAACGGCAGTGTTTCTGCTTTGGATAAAAGTGTTTATAAAGATATAAAAAAATTCAATGAAGTTTTTGATCTAGTTAAGAAAAATTATGTCGAGGAAGTAGATTCGACCACTTTGGTTCAGGGCGCGATTAACGGAATGATTAGAGCGCTTGATCCACACAGCGCTTATATGACTCCGGACCTGTATAAAGAGCTGGAAGTTGAAACTCAGGGGCAGTTTGGCGGTATCGGTATTGAAATAACCATTTTGAAAGATGTTTTGACGGTGGTTTCTCCCATCGAAGGAACCCCTGCTTTTCTTGCCGGAGTTAAGCCCGGAGATCAGATTATCAAGATCGACGGCAAGTCGACTAAAGATATAACAATAATGGAAGCCGTAAAAAAAATGCGCGGGCCAAAAGACACCAAAGTGACCATTACCATTATGCGGGAAGATTTATCCGCTCCTAAGGATATTTTGTTAACGCGCGCCATTATCCAGATCAAAAGTGTAAGGTATAAAATATATAAAGACGGTATCGCTTATGTGCGCATTGCTTCGTTTCACGAGAGGACATCTGATGATCTGAGGAAAGCACTTCGTGATCTCAATGATAAATTGCACCCGATGAAAGGATTGGTTCTGGATTTGAGGAATGATCCGGGTGGATTGCTCCTTCAGGCGGTTGAAGTAGCCGATATATTTCTTCCCTCGGGTGTTATTGTTTCTACACGTGGGCGGACAAGAAGCATGGAAACAAGAGCGGTAGCCCGCAATGATATGAATGAAATAACTTGTCCGCTGGTTGTATTGGTTAATGAGGGAACGGCTAGTGCTGCTGAAATTGTAGCAGGGGCGCTTCAAGATAATGGCAGGGCTTTGGTTGTTGGAACACAGACTTTTGGCAAAGCATCTGTTCAGACAATTATCGCCTTAGAGGATGGCTCCGCTCTCAAATTGACGACTGGTCGTTATTATACTCCTAACGGAAGATCTATTCAAGCAGAAGGCATCACACCGGATATTGTGGTTAAATATATTCCGCCATCTGGAGATGTTGAAAGTGCCGTCGGGGAGCGTGAAAAAACTCTTAGGGAAAAAGATTTAAAAGGACATATAAAGCCCCTGAAAAAAGAAGATGCGCGGAGTGAAGAATTCAAAGAAAAAGATACAGCCGATTCTTCTGATTTAACACTTGACAATCAATTAAAAACCGCGGTGGATATTCTAAAAAGTTGGGATATAATGAAGAAGAGTCATCACAGTTGAACCGGTTCTAGGAGGAGTATTTCTGTTTGACAAAGAAAAAAGTTAAGAAAAATTTTCTAGATGGATTATTGGTGTTTTTTATTGTCGTCTCAGCTGTCGCAATCGTTTACGTGTTATTTGTGCAAGAAAAGTATGAGGAGAAAAAAACGGGAACTGTCTCATCGGAGACAAAAAAGCAGGTAAATATTCAAAAGCCGATATCATCTTTAGACCAGAAAAGAGGAAAACAAAAGACAGTTGTTTCCAAGATAGAAAAAGCACCCCTGCCGAAAAAACAGGTGGCCATTATTATCGATGATATTGGCCGGGATTTGGAATCGCTCAGAGAATTGATGGAAATTAAATCTGATATAACTTTTTCTGTTTTACCTTTTTTGCCTCACTCACGTGAGGCTGTGGAAATGCTTCATCATGGCGGAAAAGAGATCCTTCTACACTTACCTATGGAGCCTCTTTCTTATCCGGATGATAAACCTGGTGAGGGCGCTCTTTTCACTGATATGAATGAAAAAGAATTACTGCATCAGTTGGATAAAAATATCGAGGCTGTTCCTTACATTGCCGGCGTGAATAACCACATGGGTTCAAAATTTATGATGGATAAACGAAAGCTGCAATTAGTCTTTAGTCATCTGAAGAGAAAAGGCCTTTTTTTTATTGATTCGCGTACCGCGGCTAACAGCGAAGCTATTGCTGCGGCTAAGGCGGTTGGTTTACCTATGGCAGAGCGAAAAATATTTATCGATAATAACCGTGATTATAATGAAATTTACAAAAATTTGATGAGTGCAGCAAATTATAACAATGGCGCGTCACCATTGATCATTATTGGCCATCCTTACCCGGAGACAATTCGGGCGCTAAAAGATGCGACAAAAGAACTGCGGCGAAAGGGAGTACTAATTGTTCCTGTATCGCAGATCATGAAGGCAAAATCCGACATTTCATAATGGTGCCATATAAAATAAAATAAATATACAGAGTAACGAAACATAAGATGAATAAAAAAAGAATCTTATCACTGGTGATAATAATTTTACTAGCCATTAATATTGCGGCGTGCAGTTTTGTGCAAAGAAGTGTTGGCTTGTCTTCAAATTATTCAGAAAATGCTTCCGCAGATGCGATGTATCATTACTCTATGGGTGTTCTTTTCAGACTTGACGGTAAAACTGATGAGGCGATCGCTTCATTAGAAAAAGCTATTATTGCCGATCCGGATTCTCCTTACCTTGTAGTCGAACTCCTCTCTTTGTACACGGAGAAAGGGGATCTTAAGCGCGCTGTAGAGATGGGAGAAAAAGAACTTGCTAAATATCCCGATAACGTTGATTTGCACTTGATTATGGGCGGACTATACCTTAATTTGCGGAATTATAAAAAAGCCATTGATGAATACGAAAAGGTGGTTGGATTAGACCAGAAAAATCTCGTCGCTTATCTTTATCTGGCGATAGTATATACTGCGGAAAATAAGTTTGTTCTGGCAGAAGATAATTTTAAGAAAATGTTGGAAATTGACCCGGAAAATGTAACGGGCATGTACTATTACGCTAAGCTGCTGGCGGATATGCGTAAGTATTCGGAGGCCGAGAAAATGTATCAAAAGGTTATTGCCTTGCGGCCATATTTTGAAGTTGCTGTTTTTGATTTGGCTGCTCTTTATGAAAAGCAAGGTAAAATAAATGAGGCTATTGCATTTTATCGCGGCTATTATGAAAAAAATCATACCCGGTTAAATGTTAGAATTAAAATTGCCGAACTGCTGATAAAGGAGAAAAAATATGAAGAAGCTCTTGCAGAATATCAGAGTTTGTTAAAGTTGGATCCGAATAACCGGGAGGCAAGGTTGCGACTTGGCATTTTGTACTATGATATGCGCCGATATAAATCGGCGGTGGTGGAATTTTCTGCGATATTGAAAAATAATCCTGCAGATGACAGAGTTCGTTATTTGCTGGCCAGCTCGTACGAGGAAGATGGAAATAAAACATTGGCGCTGGAGGAATATAAAAAAATATCTGCCCAGTCGGAATTATATGCAACTGCTCAAATACATAGTGCCATGCTATTGAGTAACGAAGGTAAAATTAAGGAAGCGATTCATTTAATACGCGAGGCGTTAAAAATAAATAATAGGCACGTGCCTTCATATTTGTATTTGTCGTCGCTATACGAAAAAGTAAAAGATAACGTTGCCGCGGAAAATGTTTTGCGTGAGGGCATTGCTCTTTATCCAGATAATATTGATTTACGCTATGCTTTAGGGGTAATTTGTGAGAAAACGGATCGTTTCGATGAAAGTATCAAAGAGATGGAAACAATTTTGCGTCTCGATCCGGATCACGCCGAAGCACTCAATTTTATCGGTTATAGTTATGCCGATCGCGGAATCAATCTGGAAGAAGCAGAAAAAATGATTAGCAAAGCTTTGCAGTTAAAGCCGGACAATGGTTACATCATTGACAGTTTGGGATGGGTGCATTTTAAACAAAGCAAACTGGAAAGCGCTTTAACGCATTTGAAAAGGGCACTGGAACTTCTTCCCGATGATTATAATGTCATCGAACATTTGGGCGATGTTTACGTTAAATTAGGAAAGCTGCAAGAAGCGCAAAAAATGTACGAGCGGGCGAGCAAATTAGTTCCGGAAAATGATTTACTGAAAAAGAAGCTTTTTGATTTAAAAAAAGAGATTCGATAAATTAAGAAACATAATTGGAACCGTCGTTGATAATCAAGAGCTTAAAATCTTTATTAAAATCGCGAAAGTTTGCATATAAAAACTGTTTTCAGAAAAGTTCGTGAGACAATTCTTTGCCAGTGCAGAAACATGCAAATAATTGTGCTTAATGTAATACAATCTACGCGTATGTTCTGGGGAAAATGTATAAGATAATCAGGCAAGTGGTTTTAGTATTTTTATCTTTGTTTTTAGCAGCGGTTAATCATGGTTGTGTCAAAAGCGTTATTATGCCGGAAAACGTGCAGGCACAAAACCTTTACATAAAGGCTTTAAGTGCTATTCAAGAAGAAAAGATGATCAGCGCTTTAGCGCGAATTGACCTGGTTACTTCGCATGGACATTATCCGATGAGGGCGGTAATTATATTGAAAAGGCCATGCTACTTGCGTCTTGAAATTTTGTCACCTTTGGGTTCGCCTTACTATTTTCTTGCGGCTACCCCCGATAACATCAGCATATTTGACCCGTCACAAAGCAAGTATTATGAAGGTAGGCCGACGGCCGAGAATTTATCCCGCTTTTTACCGGGGGCATTCAGAATTGAAGAGGTAGTAATGATTTTGAGCGGTGCTTTTCCTATGATGGTTAACGGCGACGTTTCCTTTAAAGGGCATAAAGAGTTTAACCATTTTTTTGTGGAAGTGGAATCTTTAATAGGAGGTTCGCAAGTTGTTGAGTTCGGAGAAAATAATCGTTTGCTCAAGTTCGCGCAAAAGAATCATAATGGGCAGGAAGTATATAATGTACAATATGGCGAGTATGAAAAAGAAAATTTGCCCGGAAGCATTGTTGTTACTTTGGCCGATGGTATTACATCAATGCGCGTGAAATATTTCGACTTCAAGGTTGAAGAAAACAATGATTTGTCAGTGTTTAATTTGCCAGTGCCTGAAGGAGTGAAAGCGATTCTTCTAAATTGACGAAATATTTTTCATTTTTTTGAGAGGTGATTGCGGTGATATTGAGGGGGCGTTCAATACGCCCCCTCTCTTTTATCTTTAGATTTCTGGCTGAAGAATATTTATTTTATTTCTTGAAGCTTTGCACGCGCGATACGCGCCTGATTGGTATTAGGGTAGTCTTTGATTACCTGTTGCAGAAGCAATTTAGAACTTGTTTTATCTCCTAGATTCATGAATGATAAACCTTGCTTCAATAGCGCGTAAGCGATTCTGCTGCCACCCGGATAATTTTTTATTACTTTTTCATATTCCAGAATAGCCTGTTCGTATTTTTTTTCAAAAAAATAACATTCGCCAATCCAAAATTGGGCATTGTCTGAATATTCGCTGTTTGGATAAGTGGAGAGAAAATGCTGAAATTCAGTCCTTGCCTTGCTGTAGTTTCCTTCCTTAAAAGACTGATAAGCCTTGGAATACGCCTGGTCCTTTTCCTGTATTTTGTCCAAGCTCTTTACGGCCCCATCGTTGATTAATTTATTTGCTTCATGATTTTCGCTTGATAAATCCTTACCGCCTATCTCGAGAAAATTTTCAATAAAATTAATTTTCAGGAGAATATTATCGAAATACTGTTCTTGTCTTTTTGTATTAGCGGCAAGTTCATTTTTCAGCGTTTCCACCTGGCCGCGCAGCTGATTCAGGTTATCTCTCAACTCGGTGAGATCTGCTGCTGCGTTGGCTTGCCCTTTACGCATAGCATCGAAGGCGGCCACGCTTTTTTTCATGGCGGAAAGCTTGGTATCCATGTCTGCCAGCCTTTCCTCCATTTTTTGGTCTAGGCTGGACTGGACTTTTTTTAAGTCCGAAGTAGTGGCACAGCCGGAAAGGGTCAATATTAGCAATGTTAAAAGGAAGCAAACAAAGTTTTGCAATTTTTTTCACCCCGATCAAAAAATATTTACTCGATGATCACAAAATGAGCGCGTCTGTTTTTTGCCCATGCATCTTCATTGGATCCTGGATCAAGTGGACGTTCTTCGCCGTAGCTGATAGTTTTCATTCTGGAAGCATCAACACCTAAATTGATCAAATATTTTTTGGCTTCCTGAGCGCGTCTTTCACCCAGCGCCATGTTGTATTCCGCAGTCCCTCTCTCATCACAATGTCCTTCAATGATGATATTGTAATTCTTGTTTTTGAGTAGCATGTCCGCATTGGCTTTCATGATAACACGAGCGTCAGGGCGAATGTTGGATTTGTCAAAATCAAAATTAATATCTTGCAATGTTACCTCTTCTTGTGGTGCAGCTTCTTTAGCTACCGGTGCTGGCGCTGGTGCTGGTGCTTGTTCCTGAGTAGTACCTTCGGAAACCACAGCTTTTTTTTCGGCGCAGCCGGAAAAAAAAGCCAATCCTAGGGCAATCACAAAAAGAATCAGCGTCAATTTTATTTTCTCTTTCATCGTTTTTTTCTCCTTTCTTGTTGTTTCTGTAATATTTTGGCTAGATTGGTGAAAAGTTAAACACAATTGATATCTTATCGTCAATAAAAAAAACATGCAAATGTTGAGAAGCCCTGAAAGAAAAGGCCAAATGGTTTAGTGCTTGTTGAAAATTAATTATAGTAATAATCATGACTTATATGTGGGATATAATAATATAACAGGTTAAGGGAATAAATTCCTTCATTGTTTAAATCGCGGTGACCAAACAGGCATAACCGACGGATTCACGGCCTCGTGAAGGATCCTCATGTTCAAACCATTGGCATTCATGATACAAAGCCTAATTCTGGTGGCTGATCTGGAACTATAGACAATTTGTCTTCCGGAAGGCGACCAGGAAGGGGATTCACTATCTGCGTTGTCAAAAGTTAATTGCAAGAGATTATTACCTTCGTGGTCTACTGAAAAAATTTGATACTTGCCATAAATACTGCCTTCGTAAGCAATCCGATTGCCTCTGGGCGACCAGGATGGCGA
>Ga0255346_1006652_pt1 | contig 11196 bp, 11 predicted proteins | sample wastewater_treat_FD_194410 | JGI IMG/M metagenome (GOLD analysis project Ga0255346, IMG submission 194410) | Wastewater microbial communities from Lulu Island WWTP, Vancouver, Canada - plant22 | ecosystem: Engineered > WWTP > Wastewater > Unclassified | place: Canada: Vancouver, British Columbia... | reverse complement strand
CAGCTGATTTTTTAGTCAGGGAAAATGTTTATAACGTAGTAGTTGCTGATAATACTGATAATGCTCAAGGACTGCTAAAAAGGGTTAAAGACTACCTTCGCTGTATTGATCCGAACATAGAAAAAGCATTGAAGTATAACTCAAAGTATGAGATGTACCTTGAAAGGTATAACAACACCTACAAGATAGGTACTGCCGAAAACATAAACTTCGGTAGATCAAAAACGATAACGAATTTACATCTGAGCGAGGCTTTTTTCTATCCTCATTTACAAGATATACTTGCAGGTGCGCTTCAAGCACTCGTACCAACAGGAAAAGCAATTATTGAAACTACAGCAAACGGCTTTAATGAAGGAAAAGAATTGTGGGATAGGTCGGTACTTGGGGAGTCAGGGTTTAAGCCATTATTTTACAACGCGGAAGACTTCTATTCTAAAAGTTTCTTAGAAGAAAAGAAAAAAGAACTTGGGGAAAGACTTTATAAGCAGGAATATCCCGGCAACCCAACAGAAGCATTTATAACATCAGGTCAGTGTTTTTTTGATACTGAGTCACTTGCACGCTATCTTAAAGAAGCCAAAGAACCAATGAAAGAAGGGATATATGTTCAGACAATATAGAAATATAGAAAAAGGGGAATTCATTATTGTAGGGGCAGATACATCTGCAGGTATGGGGGATTATTGTGCTGTCCAATTTTTATCTAAAACAAAACTTGATATTCCGCTTGTTTATCATTCTAAACTACTGGCAACAGAAATGACTAACGCCATCTATCCTGTAATTGAAAAGATAGCAGATGTTACAGGTATTAAACCTGTTGTGGCTTATGAAAGAAACAACGGCGGGGTTTTTGAGTTAGAAAGACTTGCCGCACTAAACAGACTTGGAAAGTATAGGATTTACAAGATGATTACGTACGGAAATATAAACAACCCTAATGAGTCAAAACTCGGCTGGGATACCAATACTGCTACAAGACCTAAAATGTTGGCTGACTGGAAGGAAGCAATAGATAAGCACTTGATAGCCATATATGATAAGCCGACAATAGAAGAACACTTCAGTTTCATTCTGTCTCAAACATCATCATCAGTTAAAGCAATGGCTGAAACTAACGCTCACGATGATCTGGTGATGAGTTGCGCTATCGTATATCAATTATATCAGACAGAAGAACCAACCAAGTTAAAGGTTGACTTTAAGGACTTTCCTGATGATTCAAAGTTGTTTAACAGGGGTTTTTATTAAGGTTTTTGACACAATAATTTAATTGTGTTAACTACTAATAGTAGCAACCTTATAAGGAGTATTTTTATGCCAACCAAACCAATAGATATAAAGATAGATAAAGATAATTTATTTTCGGATTTTAAGGCGTCAGACAAGTATGTGGAAACAAAACGTTCCGACTGGGATGAAAAAGAAGATATATTTTTCTGCAAAAACCCCGATGAGATAACAGAAGATGAAACTAAGTCACAAATTAACGACCCGCGACTTGCAACTTATGTTTTAGAACGTTCTGGCAGGGTATGTTCACAACTGCCAACAGGAAAGCCGTTTGCACTATCAAAGAACGATAGGGGCAAAAACAAGTTGATGACGCTTGTCTTAAACAAATGGGTATATCCCAATGCTAAAAGTCAATTTCCACTTATAACTAAGTTCAAACTACTTGATATGTATTCTTTAATTTACGGCTCATCGTTTGGACTTGTAGACTGGGTAGTGGACAAACAAAAAGGATATATCGGACCAGACCTATTCCTGCTTAATATAAGGGATGTATTTCCACAAGCAGGGGCTATTTCTTTAGAAGACTCAGACTTCATTTATGTATCAACCTTAAAGACCAAAGAATGGCTAAAAACAAGGGATAAGGATACTTGGAAGAACATTGATAAGGTGCTAAAAGGTAAAACTAAAGGCACATCCCGTTCTGAAATGTCCAGTGAAAGAATATCAACAAGATATGCAGAATTCTACAATTCCTATGATGCAGGTGGTAAAGACAACCCGTATATTGAACTTATTACAAGATATGAAAGGGATAAATGGATAACGTTTGAACCTGAAACAAGGGAAATAGTAAGAATAATTGAAAACCCGCACAAGAATGGGGAACTGCCTGTAATTGTAAAGCACTGCTTTCCGCTTTTAGATGATTTCTTTGGGTTGGGGGAAATTGAACGCGGGGCTACACTGCAAAAAGCAATAAACTCACTTATTAACTTATACTTTGACGGGGTTAAAATGGAGTTATTCCCGCCTTTACAGATAAACCCTAATGAGGTTATCGCATCTTCAATTAAAATGAGACCCGGAGCCAAAATGTATGTAGACAGACCAAACCAGTCGGTACAACCTATGGTGGTAGCAGATAAAAGTTTGGCTACATTCCAGTCTTCGTACAACTTCTTACTTGGTGCGTTGGAAAATACAAATGGAACATCTTCAACATCTGTAGCACAGCAATTTGATACAACAGCAGGAAAGACGCCACAAGCATTGAGAATGCAAGCCGCAAGGGAAAACACAAGGGATATGATGGACAGATATCAGATGGAGGTTACAGTACAGAACGTGGTAGAAAAGTTTGTTAACCTACAAGCCAACAAGATGGAAGCTCCTTTGATATTATCTTTATTTAAGGCAGAAGTAGAAACCATTGAAAAGGAATTTCCGGACATCGTGGAGTTCTTTGAGTCAGGTGAAGGTGCAAAACTAACAATTGATAAAGACATTCTAAAAGGAAAATATAGGTTTGAAGTTGACTCAGGCTCAATGATAAAAAGGGACGATGAGTTGGAACTTGCAAACCTGAATACAATGTTACAGGTTGTACTTAATAATGCACAAATAAACCCTCAAACAGGAAAAGTGGAGTCCCCGCTCATAAATGTAATGGAAGAAAACGGTAAGAAAATAAACGCTGCAGAATTATTCAAACAATGGGTAATAAAAGCAGGTGTGAATGATTGGGACAAGATAATTATTGAAAACCAAGAAGAAGAAGGAATACCGCTTGACCAAATGGACCAAGAAATAGCACAGTTTGAACAGCAGTTAGGTGGACCAGCAGGACCAATGGGACCAGCAGGACCAATAGGTGGGCAGATGGGTGGAGTAGGACCAGAAGGGGGGATATATGCCTGATACACAAGCAGTAGCACCAAATAATGCGGACTTTCTGAGGTTTATTAAGGAAATGCGAAAGGATAACGAAAAGAAAAACACTTCTGTAGATGACCATATATCGGACTTAGCCAGCACTGAAGGATGGAAAGACTTAAAAGAATGGATGTTGAAAAGAAAGTCAAGGTTGCTTGAATTAAAAGACTTTGACTTAAACGGGGCAAATTATGAGGAGATGGGAAAGTTGTTTTACTTTGCAAGACTTGTGGGGGAAGAAATAGACGCGATCATTTCCAAAGTAGAAACTACCCATAAAGTCGTTGAGGGAGAATGAAGAAGACTTTGAAGAGGAATGGGAAGAACGCCCTAAACTTTCAAAAGAGGAAATTAAAAAAAGGGCTTCTGAAAAGTGGGAACAGTCTAAAAAAGACTGGACTGAATTAACAGAAGAAGTGTACGAAAACACTATTGAAGGCAAGTGGGTACAAAAAGGACCATATCTCTACAAGAAAGATGCAAAGTTGGAATTCGCAACATATATCGGAAATGACTATATGTTAACCGGAGTTGACGAAAACGGGAAGCCCGTGTTAAAAAAGAAGTATTGAAGGTTACACAAGTGGTAATAACCTTACCACTTATGTAGTCTTTAATGGCTACCAACTTTAAAAGGTTACTTTAAAAAGGTTAAAAGCAGAAACGCTCCTTTTTAGTTGTCAGAAGCGTAGCAGCCTGACGCTTGACCGTAAGTGGCGTGTAATAAAATTAAAGAAAGGATTTTTTCAATGGCAGAAGAAATCAAAGAAGAAATTGAACAGGTCTCACAAGATGTAGATCCTGAAAGTGAGACTGAAACAACTGAAGTCCCTATGGACGAAGAAGTTGATAGTAATGAAGTTGAAGAAATAAAGTCCGAACGCGGCAAAAACCGAGTTCAAGAGTTAGCGAATAAAGCCAAAGCGCTTGAAAGCGAAAAAGAAGAACTTGAAAACAGAATAGCAGAACTTGAGCCTTTAGTTGCTTCTGCACCTGTTGAAGATAATTTACTTAAACAAATTGAGGATTTCTCCCCGCAATTGTCGGGGGACTATGAATCCGACTTACGAACAGTGGAGGACAGAGCAACAAAAAAGGCTTTAGAGGAAGTAAGAAGGGAACAGATGAAAAAAGATATGCTGGTATCAGATATCTTAGCCTGCGAGGAGTCCTATCCAGAACTTCGTAAGGATTCTGATAAGTACGATGAAAAGTTGTCTACAGAAGTAGTATCTTTTTATACAGAATTAAGGGCATTGAACCCTAATGTACGTCTGAAACCTGTTGTAGACCGCTTAATGAAAATTAAAGGTTATACAGCAAATAAAAGCAGGGCAGAAATTGCACAGAACCTCAATAAACAATTGAGTGAAGGTGCTACAACCCCTTCTACTAATTTGACAAGTGATAAAGAAACTAAAGACCTAAGTCTTGAAGATATAGAAAAAATGGTCGGAACCGTATCGGCATATTAAGAAGAAGGTGAAAAAATAAAATGGCATCAACAACATCAACACTAAGCCAACTTATGCAGACTTATTACGATAAGCTCTTCATCAGTATGGTACAAAGAAGCCAGATAATGGAACAGGGTTCTCAGAAGAGACCTCTTCCAACTGGTAGCGGTAAGGTTGTGTATTTCCAAAGATACAGCCCGTTAGCATTGATAAGTCAATCTCCTACAGAGGGTTCAAATCCTACCGCAGTAGATTTATCAGCTACTAATGTATCCTGCACAGTCGCAGAATACGCATCCTATACCCCAATCTCTAAATTGCTATCTCTAACTGCAATAGATCCTAAAATGAAGGGTGCGGTTGAAGTTATGGGTATAAATGCTGGAGAATCAAGGGATGCTTTAATAAGACTTGAGTTGGATAATGGAACTGCACAACTTGCAGGTTCTAAAACAGCCCTGTCAGATATAGCGGCATCAGATACATTCTCAGCAACAGAAGTTAGAAAAGCAGTTAAGACCTTAAAGCTTCAAAAAGCTATGAAGTACGACGATGGTTACTTCTTGGGTAAAACTAATCCTTATGGATCTTATGCTTTAATGGGCGATTCCACATGGGTGAACGCACATACCTACAAAGACGGAGACAATCTTTACAAGGGTGAACTTGGAAGACTACATGGTGTAAGGTTTGTAGAAGGTAGCGAAGCTACCAAGACATCATCTATGGTAGATGTGTATAATTCCTACATTCACGGTAAAGAAGCGTTTGCAGTAACTGACTTGGAGGGAGATAGACAACACGTTTACGTCAAGAATCCGGGAGCGAATAGTACAGACAACCCAGTAGACAGATTCTCAACCGTAGGTTGGGCAATGTCCTTCGCGGTCAAAGTACTTGATCCTAACTGGATAATCACGTGCTTGCACGCGTAACGTGAATTCTTAAGCCCCCTATCTTGGGGGCTTGAGATAAGTATATGGATATAACAAGAAATTCTGATTTAGAACAACTTTATAAAGCAAAAGAACACGCTGTTGGGCGGGAAAAGGAAACTATTGAAAAAGCAATGTATAATATTGAAAAGTCATCTCGTAACCCTGATATAGCACGAGCAAGAGAACAACTGATAAACGCACACAGAAATCACGCAGTAGATGACGCTAACAGAATAGAAGAACAGATAAGGGAAATGGAAAAATAATATGGAAAATGATGTAGTATTTAGAAAAGCAGAACCCAAAACAGAGGTTGAAAATAAAGAGCAGGAGCCATCAGAGGTCAAAAGCCACGATATAACACCACACAGTGATGTTGAAACTCCGATAGCCTTATATGAACAACTAAAGGGGAAACCATATACAGCTGAATACTATGATGTTGAAGATATTTGGGACGATCCTGACTTGGGAATGAAAGATGACATAAAAGCCATAGAGAAATACTATGTTTCTAAAGTGCAGAAAAATGAGATCGCAGACGGAAAAGATAATTTTAAAAAGTTCGTTAAAAGTTTGGAAAAGGCAATCGGTTTATCAGATATGTCACCCAACACAGTTAGGATTTCTAAACTTGCCAAATATATTAAGTTTATGAGAGAGGCAGACAAAATAGATGAGAGATCGCGAAGGTAAATCAGAAATAGAAAGATCAGAACAACACGTTCAAAACTGGAGTTTTGATGAGAAGTTTAAGGTTCTTGCAACAGAGAATCTTGTTTTTGATCCTGAAGGCAATACTCTAAACCGAATGAAACAGCCAACAACTCCTACTGATACACAACCGGTTAGTGTTGTTGAAAAAGCACCAACAGATGGTAATAACCCATCTCTTACTATTTCAAATGATGATATGATTGAGGCAAGAACTAAAACAATAACAAAAATAATTGGTTCTAAAAGTTATGAAAAAATACTCTCTTTTAACGCTGGTGGAGATGTTATAGGTGTTTCAGCGTGGAGTGAGGTGTAATGGCAGTAATATCAACATCACAGGATTGGGATAGTGCTGCAAGAACTGCTGGTGAAGCAGTTACTATTCAAAATGGTGCTGTATTAACAATAAATACAGATACTCGCTATCATAAAAATGCACCTTCTTCAGGAACAGGAAGTTTAGGTGCTATTACAATGACTGCTATTACTGGTGGAGAACTTTTGATTGATGGTAGAAATGTTAGATGGCTTCCATATACTTCAGGTTCTGGTAATGCTCCTGCTTACGATACTAATATCGTTGGAAATACAAGTGGTGCTATAGGAAAACTTTTAGGAGTTTATCCTTCTATAAATTCTGCTCCAGTTGCTGTTGGTTCTCCAATACCTGCGAGTGGATTTATTAAACTTAAAAGTGCTTCTACTTCTTACAACGCTTCTGAAACTCTAACTGGTATATCAGCAACAACTAATGGAGTTGATGTAACTGGTTGGATTGAGGTTGTGAACGATGATGTTACTAATATTATCATTGCAAGGGCACAAAAGTTTACAGTTAGAAGCGAGTGGTTCTACTTAGACAATACGACTGGTGTGGCTCAAATATTTCAATTACCTACATGTGGTGGTGGTAATAATACAATGTATCCTGGACTTTGGATTGAAACTGGTGTTGGTACAGATGAGTATGAATTTTACCCAGCACAAAGATATAGCGCTACTCTTTCAAGTGGTTGGTATGGTACTGCAAAAGGAACTGATGAAAGAAGTAAGTTTTGTGAAATGTTAGATGGTGGTGCTTTAAGAATAGGTGCTAACGAATCGGGTGCTTATGGATATATCCCACCAGCAGGTTGTAAGGTTAGAATTCCTAATGTTTTAATGATGTCTTGTGATCCAGCGTCAAGGGCAGTTAATTCACTTCCACACGCTACTGTAACTTCAAGACCAGAGTTTGTGGTTACAAGTGCTGGAAATGTTGATATACAAGGTTGTTTGTCTACTTGGTATTTTAACTTGGTTCAGGCATATTCTATTACTATCAAAAACACGGCTATCACAGATAACTTTTTAATTACCGAGTGTGCTACCGCTTTTACTTTAGAGGAGTTTCATACAGGCAATTACCTAAATACAGATGTTAATAATGCTACCTTTGCCTCAAACCTTGCTGGTGGAACTGCCACTAAATGTAAATGGGGAAGGTGTGGAACAATGGCTTCGGCTGATTATGGAACAGCTATTTCATACTGTAAGGATATAACTTTTACCGATTGTCATTTTCAGAATAGAATATTTAGAACCCATGCTGCAGCATATCCTTGTTATGTATCATATTCTGGAAATATAAAGTTTTTTAGACCAGTGATTGTTGGTGGTAGTTTAAGTATAACTGCTTCGGATAATTGTATAGTTGAAGATCCTGTTTATGCTGACTCTTATCATACAACCTCAAGTGCTACCACCACACCTTATGGAGTAATTCAGTTTCAATCAGGTACTTTTGACTGTATCTTAAAAGGAGGTTCATTTTGGAGTGGAATAGCAAATGTTCATCCAGATACATGTTATTGTTATTTGTCTAATACAACCCGATTTAGATGGTATGACTGTGGAACTCCAACCTCGCCTGTTGACGGCGGAACTGTTAATCAAATGCTTTATGCCTGTTATGATGCTGGAAATAATGTTGATATAGAGTTAAAAAGAATATATTTTACTAACATTGCTACTCGTTTTTACACATCTACAAACTCAACTAAAGGAGTTTTGATTGAAAATTGTTCTGATGATTATAATGGAACAAATACTTCTTGTGATGGACTTGATACTATAATTAAAGGTTTTGGCATAGTTGGTGCTGACAATGCTTTTACTTCTGCTTATGGAACTATATTTTATAACATCTTTACATCTGCAACTTCTGGTAGAGTAGGACTTACTTTTAACGAGGAAACTTCAACTTATGCCAATTATGTAAATAAAACTGGTTTAACTGGTGCTTCTGGATTTGATTCATCTGGTAAATTATATCTATTTAACTTAAATGATGTTATTGAATATGAGTTTCCTTATTACATAAAAGGTTATACATCTTTTGCTGCTTCAAATGTAGTTTTAGGTGGTTCGGGAACTGCTAACTTAGGAGTTAAATATCAAATAGATGTTAATGACGGCAATGGTTATAACGGCGTATGGAAAGACGCTACCAGTGCCAACTTATCTGCTGAAAGTATAGATGAGGTTTTAGGATTTAAACTTAAAATACAGATAACTTGTAAAACAGCGGCTTCTAATTATCTTAATGTTTTGTACTTTTCAATGATTACTAATTCAACAGCTCAATATGAGAATTATCCACTTGATACTTATACTTTAACTTTAACAGGTTTACAAACAGGAACTAAGGTTGCTTTACTTGAAACAGGTACAGAAACACTAATAGATATCTTAGATGAAAATGGTGGTTCGGTTTCCTATACTTATGCAGATGCAGATGTTGGAGATGGTATAGATATTGCTATTTTATCTGCTGGTTATCTTTATCAAAAAATAACTAATTACGAGTTAACTTCTTCTGATGCCTCAATTCCTATTGTTCAAAATGTTGATTATGGTTATAACGAATTAAAAAGTGCAACAATATCATTTGATGGTTCTAATCATAAAATATCTTGTAATGCTGGGACTACAACAGTAGATGTAGTTGGTATTTATACAGAATGGGTTAAATGGGCTTTAACAGGAGAAAACTTAAAATATAAAAATGCTTTCAACGAACTTGGTGGAAATACTATTGATAGTGGTGCTGGAACTTCAGTACCTGTTTATACATTTTTGGTAAATGGTTGGAAAATATCTCCATATGAAGCAGACCATACACTTTCAGTTACAGGTGGTATTTTACTTGTAGATGGTGGTGGCGATCCATTTAATGACACAATAGGTGATTATGTAGTAAGAATTAACTACCAACAACCAGTACAAGCAATAACAGTCTCAACTGGAAGTGCGGCACTAACAGAAGAAGAACATAATAAACTAATGAAACTAAAAAATCCAAGTCTTTTAATAGATGGTGAAATAATTGTTTAAAGTATAATATAAATGATTGATATATGCGGTTTAGAAACACATTCAAAGGGTGGGACACATACATCCGCAGTTGACTGGTGGAGAGTGGTAAATCCGCTATCGCATCTCAATCCCGAAAAGTTTGACGTAACAATAAAAAAGAAAATAATAGACGAAAAGGACATTATAGGCTCGTGGCGTAAACTTGGTAAAACTTACGACCTTTTATATTCCTCGTACATTGATACTGCAAAAGCATATTCATATCTAAGGGCAACTATGCAAATGTCGGGCTTAAAACATATAATGGACCTTGACGATAACCTTTACAACATAGATGAGTTTAACCCTGTAAGTCTTGCATATAAACTACAATCTACCTTACAGGACATTCAAACTACAATCATAAACGACTGTGAGCACCTGTCGGTTACCACTAAATACCTTAAAAACGTATGTATTGAACACGGAAGGACAAACCCAACCTATGTAGTACCTAATTATATTGATTTAGACGTATATAAATTTGACTTCACTAAAAAGAAACAACCGAGTAAAAAGATAAACATAGTGTATCAAGGCTCATCTACACATCATACAGATATAGTTAAAAGTGGGATTGTTGAAGCAGCCAAAATGCTAAATCAAAAGTATGATAAGAGAGTTAAATTTACCTTTATGGGAATGATACCCGATGAAGTAAAAGATGTATTACCAAACGGTAGATGTGATTACTTTGACGGTAAATCAGATTTTTACGATTGGGTAGGGTTGTGGAAAGAAAAAATGGGTAACTTTGATATAGCAATAGCACCGCTACATCATTCAGATTTTAACTATGGTAAATCAGAGATTAAGTTTTATGAAGCATCTGCTTGTAAGTTACCTTTTATTGGTTCAAACACACCTAACTATCAAAGAGTAGTAAGAAACGGGATAAACGGCTTTGTAGTTAGAAACGAACCAATAGAATGGTTTAATCACCTGTCTGCCTTAATTGATAATCCTGACTTGCGGATAAAACTTGCAGAACAAGCGTATAAAGATACACAGGCAAATACTATTCAAAAACATATTGGAGAGTATGAGGAAGTTATAGAAGGAGTGCTAAATGACTAATTATGTCTATACAGCAATAACAGGTGGAAAAGATACCTTAAAAGAAAACCAAAACACGACAGGTGCTAAGTTTGTAGCATTTACAGACTTTCCTTTTGAGTCTAAGGTATGGGAAAGGCGAGATGCTTGTAATGAATTCACCGACCCTGTAAGAAATGCTAAAAAACATAAGATACTTCCTCACTTATACTTTCCAGATGCTGACTATTCTTTGTGGATTGACGGCTCAATAACCTTAAAAGTACCTATGCAAGAACTCGTAGATAAGTACCTTAAAGATACCGATATAGCGATGTTTAAACATCCATACAGGGATTGTTTATACGATGAGGCTATAACTTGTATAACTTTAGGACTTGATAATCCCGATACAATTAAAAAACAGGTTGAGGAGTACAATTTAGAAGGCTATTTGCCCCGTAGAGGTCTTTTTG
>Ga0255346_1006649_pt1 | contig 11199 bp, 6 predicted proteins | sample wastewater_treat_FD_194410 | JGI IMG/M metagenome (GOLD analysis project Ga0255346, IMG submission 194410) | Wastewater microbial communities from Lulu Island WWTP, Vancouver, Canada - plant22 | ecosystem: Engineered > WWTP > Wastewater > Unclassified | place: Canada: Vancouver, British Columbia... | reverse complement strand
CCACTTCGCGGAGCTGAACGCCTTGCGCGAGGAGCGCGGCGAGCCGCTCTTCGCCAATCCGCGCAACGCGGCGGCCGGCAGCCTGAGGCAGCTCGACCCGGCGATCGTCGCGGAGCGCCGTCTGTCGATATTCGTCTACTCGATGCTCAATCCCGAAGCCCTCGCTCTGCGAACCCAGCAGGAGCTGCTGACTCGCCTCGGGGAGATGGGATTGCCCGTGCAGCCGGCCTGGCGCGCCTGTTCCCCCGATGAGGTCGCAGGCTTCGTGGAGGAATGGAGGGGGAGGCGCTTCGATCTCCCCTACGCCACCGACGGGGTGGTGGTCAAGCTCAACTCGCTCGCCTCGTGGAGCGAACTGGGTTCCACGTCCCACGCCCCGAGGTGGGCGATCGCGTTCAAGTACCCCCCCGAGGAGAAAACGACCCGGGTGGAGGACATAGTGGTCTCCGTAGGACGGACCGGGGCGCTCACCCCGGTCGCTATCCTGGCGCCGGTCGAGGTCTCCGGGACGGTCGTGCGAAGAGCCAGCCTTCACAACGAGGATGAGCTGCGCCGCAAGGATGTCCGCATCGGCGACCTAGTGCGCGTGAGGAAGGCGGGCGAGATAATCCCGGAGATACTTGGACCGGTGTTGGAGCAAAGAACAGGGACCGAGCGGGAGTTCGTCATGCCTGATCGCTGCCCGGCATGCGGAGGAGCGGTCGCGCGCCTCGCGGGGGAGGCGGCGGTGCGCTGCCTGAACCGCGCGTCGTGTCCAGCGCAGCTGAAGGAGGGCATCCTTCACTTCGCCTCCCGCAACGGGATGGACATTCGCGGGCTGGGGGAGAAGATCGTGGACCAGCTGGTCGACAGGGGCATGGTGCATTCACCGGCGGACCTCTACGACCTCGGTGAGGAGGCCCTTGCGAGGCTTGACCGAATGGGGGGGAAGTCGGCGCAAAACCTGGTGGCCGAATTGAGAAAATCCAAGGAACGCCCTTTCTCGAACCTCCTCTCGGCCCTGGGGATAAGGTTCACCGGCGCACGCGGCGCTGAGATTCTCGCAGCCGCATTCCTAGATATGCCCTCGCTCCAGTCAGCCGGCGAGGAGGAGCTTTCGTCGGTGGACGGCGTGGGCCCGGTGACCGCGGAGGCGATACGCTCATTCTTCGGGCAGCCCGAGAACATGAGGCTCCTGGAGCGACTTGCCGAGGCCGGGGTGAAGGGAGCGCTGCCTGCGGAAGGCGGGGCTGCCGGGTTGGAGAAGGAGGGGGCTCGCCCGTTCGAGGGGATGCGACTGGTCTTCACCGGCGAGATGCGCTCGATGACTCGAAGCGAGGCCGAGGAGCTGGCCAGAAGGCTGGGAGGCACCTGCACCTCCAGCGTCTCCGGGCGGACCTCGCTGGTGGTGGCGGGGGAGAACCCTGGGAGCAAGATCGAGAAGGCCCGCTCCCTGGGAGTCAGGATCCTAGATGAACAGGAGTTCCTGAAAATGGCGGAGGCCGGCGGCGAGGGAGGGCAGGAGAAGCCCCGAGAGGACGGCGGTGCGTGAAGCGCTCCCGGGCTCGATGATCCCTGCGCGGCCGGTGATTTTTCTCGAGCGGCGGTTTTTCTGTCGCTTGAATCAGGAGGTTCTTTTGAATGGCACTGAGAAAACAGGGTGTTGGCGCGCAGGAGATTGCCTTGGCAGCGCGCATCGCAAGCAATGCCAGGATCTTCATGGACGAGGAGGAGACGATTGACCTGGCCGGTTTTATAAACGAATTCATGGGCTACGCCGACGAGCTGGCGGGGGTGGCGGTCTCGGCCGGGGGCGAACCCTCGCTCGGGTCGCCCCGCGCGCGGGCCAGGGAGGATGCCGTTCGGCGCTCGGACGTAAGGGACGCGGTGCTGGATGCGGCGCCCACGAGGAGCGGGTCGTTCTTCGTCGTACCGAGGATACTGGATCCGCAGGGCGAGGAGGGCTCCTTGTGATGCAGTTATCCATGACCGCCGCGGAGACGGCGCGCCGGGTGAGCGAGGGAGAACTCCGGCCGCTAGAGACGGTGGATGTCTTCATGAAGACCGCGAGGGAGCGGGAGCCGAATCTTCACGCGCTGTTGGCAGTCCTCGAGGAGAGGGCGGGGCACGCGGCCGAGCGCCTGGACGCAAGCCTCTCGCGCGGCGAAGGGCCAGGGCCCCTGTCGGGTGTCCCGGTGGTGCTGGACGACGGAATCTGCGTCCGCGGGACGCCTACGACCTGCGCAAGCCGGATGCTCGAGGGGTGGATCGCACCCTACGACTCCGCAGCATCGGAGATGCTGGATTCCTCCGGCGCGATCATCTGCGCGAAGGGCAACATGGACGAGTTCTCCATCGGCTGCTCGACAGAGACTTCCGCCTTCGGGGCGACCGCGAACCCCTGCGACCCTGGGAGGGTCCCTGGGGGATCCGCGGGAGGGTGCGCCGCTGCAGTCGCGGCAGGCTACGCGCCGCTCGCCCTCGCCTGCGACACAGGGGGATCCCTGCTGCAGCCCGCCTCTTACTGCGGGGTCTACGGACTGAGGCCCACCTACGGCCTTGTCAGCCGATGGGGGGTCGCAGCCCTTGCCCCGTCGATGGACCAGCTCGGGATACTGTCGCGCACGGTGGAGGATGCCGCCCTGGCCCTTTCGGTCATATCCGGCCACGACCCCAGGGATGCCATGTCCAGCCCGGGAGATCGACCCGACTATATGGCAGCCGTCGCAGTGCCGGATGGCAAGGACGCGAGAAGACCCCTGGCGGGCAGGAGGATCGCGACGGTAGCCGAGATGCGGGGAGGAAGCGACCTCGCGGGCGCTTGCCGCGAAGCCCTCGACAGAACCCTGGCCATGCTGGCGGAGGCCGGCGCGGAGCTCGTCGAGGTCCACCTTCCGCTCTCCTTCAACCACGGATTGGCGTGCTACCAGGTACTCCTGGCAGCGGAGGCGAGCTCCAGCCTCGCGCGATTCGACGGGGTGCGCCACGGCCTCTCTGCGGAGGCTGACTCGCTGAACTCGCTCTACCTCGGGACCAGGGGCAAGGGCTTCGGCAGGGAAGTGAAGAGGGTGGCGGCGGCAGGCACTTACATCCTGGGCTCGGACCGCTACGAGGACTGCTACCTGAGGGCCTCCAACGTCAGGCGCCGGATAGTCGGCGAGCTCCTCGACGCCCTCGCCGGATGCGATCTCATAGCCCTCCCGACGACCCCGACCACCGCCTTCCGCAGGGGGGAGCTCGACGGAGACTACTTCGGCATGAGCCTGTCCCTGTCCTTCACGGTCCAGGCAAGCCTGGCGGGGCTTCCCGCCCTGTCGTTCAACGCCGCAGGCGCAGGCGAGCTTCCGGCGGGCGTTCAACTGATCGCCCCCAGAAGGGGGGAGGCCGGGCTGCTGGCCGCGGCCGCCGCGATCGAGAGAGTCCGCGCGTCCCGCGACGAGGCCGGGGAGAGGAGGAGTGAACGATGAGACACGTCTACACCCCGGTTATCGGCCTGGAGATCCACGTCCAGCTGGCGACGGAGTCCAAGCTCTTCTGCCCCTGCTCGACGGACTACATCGGCGCGGAGCCGAACACCAACGTCTGCCCGGTGTGCCTCGGCCTGCCAGGCGCGCTTCCCACGCTCAACGCGAGGGCCGTGGAGCTGGCCGTCAGGGCGGCCATGGGGCTGTCGTGCGAGATACACGACGGCACCATCTTCCACAGGAAGCACTATTTTTACGCCGATCTGCCCAAGGCCTACCAGGTCAGCCAGTATGACCGGCCACTGGCGGACAGGGGCGAGTTGTATATCAGCGGTGACGGGGGCTCGCCGAAGAGGATCGGCATTACCCGCCTGCACCTGGAGGAGGATGCGGGCAAGCTGGTGCACTCCGCCGCGGACGGCAGGCTGGAGGGGGCGCGGGAGTCCTACGCGGACTTCAACAGAGGAGGGGTCCCGCTCGCCGAGATAGTATCCGACCCGGACATAGGTTCGCCGCGCGAGGCCAGGGAGTATGTATCCGCGCTTCGAAGGCTCGTCCGCTACCTGGGGGTTTCGGACGGCGACATGGACAGGGGCTCGATGCGCGTCGATGCGAATGTCTCGGTGGTGAAAAGTAACGCTGACACTGGAGAGATCCTGTACAGGGGGGACCGGGCCGAGATAAAGAACATGAACTCACTTCGCTCGGTTGAGAGAGCCCTGGAGTACGAGATCCGAAGGCAGAGGGCGACACTTGAGTCGGGGGGGACCCTGGAGCGCGAGACCAGGCACTGGAACGACGGAGAAGGCGTGACCACCTCGATGAGAAGCAAGGAGGCCGCCCTGGACTACCGTTGCCTGCCCGACCCCGACCTTGGCCCGATTGAGGTGAGCAGGGAGATGCTGGACGCGATCCGGAGCTCCCTCCCCGAGATGCCCTGGGAGAGAGAGGCCCGCTTCATCGGCGATTACTCGCTGAGCGAGGTCGACGCGGCAGTCCTGGTCGAGACGCCGGCCCTCGCGGACTACTACGAGAGGTGCGTTCGCTCCGGCGCCTCCCCCCTGCGCGCCTCCAACTGGGTTCGCACCGAGGTGCTCAGGGTTCTGAACGAACGGGGAGTCGGCATAGAGGAGTGCCCCGTCAGGCCCGAGGAGTTGGGGCTGCTCGTGAGCATGCTTGATGAGGGCAGGGCCTCGACTACGGTCGCCAAGGAGATCTTCGGGTTGATGGTGGACCGGGGGCTGTCGCTCCAGGAAGCGACGGACAGGTGCGGCGCACACGGGGAGCTGTCGCAGGAGGACCTGGAGCTGGCCGCGAGGTCCGTGCTCGACGCGAACCCTGATGTGCTCACGGAGATCATGGGCGGCAGGGACCTCAAGGGCAAGAAGAGAAAGTTCATCTGCGGCCTGGTGATGAAGGAGACACGGGGAAGGGCAACTCCGGGCGCGGTCGAGGACGTGATCGCCCGTTTTCTGGAGGGGATGGAATGACCCGCGCCCATCTCTGTTTTCTGAACGATTCATTGACTAACGGAGGCGCTGTTAGTAAGATAACCCAGTTGCCCTGTCGTGCGCAGGGAAGGAATGAAACGCCGGAGGAGGTAGTTGGCAATGGGAACCCGTCAGCCTGAGAACACCCGTAGTTTTGCCCTGGCCGCCCACGGAGGGGCGGGCAAGACCAGCCTAGTGGAGGCTATGCTCTTTGATTGCGCAGTGACGACGAGGCTTGGGAGGGTCGAGGACGGAAATACGGTCAGCGACTTTTCCCAGGAGGAGCAGAAAAGGCAGATCTCGATCAACACATCGCTCATTACCATGGAGAGAGGGGGGAAGACCCTCTTTGCCCTGGACACGCCGGGATTTGCGGATTTCGTGGGCGAGATGCGCTCCGCCGTGGGAGTCGCCGACTCGCTGATACTCGTCGTCAGCGGAACAAGCGGAATCGAGGTTCAGACCGACAAGGCATGGCAGACGGGAGAGGAGTTCGGACTCCCCGCCTCATTCTTCATCTCCAAGCTGGACAGGGAGAACTCCGACTTTGAGAAGGTCCTCTCGGACATAAGGTCGGACTACAGCGACAAGGCCGTCCCGGTCTTCCTGCCCATCGGCAGCGAGTCGTCCTTCAAGGGCGTGATAGACGTCCTCAAGGGGAGGGCGTACTCCTACGAGACCAACGGCTCCGGCAAGTACGTCGAGGGGGATATCCCGGCGGACATGGCCGACGCGGCGGCGGCGGCGAGGGAGGCCCTGGTGGAGGCGGTGGTCGAGGCCGATGACGACCTGATGATGCGATACCTGGACGGCGAGGCCATATCGGACGACGAGCTCATCCCGGTCCTCAGGAAGGCCATCTCCAAACGCCTCCTGCTCCCCGTCTTCCCAGGCTCCTCCACCCTTAACATCGGAGTTCACCAGGTGCTTGATTTCATAGTGGACTACTTTCCGTCGCCACTGGAGTCCCGCCCTCGCACGGCGACCAGGGACGGCGAGTCCGTGGAGGTCGCGCCAGACCCGTCGGCTCCCTTTTCCGCCTCGTGCTTCAAGATCATGGTGGACCCGTTCGTCGGAAAACTCTCGTTCATCCGGGTCAACTCCGGGACCCTTACCTCGGACAATACTATCTACAACGTCAACAAGCACGAGGACGAGCGCATCAGCTCCTTGAAGTTCATGACCGGCAAGGAGGGCAAGGACGTAAAGGAGATAGTGGTTGGCGACATCCTCTCCCTGCCGAAGCTGCAGAGCGTCCAGGTCGGTGACACGCTTGGCCTGAAGGGGGCGAAGCTCCTCTATCCTCCCGTCGAGTTCCCCAAGCCCGTGTACAGCGTGGCGATAACAGCTAAGAGCCGGGCGGACGAGGACAAGCTGGGCAACGCGATAAACAAGACGCTAGAGGAGGACCTCAGCCTCAGCTACGAGAAGAACCCGGAGACGAACGACAGCGTGCTCTCCGGCATGGGCGACATGCACATCGACATAGTCCTGGCCAAGATGAAGGAGCGCTACGGGGTCGACCTTGATATAAAGACCCCGCAGGTCCCGTACCGGGAGACGATACGAAAGACCGCGGAGGCTCAGGGCAAGCACAAGAAGCAGACCGGCGGACACGGCCAGTACGGCGATGTCCACATAAGGTACACCCCGCTCGAGAGGGGCGCGGGATTCGAGTTCGAGGACAGCATCGTCGGAGGGGCCATCCCCAAGGGCTTCATCCCGGCGGTTGAGAAGGGGCTGCGCGAGAACATGGTCAAGGGCCCCCTGGCCGGCTTCCCCGTAGTCGACTTCAAGGCCACGCTATACTTCGGATCGTACCACGACGTCGACAGCTCCGAGATGTCGTTCAAGCTGGCCGCGCGGCTTTCGTTCAGGAAGGGGATACTCGAGGCGGGCCCGATACTGCTCGAGCCGATAATGAACGTCGAGGTGACCGTCCCCGAGGACTACCTGGGGGATGTGATGGGCGACTTCAACGGCAGGAGGGGGCGCATACTCGGCATCGACAGCAAGGGGCACCAGCAGATAGTGAAGGCCCAGGCCCCGCTGGCGGAGATGTTCCGCTACGCCATAATCCTCAGGTCGATGACCTCGGGGAGAGGATCCTTCACCATGGAGTACGACCACTACGAGGAGGTCCCCGCCGAGATAGCGAAGAAGGTAATAGCTGCTCACAAGCAGGAGGAAGAAGAGGAGTAGTTCCGCCCCGAAGTACGCAGGACACTTTGGAGAGCCCCGCATGAGCGGGGCTCTCTTGCCAGGATGTGTTTGTCCGGAAATGGAGGTATGAGCGGTGGGGAGAAGAGTGATAGTCGTCGGATCAGGCGGGGCGGGGCTGGTGGCCGCGGTTGCGGCGAGGAAGAGGGGCGCTGATGTCATGCTCCTGAGCAAGACCGCGTGCGAGAGGTCCAGCAGCACCGCCTACTCGGGCGGGCTTTTCTCTCTCTCCTCGGGATCCGTGCCGCCGGAGGAGCACTACGCGCGTGTCATAAGGACGGGCAGGCACATGAACGACCCGGCCCTTGTAAGAACGCTCTCCGAGGAGTCCGAAGCCACTCTCAGGACCCTGTCGGACTGGGGAGTGACCATGGACATCGAGGAGTGCGGTAGGGCGTCGACGCGGCGCTCCGCCCCATCCGGGATCATGGGCGGAGGAGGGATGGTCGGCGAGTTGGCGGCCATCGCCCGCCGGGAGGGAGTGGAGATACTCGAATACCACGCTGCGACTCGGCTGTTGGTGGGGCCGAGGGGGGCGGAGGGCGTCGAGGCCGTCGACTGGAGGAGCGGACGGGCCTTCTCGTTCGGGGCTTCCGCGGTGATTCTCGCTACCGGAGGCGGTGGTGCGATCTACGAGCGGACAGACAACCCCGCGAGGATGACCGGGGACGGCTATGCCCTCGCACTGGAGGCCGGCCTGGAGCTGACGGACATGGAGTTCGTGCAGTTCTACCCGATGGGCTGGGATCAACCGGATTTCCCTGTGTGGATGGTGGGGCTGAACATACTCGACTACATACCCCTTACCGACGAGAGGGGCAGGGAGTTCCTCAGGGAGGCCTTCCCCGCATGGGGGGTGTCCTCCGGGAGGGAGGCGAACCTGTTCGCCCGCGACAGGGCGGCCGTGCTGATGGCGGGGCATATCCTCAGGGGCGGGAAGGCCATGCTCCACCTTGAAGAGTTGACCGAAGAGGATCTTGCAGCCCCCGAGGTCCAGATCTTCCTGATGATCGACATTCCCCCTGAAAAACGGACCGCTCCTGTACAGGTCAGCCCGCTGGAGCACTACTTCTGCGGTGGTGTGCCGATCGATTCCGACGGCAGGACCGAGATGCCGGGGCTCTACGCCTGCGGCGAAGTCTCGGCCGGGGTTGACGGCGCCAGCAGGATGGGTGGAAACGCCCTGACCAACGTGGTGGTCTTCGGCCTCAGGACGGGCATCGCCGCAGCCGCGGAGGCCGGCCCCCTGAAGAACAGCGACCGCCGGGAGATTCCTTCGCCCGAAGTCCTGCGGGCTGAGGGCGGGATCGCGCCGGGCGATGTCCGCCGCTCGCTGCGCCGCATAGTGCAGCGAGGCCTGTCCCCCTGGAGAAGCGGGTCGGGCATCCGCGCATGTCTTGCGGAAATAGAGGAGTGGAGCAGATCGAACCGCGGTATGAAGCTATCCTCGCATATGGACGTGCTGCACGCACTGGAGATGAACGGAATGCGCCTTACCGCCGAGGCGGTCGCCAGGGCCGCGCTCGCCAGGGAGGAGAGTCGAGGGGTTCACTTCCGCGAGGATTTCCCCGATGAGGGCAACTGTTGGAGGAGGCGGGTGGCGGTCTCCATGAGGGGAGGCTCGGTAAAGGCCGGGCTTGGGGAATGAGACGGGGCCCTCGCTCCTGTGCGGACGGCGAGGGCCCTCGGTGGTACCGACGGGTCGTCCCTGTTTAGAAGTTATCCTGGGGCGCCCACATCTCGAGGAAGTTCAGCTTTTGATCCTTCCACACCATCATGGCCGCGGGCTTGTTGAGCGGATTGTGGGTCTCCTTGTCGACCGTCAGGGTGAAGTGAACAAGGCGCAGGTCCTTGGTATCCTCGAGGGCGTCCCTTATCGCTGTCGAGTCGTCGGTCCCGGCCCTCCTGATCGCGTCGGCCACCCATGTGATCAGGTCGTAGGCGTAGGCGACGTTGCTAGGCTCCGTGACCGGCCTGCCGTACTCCTTCTCGAATCGCGAGAAGAGCAGGATCATCTGCGGGTTGAGCAGGTCCATGTTGTAGACCCAGTAGCTGCCCTCCATGGCCTCGCCTGCGATCTCGTGCATGCTCGGGCTGAAGCCGTCCCCTCCTATGAAGGCCGGGAACCAGTCCAGCTCGGCCGCCTGCTTCATGATCAGGCCCATCTCCTTGTACAGCAGGGGAAGCGCTACCGCCTCGGCGCCGGACGCCTTCATCTCGGTCAGCTGTGCCCTGAAGTCCACGTCGCCGCTGCGGAACCCCCATATGCCCTTCAATTCTCCTCCGAGCTCCGCGAACCGGGCCACGAAGAACTCCTTGAGCCCCTCGGAGTAGTCGCTGCCGACGTCGGTGATGACTGCGGCGCTCTTGAGCTCGAGCTTGTTGAACAGGTAGTCGGCCATAACCTTGCCCTGGTACGGGTCGGTGTAGCTAAGGCGGAACATGTAGGGACGCACTTTGTTGGTCGCCGGGTCGACCGTCACGATCGGGTTCGTCGCGGAAGTGCCTATCTGGGCGACCTTCCCGTTCTCGATCACCGAGGCGGTGGCCAGGTTTAGGCCGCTGTAGTTGGTCCCGCCTATGACGCAGACATTGTCCTCGTGGATCAGCCTTCGGGCCGCATTTATGGCGTCCTCCTGGCGCCCGCGCACGTCGTAGCAGATCAGCTCGAGTGGTCGGCCGAGCACTCCGCCCGCCTCGTTGAACTCCTTGACGGCGAGCTGCGCACCCTCTTTCTCATGCTGCCCCCAGGTGGAGCCGTCGCCTGTCAGGATGGCCAGGTAGCCGATCTTTATCGGCTCCCCGGCGGGGACTGCCGCATATGACGACACGGATGAAAACAGGAGCAAGGCTGCAACGACCAGGAACACCTTCCCAAACCGATAACTTCTCATGTACTTCTCGACCTCCCTTTCGTGTTGTGACTAACTTGCCGGTCAATTCTAAGGGGACTACGGGACAATGTCAAATCATTTTCCAGGAATTTCTAAAAAAAGTTCACAGGACGCGACGTCCCGTGAACTTTTATATTTGTGATCATACTGTCAGGTTATGGGTCCTCTATTCCGTCGCCACTGGGTTCGAGTGAATCTTTCCTCCCAGAGGCATTGCCGCCTCCGCCAGCAGGGAACATAATCCTCTGCCCGTCTTGGCTGTCAGCGGGCCCCTTCGCACGACCAGTCGTCGCCCTTCGAGATTGACCGCCTCGCCGTCCTTCTCCGTCCACGGAAGAAGCGGGATGAGGATTTTCGCCTTTTCTGACAGATTTGTGAGCTTGGAGGTTGCCACCGCGTATCTTCTTCCAGCAAGGTCGGCGGCTTCGAAGCCGGCCTCCTCCGGCGTCGCGCCCAGAAAGATCAGAGGCGCGTTCGCATTTGCGCGCAGCTCCGCAGTGTCGACGATCTTCTCGCCCGACGCGAGCAGGGTAGCGCTGCCCGTACCCTTGAACAGGAGCAGGTATTCGCCGTTGAGCGAAGCCGCCGCGTCGAATGCCTCACTGGCCGGGGCGGCTCCGCCGATCAGCGTAAGGGGCTTCTTAGCGCCGCCTAGCATGGCCGCGGCAGTTTTTATCTGTTCGACGGAGACTCCTGTGCCTTCAAGCACGGCATCCTGAACCTCTCCGCCCTTGATGGCCGCTGCCAAGGCCTGCAACACCCAGGCGGCCTTCCCTTCGGAGGGCCTGAGTATCAGCGCGTCCCCTTTGTCCAACAGGCCGGGGGTCTCTCCCACGTAAACCAACGGGCTCTTCTTGTGGCGCACGGCCCTGCGGAGCCAGGATGTCAGCACGGGCTGGTCCTCGTCGGTATTCGTGCCGACGAGCAGGAAGGCGTCGCTCTCTCCGTGTCGCGCTATGCCGTCGGGGGAGACGGCGTTCAGGCTGGAGTAGGCTCCTCTCTTGATGTCGTCGCGCCTCGCCGCCTCCCGCAGATGCGGCGCCAGCTCCGCGTCGGCCGTCATGGAGATTCGAGCCCCCGGAGCGCGCAGCTTCGCGAACTCGACGATCGCCCGCACCTCCTGCTCGGTGAGGGAGGGGCCGACAACGAATG
>Ga0255346_1006644_pt1 | contig 11200 bp, 9 predicted proteins | sample wastewater_treat_FD_194410 | JGI IMG/M metagenome (GOLD analysis project Ga0255346, IMG submission 194410) | Wastewater microbial communities from Lulu Island WWTP, Vancouver, Canada - plant22 | ecosystem: Engineered > WWTP > Wastewater > Unclassified | place: Canada: Vancouver, British Columbia... | reverse complement strand
ATCCGGAAAGCTTTATCATGGCTTTTGCCAGATCAGCAATCTTGACCTGCTGTCCCATATCGAAGACATAAATCTCTCCTCCCTGCCCCATGAATCCTGCTTCAAGCACCAGCTGACAGGCTTCAGGGATGGTCATGAAATAGCGGTACACCTCGGGATGGGTTACCGTCACCGGGCCACCACTTTCTATCTGTCTCGCAAAGATTGGAATGACAGAACCGTTGGAGCCAATAACATTACCGAAGCGGGTAATTATAAACTGTGTGTTATGTCCGCCTTCCTGGGCAACTGATTGTACAACATTCTCGCACAAACGCTTTGAGGCGCCCATCACGCTGGAGGGATTAACCGATTTATCGGTTGATATCATTACGAATTTCTCCACGTCATAGCTGACAGACAGGTCTGTGACTGTCCGGGTACCGCCGACATTAACACGAATGGCTTCGTGCGGATTCTCCTCCATGAGGGAGACATGCTTATAGGCTGCTGCGTGGAAGACGATATGCGGACGGTATTCTTTGAATATCTGTTCCATCCGCGCTTTGTTGGTCACATCAGCCGGGAGTATGCGGAACCTGATATCAAGAAATTTTTCCTTCAGTTCATTCTGCAGAAAGAAAAGTGGAGTTTCAGCCTGATCAACCAGGATGACCCTCTCACAATGGAAACTTGTCAGCTGGCGTGCAATCTCCGACCCTATTGATCCGGCCGCACCGGTGATCATTATTGTCTTGTCCGAAAGACCTTCCTTTATCAGGTTGATATTAAGCTTTATGGGGTCACGTCCGAGAAGGTCTTCAAGGTCAACGCGTCTTAGCTGTGGCAACCGCAATTGGCCTGAAACCCATTTATCCACTTCGGGAGTGTCGAGCACCTCTAAGCCCAGATGAACTGCTTCACGGATTATGCTGCTCTTTTTGTCAACGCTGAGTGCCTTAATGGCAAACACCAGGCTTTCTATCCTGTTTTTCTCAATGAATGCCTCATTTAGTGCAGACGGGCCATAGACAACTATGCCGTTTATTTTCTTTCCCTGTTTGCTTTTATCGTCATCAATAAAGCCTGACACGAGAAACCCGTAACGAGGGTCGCTCATTATAACCCTCTTGACAACAAACCCCAGCTCCCCGGCACCGTATATAAGAACTCTTTTTTTACTGATATTGGTGCGGGTGGCAAAAAGGAAGAACATCTTGATAATAATCCGTTCGGCAAAAATGACGATTGATACTACTACATAATGGATCAGGATGATTGAGTGGGGTATTACCAGTAAATCATCCCATTGCATCTGCTCGCCAAAAAATGATAAAAGAACCAGAACCAGGGCTGAGCAACTGGTAACAATAAATACCAGTGTAATATCAGTGAGGGTGGTATGCCGCAGAAGACCGGTATATGACCTGAATATAAGACAGAAGAGCCCGTAGACTGCCGTGGCAATCAAGCCCTGCCATATAAAGACATTCAGCCATTCCCCGGGAATACTGAAGTTGAATCTCAGGAGATAAGCAGCTATAAATGTCAGAAATACGAGGGTGAGGTCTGCTGTTAAAACCAGCCATCTGGGAGCAGAATACCTGTTGAAAAGGTCAAGTGCCCTCCTCCTCAGTTTCAGAATCCATGATGGGTAAACAAACGCCATTACTTTCTTTCCAATGTCCTCTAAATAATCTGATAACCAAACACTTCTTATCAGGCAATCTCATCTCTGAAAAGTGCCCTTTGTTCACGTCCGGGTATGCTTCCGCCCCGTCAGTCCCACTGTCCTTCTTCTGTAAACGGCTATAAATGCATGTAATTGCAATTGGTTTGTTTTTTTTAAACCTGTTACCGGAAAAGAAGGTGCCTGGCCGGACAATGCGATACACATATCTTCCGCAGTGTGAATTTAGTCAAAGAAACGTGTTCCGCCAAGTTTGGTTGACCTCATAAACCCCAAATTATGCGACTTTCCAACCTGTAAATCACCCCTTTTCAGCTGCTCAGTTGCGCTATTTGCCTTATTGGCAAACGAAGAGGTATAATTGGTCAAAATGACGATGATTTTGACGAACGTAATCAGAATTTTGACCTATTATAAAACGCTTGAAATCAATGTCATAATTCCACCTTGAGCTTTTCACGGCATGTCAGGAGTGTAACAAAACCGTCCATTCGTCGTTAAAAATTACGTGTTGGTCAAAAGAAATAGTATATTTGTCAACTTTCGTCAAAATATGAAGTACACCTTTACTGCCATTTTCCTGCTTGCCACTGCTGTGCTTTCCGGTCAGACTATCCTGACCATTGAAGGAAAGACATATACGAACCAGGACGATACATGGTACGGGGTGAACATTGCCCGATCAAAACCTACAACCCTTACTTTCAGGAACAATGCCATAACCTCCGTAAACCGTTATGGCTATCTCCTTTCGGCCGGTGATGAGGTCCCCGGGGCGTATAACAATAATCTTGACGGTGCTGTTATTACAGGGAACATGCTTACCTGGAACGGTACACCGGAGCCCGGAATCATCCCTCACGGGATCTTTACCGGATACAATATCAATGTACTAGTAAAATACAACTATCTGAACAAGGTGCCCATGGCTATCATCCGCAAGTCAAACGGAATGACAGATGTGTCAGGTGTTGTATCATATAATATTGTCAAGAATCCGGGAGTCGGAGTTGTGGTAAAGGGTATGAACGGTGTCAGGATTTTTAACAATACCTTCTACAGCTCACTGACAACTGCCCAAACCAACAGGTCTTTTATTGATATATATGAAAACCCTGATGTTACACCGGCAGGGTCTGCAAAAGGGACCAAAATATACAACAATGTGTTTTATACAAAGAGCAGGCTCAAAAACATAAGTATTACTTCAGCCTGTCTTTCCGGTTTTGAATGCGATTACAATATTTATTACTGTGAATCAGGCACTCCCGTTTTCATGGTTGACGGCTCATTAAAGACCTTCTCTGAATGGCAGGCAATGGGATATGACACTCATTCAAGAGTTATAAATCCAAATTTTAAAGACCTGGTAAGCTTTGTTCCTGCGGCACGGCTTGATTATGGTACTGATCTGGGTCAGGCATTTGCCACAGGGCTTTCTGTAGATGCAAAATGGGGAACCACGAGCCCTGCCACAGCAACCCAGAACGGCAGGTGGCAGGTGGGGGCTGTTATTTACAAGGAAGTGGCAGAACCTGCACCTGCTCCGGAATACCTGGGTGCATTAATTGACAACGCCACACCAGCCAGGCTTGAAATGACATTCAGTCTGACTCTTGCAAATATACTGCCCGCAACATCTTCCTTCACTGTGACAGTGAACGGCACACCCGGAAGTGTCAGTACTGTTTCAGTCTCCGGTACGAAAGTGCTGCTTGGCTTGTCTTCTCGGGTCTCATACGGAGACAGGATAACAGTAGCTTATACCAAACCATCAACAAACCCTTTGCAGACAGCCGCGGGAGGGCAGGCAGAATCATTCAGCGCGCGGAATGTAACCAATAATGTTGCTCCTCCCCAGCCGGCGCTTGTCAGCGTGGCTGTTGAAAATGCATCGCCCTCTGCCATGGTATTGACATATAACATGTCACTGGCCAGTATTGTACCTGCTGCCTCGGCTTTTGCTGTAAAAGTTAATTCCACTGCCAGAACAGTCAGCTCGGTTGCAGTCTCCGGCACTAAGGTGACTCTGACGCTGGCAAGCCCGGTGGTATATGGCGATGCGGTTACCATAGCCTATACGAAACCGGCAACAAACCCTTTGCAGACAGTTGCGGGAGGGCAGGCAGAATCATTTCCGGCAAAGACAGTGACCAACAACCTGGCTGCCCCGGTCAATTCGCCACCACTTATAAGCATCTCTTCTCCCACGAAAAGCACCGCATTCATCGCACCTGCCACTGTCACTATTGAAGCATCTGCCTCTGATCCTGACGGAAAAGTTGTCAGGGTGGAGTTTTATAATGGCACAACCAAACTTGGAGAACGCACTTCGGAACCATGGTCTTTTACATGGAAAGAGGTTGCTGAAGGAACCTATTCAATCAAGGCTATAGCCACGGATAATTCAAATGCCCAAACAAGTTCTGATCCGGTAATAGTTGTTGTCGAAAAGAGTGCACCGGCAGTCAACCAGACTCCCTCTGTTACTATCTCCTCTCCCGGTAATAACGAAGTTTTTGAAAGTCCTGCCCGGATATCCATCATGGCAAATGCATATGATCCTGATGGAACTATTGATAAAGTTGAATACTATATCGGTCAAAAAAAGATTGGTGAGAGCCTGGATCATCCTTATACAATCATATTTGAGAGTGACTCAGCCGGGACTTATGAAATAACCGCAAAAGCCTACGATAACCTTAACGCAGCATCAGTCTCTGAACCTGTTCAATTTAGCATCAATGCCAGAAAGCCTAATCCGGATATGTTAGCCATTTATCCAAATCCCAATAATGGCAAGTTCATTCTGGAAGTAGATCCTTCATCGCAAGAGAATGATGTTTATACCATATCAGTCATCAGCCTTTCGGGAAGGACTGTTTGCAGCTATCAAACCAATCAGGCTGAGACCAGATTGGAAATTGACATCTCTGATTCTCCGGGAGGTAATTACATTGTCTTCTCCTCGGATGGCAAAGTAGTGGCCTCAAAGCAATTTGTGAAGTTCTGATCACCATCTTCCCTTTGGTTGTTATCACGAACCTCTCATCATCCGATTTTTTTAATTAAACACTTGCAATAGCAGATTGGTTAAAACTAATTTGTGTATGAAGTACAGATTATATGTTATTTTGTCACAGTAATTTATCTCCCATCATAAAAAGTTTTTAGGTTCCTGTATATTATGATTGAGGTATTTGCGTTTAAGTAATTGTACAGTTATAAAGTCAGATTAATGATGTCAGATAACAGAAGATCGGCTTTAATTTTAGGCCTTTCATTATTAGTCAGCCTTCCATTCCTGAACAGTTGTATTAAAGACCCGACTTTGCCGGTTCTTAACACTGAAGAGGCTGTGGAGGTTACAATAAACTCAGCAGAAATTAGCGGGATAATCACCGATGACGGAGGGGCTGAAATAACAGCAAGAGGATTCTGCTGGTCCAAGGCTTCTGCACCTTCAATTACAGATGATAAGATTCCGGCAGGTACCGGTACGGGTAAATTCAGCGGCACTATTGAAGGTCTGGTACCCAATACCATATATTACGTACGTGCATTTGCTGAGAATAAGGTAGGTATTGCATATGGTAATGAAGTTACATTCTTAACAGGCATGGCACCTCCTGTAGTAACTACAGCACAGGTGTCGGATATCGGTGCTCAAACAGCCACCTGTGGCGGAACCGTTACTTATGACGGTGGCGCTGCCATTAAAGCCAGGGGGATTTGCTGGAGCAAAGAACCCATGCCAGATATCACCGACCCCCATACCACTGAAACACCTGGATCAGGAAACTTCACCAGTACCATGTCAAACCTCGACCAGGCAACTGTTTACTATGTAAGGGCATATGCAAGCAACGAAAGCTGGACTGTATACGGAGAACAGCTAACCTTCAGAACCAAATTGGCAGATATCGAAGGCAACCTTTACAATACGGTACTGATAGGGACAAAGCTCTGGATGGCTGATAATTTAAGGACAAGTAAGCTCAATGATAATAGCCAGATACAAAATATCACTGACGATGCATTATGGGCAGCAGCAACAGATCCAGCCTATTGCTGGTACAATAACAACTCTTCTTTTAAACCGACATACGGAGCCCTTTACAACTGGTTCACAGTAACTTCAGGAAAGCTCTGTCCGGCAGGCTGGCATGTACCGACAGATGATGAATTCAATACATTGGAGATTTCCCTTGGAATGTCATCAGATCAGACTGGAGTATGGGGATGGCGCGGTACTGACCATGGCAATAAAATGAAAAACCAAAGCGGTTGGGATGAAAACGGGAACGGAAGCAATTCAAGCGGATTCTCGGCACTTCCGGGAGGATATCGCTTTGGTGGTGACGGTACATTCCTTATGGAGAAAACAATTACATACTGGTGGTGTTCAAGTGAACATGATGCAGACCGTGGATGGTACAGGAGGCTGGACAGTGCCAGTGACCAGGTATACAGGGCGTCAACCTCGAAAAAGGGAGGGAAATATGTAAGGTGCGTCAAGGATTAACCTCATGAAACCTTTAAGAGATACAGCCGTATAAACCTAATGATGCTTTACATACGAAATCAAACATCAATAAAATCAAATTGAATATCATGAAAAAAGGTTTAATTTTTTTTGTAATAGTATGCTTTATTGCAACAATGGGAATCTTCCAGGGATGTAAAAAACCAACAATCCCGGAATTGACCACTGTGGCAATAAGTGAAGTTGGCCTCACATCAGCCGTTTCCGGCGGAAACATTATCACTGACGGAGGAGAAGAGATCACAGCAAAAGGTGTGTGCTGGAGTACCTCAACCAATCCAACTGTCGCTGACTCAAAGACAAGTGATGGTAAAGGTTCAGCCAGTTTTACCAGCAATATTACTGGATTATCAGAAGGAACAACCTACTATGTACGTGCTTACGCCACTAACGAAGTGGGAACTGCTTACGGGAATGAACTCTCCTTTACCACAGGTAAGGTAACAAGTGCAGTGCTGACAACCACCGAAGTGTCAAATGTAACATCAACATCGGCTGTCGCGGGCGGAAACATTACCGATGATGGCGGTGGCAGTATAACTGCCAGAGGGGTCTGCTGGGGCACTTCTCCAAATCCCACAGTAAATAAAACCACTGACGGTACAGGCAAGGGAACATTCACCAGTAATATCACCGGGCTGGAAGACGGAACCGTTTATTATTACCGTGCTTATGCCACCAACAGTTCAGGCACAACCTACGGGCAGGAGCTCAGCTTCATTACTCCTGTCACAGACATTGAAGGTAACATGTACAAGACCGTGGTAATCGGGTCAAAGGTTTGGATGGCAGAAAACCTTAAGGTAACAAAGCTGAACGAAGATACAGATATTGCACATACTCCTGAAGCAGTTGACTGGATTGTGCTTACCGGTGCTGGTTATTGCTGGTACAACAATGATCCGGATTACAACAAACCGATTTACGGAGCATTGTACAACTGGTACGCAGCCAGCAATGCAAATATCTGCCCAACCGGATGGCATGTGCCAACAGATGAGGAATTCAATGCCATGGAAGTGACCCTGGGTCTTGATCAGGCTGATGTGAACACCTGGGGATGGAGAGGTACAGACCACGGATCAAAAATGAAGAGTACCACGGGTTGGAATACAAACGAAAACGGTACTAATACGAGTGGTTTCACGGCTCTTCCGGGAGGGTATCGTTTTTACTCTGATGGAACCTACCAGGGTCAGAATACCTACGAGTACTTCTGGACTGCCACACAACACGATGATGACAGGGGCTGGTACCGCTTGCTGGAGGGCAGTAAGACGAATGTCTACAAAGCCTCAGGAGACAAGAGAGCGGGGAAAGCAATTCGTTGTATAAAGAACTAAATCATAACCTGATATTAAGAGAGAGGCTGCCCAATGGCAGCCTCCTTTTTTGTGCTAACCCCAAACATGAAATTGTTTATTATATTTGAGGAAAAAGAAGATGAGACTTTGGCTGACATTATCACTGATTCTATTAATAACAGCTTGTAAATCAAATAACACTAAGATGACGAAGATCATATTCCTTCATCACAGCACAGGGGAAGCTATCTGGAAGGGAGAAACTAACAGATATATCTACAAACTTACCAGCAAGGGTGATGTGCAGAAGTACTTCGAAGCCTATAACCGGAAGAACAAAACCAGTTATGAGATCGAAGCATTAAACTTCCCCAAGAGTACTCCTTATGGATGGAATAATTATCCTTATGACTACTACAATATCTGGGTGAAAAATGCCGGTTCCGGCCCTTTCATGGAAGAACCAACGCTTGAAATGCTTACTGCGGAATATGATGTGATAGTATTCAAGCACTGCTTTCCTGTCAGCCGGATTGTGCCTGATTCAGGGGCACCTGATATTAATTCTGATATTAAAAGCCTGGAAAACTATAAGCTGCAATATGAGGCTTTGAAGAATAAAATGCATGAATTTAAACGTAATAAGTTCATCGTCTGGACCCCTGCAGCAAATACAAAACTAAAGTCAAAGGAGGATGAAGCTCAGAGAACCCGTGAGTTCTACAATTGGATGGTAAATGAATGGGATGAGAAAGGCGACAATATCTTCATCTGGGATTTCTATGAATACGAAACTGAGGGAGGCCTGTATCTCACTGACACCAATGCACACAGTCCGGATAACTCACATCCTTCAGTTGTGTTCTCAGCCAGGCTGGCTCCACTTTTCGGGAAATTCATTATTGACGTCATCGAAGGAAGGGTTGATTAAATCGCCCTGAATATAATCCTAAAAGACAATGAATCTCAGGGCAATCTTCTACCGTCTGCAAATCAAATTGCTGGAAAAGGCCAGCAACGAAACCAAAATCAGGTACCTCCGAAAACAGGGAATGAAGATTGGCGAGAACTGCCTGATTGGCACAATGAATTTTTCCACGGAGCCTTATCTCATAGAGATTGGAGATCATGTTGCCATAGCTGATGACTCAGAGATTGTGACGCATGACGGCGGGGTATGGTGTTTCCGGGATGAAATAAAAAATGCCGATCTCTTCGGAAAGGTTAAGATCGGCAATAATGTTTTCATCGGGAATAATTGTACTATCCTTCCCAATACAACAATTGGTGATAACTGTATAATCGGTTCAGGCAGCGTGCTTCGGGGCAAATTCCCGGAGAATTCTGTTATTGTGGGTAATCCTGCAAAGGTTATTATGGATATTAAGGTCCAGAGATTCCTGTACAAGCAGAATCCTGATCTTTTGCAGACCAAGCACATGTCGCCTGCTGAAAAAACCAGATTCATCAAAGACCATTTCGGAATAACATAGTATTTTTTTCAGGGCAAGGATTTATTGTTGACAGTTTTTCAGTACAACATCAATTTATCTTTTAGTTTCTCTAATAAAAACATATATCTTTACTAATGTTTATTATCTTGTTTTAACTGATCAGAAGTGATCACACTCACATCAATCAATGATTTAGTTTAGAATAGATAAGATCATGAGTTCCTCACCCCAAACCAATCAGCATTTGCCACTTGTGAGCATAATATTGGCTACCTATAACAGGGCGCACACTATTGTCAGGGCTGTTGAATCTGTCCTGAATCAGACTTACAAGAACTTTGAACTGATAATCATTGATGACGGATCAACTGATAATACCCTGGATATCCTGAAGAAATATGATGATCCCAGGATAAGGATAATCATACATGAAACCAACAAAGGGGTTACTGCCGCTAAAAACAGCGGGTTTAACGAAATAAGAGGTGAGTGGTTCGGAACATTCGATTCTGATGATGAATTAAAGCCTTATGCAATTGAGACATTAATGAATATTCCTTTAAACCTTGATAATAAGATCACCTCAGTGATTGGTAACTGTATCGATGCAAACACAGGCGAACTTACAGGAAAAGGGTTAACCGAGGATGGATATATTGACGGAAATGAAGTACAGGCATTTGTTGAAGGAGATTTTTGGGGATTGATCAGGACAGATCTTCTTCAGAATGATCGCCTGAATGAAAATATCAGAGGACTTGAGTCCACATTATGGTACAAGATAAATGCAAGGGCCAATAAATACTATACCCACAAGATATTGGAAGTAAGAGATACAAAAGGGGCAGACCGGGTATCTACATCAAAGTTCAAACTAAGTAAAACAGAAAAAAATTTGAGCATCTTATTGAGGAAGGGTTTTTCCTGGAGATCACTAGCAAATACAAGCCCAAATCATTTTACAAAACATGCAGAAACGGTATTCTCATTATGAATGCATCAGGAAAGCGGGATATAGCAGACAGGTATTATAATCTTTTCAGGAAGCATTCAAAAAGGAATCTTAAGATTGAATTTGTCTACCGATGCAGATTAATATCCTTAATGATAAGGTTTTACTCAAAATTATTCAGTAAATAATGTCAGGTGCTCTGGCAAAACCAATGAAAACGCCAATATCTCAGGCACCTGTAAAAAAATCCGAGCATTATAGTAAATTGAAATATCCCTTTCAATTGATCTCATTGAAATTCCCACCCGGATTTGAAAACAATATTTCATTGAGATGGTGCGAGAATACCATTGCTCCTTTATAATTGAGATGCGATAAATCCCCAAAACAGCTGTCAGGTAACAGAAAGCCTGACAAATCAAGGAGTGAATCTGAAGGCAATGAATTCCGTACGTCAAGCCAAAGTTGTCTTATCCCTGGATTCACATTATCATTATATGATTGATGCTTGGGTGGATTAAGCAGAACAAGCCTTACAGAGTGCTGCCCGCAGAGTTGAGATATCAATCTGAGATACTTTATCTGGGTTTTGCTCTGCAGTACATTTTCATCCTTTCCTGTTTCAGGACCCGGGTCTTCACTGAGTTTATCCCTGTCAAGGCGCTTGTACCCGCCGAAACTAGGGATAGAATTACTGGCACCTTTCTTGCCGAAACTTCTTGCTGCTATCTCGAAGTTTACTATAACCGACTTTAAAACTCCATTAAAATAAGCAGCCGGATTGCTTTTAACCAGGAATGCCCTCTCCTGTCTGTCAAGCAGATAATGATAGTTTCGGACTTTTTCCACCATGAAGTAGTCATCGAGTAGCCAGGTCATCTCCTTTTCCAATAAAAGGTCAGCATAGGAATAACTGATAAACACATTTTTGATCTGCGGATTCTCCTCCAAAAGAGCTTTGATTTTAGCATATGAATAAAGATATGCCTCTCCCGCCTGTGCAATGTTTATTGAATGATTTATCAGCCTGTCATCAACCGAACATTCTACAGTTGAATTTCCGGCAAACACGAGATAGGTATCCTGGTTTATACTCAATATCCGGCTTTTATTATTATCAATCAATATATTCGACACATATAACAAACCATTACTGATGCGTTAATATTTCGTTGAAATTAAATAAGTTAAGTTGTTCTTTGACATTTTGATTTATATGTGTTTTGGTAAGTAGTTCATTTATTGGCGTTTTGGCAAATGCGGAAATACCCAGAA
>Ga0255346_1006638_pt1 | contig 11214 bp, 8 predicted proteins | sample wastewater_treat_FD_194410 | JGI IMG/M metagenome (GOLD analysis project Ga0255346, IMG submission 194410) | Wastewater microbial communities from Lulu Island WWTP, Vancouver, Canada - plant22 | ecosystem: Engineered > WWTP > Wastewater > Unclassified | place: Canada: Vancouver, British Columbia... | reverse complement strand
AGAATGGGAAGTGCCACAGAATGTTTGCCAAAACTCGCATAACATTTCTCCTTTTTTTGAATTTGTTTCATATTTTTGATTTTAATCTTGTTGTCAAGCACAAAAATAACAATATGAATTTTTTAGCATTCTGTTATTGCAGGGATAAATAGTTAACATTATCTAAGAAATAGAGGATTGAAGGAGGGATTGATAATAAAGTTTTTCTATGGAATATGCGATTACTTTTGTGATTTTGATATGGATTCCTGCCTGCACAGGAATGACAATGAAATTATTATTTACTATGCTTGTATTTGTCATTCCGCACTTATTGCAGAATTCATTTTATGGATGAATATAGTTTTGCCAACATATAATCCTCCATTGTATCTTATGTATTTTCCATTATGATAATACATATATAAAAAGAGAAGTGACTGTCTGATAAATTTTAGCTTGTAAATTTAAAAGCCCACAGGGCGATACAATGATAGCGATGGGTGCGTAAGCCCCTCGTAAGTTTAAACATATAGAGATTTTTAAACTTTTCAAACTTTTGTAGAGCCCCAAGGGTGACACTTCTATTTTGAACTTGTTTTGGTTTTTGGGAGAATTTTAAGTGTCGCCCTGAGGGGCTTTTTTGGACAAGGTTTTGAGAAATACATTAATTATGATATTACTCTTTCCCCGAGGGGCTTATGCACCCATCGCTATAACTGTTTCGCCCTGTGGGCTTTATTGTTGTTTCACAGTTATTTTCTGACTATATAGCTTTTTTTTACAAATTTTCTATTTATTACTTATTTATCAATCTGGATATTGTATTATAGGTTTATCTAATTAAGAGAATATAAAACTTATAATTTGCACTTGGGCAAAGTTAAAATTGGTAAAAAATCTTTTAATTTACCGTCTGAAATGTGATTATTGCTTGTTTTCTGTCTCTGCTTTTCTTATATTTGCATCAATAACTTGATTAAGCGTCGCTCTGGTACTGATAGAGATATCGGTAAATACTTTTATCAATTCAGCAATTGCAAATAAAATCAAAGCATTTGTAACTGCTAATATTAATATTACTATACCAAGTTTCCACATATCAATGTCAGATTTAAATATATATTTAGCACCTATCAAACCAGCAATAAGCACTAAAAAAGCAAATATCTGAAGAACTATAGAAATTACTCTTATAGCAGGATAATGAACTGGTTGGTAGAAAGATTGCGTAACGTACGGATTGAATTGAACATTCATCTTAGGTTGTTGATAAAAACGAGGGGATTCCATATTAATTTCTCCTTGTTGTATGTTTTTCTTCTTGGGTATAAAGAATATATTTTTTCGATGATGGCAAATAAAATTAAGACAAGTCCGATGATAATTAATTTGGTTAACAAATCCATAACAATCACCTCATATTTTCTGAATAACATCCTACGAATGGATTAAAAGATGTCAAGTAAAAAATTTACTTTTTTTCTTATCTCTTATTTTTTTTTACTACAGGAAAAGTTTTGAGCCACGATTTTCAACTGCTTTCCCAAAATTTATCTACATTTCTTGGGTTTATTTCACTGGTCTGCTCCAATAATTCCATCCCAGGTTAGGGTCAGATTAGTTCCATTGATGGATAGAACAACATTATTGGGACTAAAATCCGCTGTAAAGAATTTGTATTCGGGCAAACTTTTTTGTCCGCGGGCATTGGTTGTATACAGAACAAGCTGATATTCACCGTCTTGCTGTAAATGCACAATGCTTACTTCCAATGCTACTGTAATATCCGTTGCCGCATTGGTTATAGGATAAGTATAAATCTCATCGGGGTTGGCTCCGGACCGAAAAATGCCAGAGTATTCTTGAGCTCTAAAAGCCCTTTGATACCCAGGTAGTAGGGTTCCCTAAAAGGAGCGAAGCGGCTTTGTGTGATGCTTGTGCACATATTCGTCAGTACAAATTGACGCACTTCACTGAGCTTTTTGTAAACATCAGGTATTTCAACTACCAACCATTGCCCAAAGTCCTGGATATCCCTCTCCAGCATAGCATTGACCTCTTTCTGATAGATACCCTGGTCATCAAGATTGTAGCCAATACTGATGGTTAGTTTACCGGCAGTAAAAAGATAGGGTTGCAGACGCAGACCCCTATGTTTGACTAACTGAGCTTTAATACGGTTCATCAATGTTTAGGTTATGCTTTCTCCTTGTTACAGATGTGATCATATATCCGGAGCCAGGAAAGCACTACCCTGTTTGCTGGCAAATCAGGATGAGCAAGAATGAGAAAGATTTTTGTATTGACAAATTATCCTTTCGTAATCAATTGTAATAGTAGAAAAAATTGTGAGAGGAGATTGTCGCAATGGCTAAAGTCAATGGAGCGAACATAGGTTTCGAGAAAGAGCTTTGGCAAGCTGCGGATGCTCTGCGTAGCAATATGGATGCCGCGGAATATAAGCATATTGTACTTGGATTAATATTTCTTAAATACATATCTGATGCGTTTGAGGAACAATACCAGAAACTGGATGCTGATAGGGCTAATGGTGCCGATCCCGAGGACCCAGACGAATACTTAGCAAAAAATGTCTTCTGGGTACCAAAAGAAGCTCGCTGGACAGTGTTCAAAGCTAATGCAAAGCAACCCACAATCGGAAAGCTGATTGATGATGCGATGATAGCCATTGAGAAAGTTAATCCAGCGTTGAAAGGTGTTTTACCAAAGGAATATGCTCATCCCAGACTTGATAAGCAACGCCTGGGGCAGCTAATTGATTTGGTTAGCAATATTGGCTTGGGAGATAAGGAAAATAAAACAAAAGATATGCTTGGCAGAGTATATGAATATTTCCTCTCTCAATTTGCCAGCGCTGAAGGAAAGCGAGGTGGGCAATTCTATACACCTCAGTGCATAGTACGACTGCTTGTAGAAATGCTTGCTCCCTATAAAGGACGGATCTTCGACCCTGCTTGTGGCTCCGGTGGCATGTTTGTCCAATCTGAGAAATTTGTAGAAGCCCATGGTGGAAAAATTGGAGACATTAGCATTTATGGCCAGGAATCAAACCATACTACTTGGCGACTGGCAAAAATGAATCTGGCTATCAGAGGTATAGACGGGAACCTTGGCAAAGAACATGCTGATAGTTTTCACAATGACCTGCACCCCGACCTCAAGGCGGACTTTGTATTGGCAAATCCCCCCTTTAATGACTCTGACTGGAGAGGAGATTTGCTAAAAGATGATAAGCGTTGGAAGTTCGGGACACCGCCACCCTCAAATGCCAATTTTGCCTGGGTGCAGCACTTTATCCATCACCTTGCTCCGACCGGTATGGCTGGCTTCGTACTTGCCAATGGTTCTATGTCCACTACTACAACTGCAGAACTGGAAATAAGAAAGAATATCATTGAAGCTGATCTGGTTGATTGCATGGTAGCCTTACCAGGACAACTCTTTTATACCACACAGATACCAGTATGCCTCTGGTTTTTAACTCGCAATAAGAACTTTGGCAAATTCCGTGACCGCAGAGGACAAACCCTCTTTATCGATGCCAGAAAGCTCGGCACTTTGGTTGATCGGGTGCATCGAGAGCTAAGCGATGATGAAATCAAACAAATTGCTGATACTTATCATTCCTGGCGAGGCGATTCCGGATCAGGGACTTACGAGGATATTCCAGGTTTCTGTAAAAGCGCTACCATTGAAGAGATAAGGACCCATAACCACATCTTAACTCCGGGGAGATATGTCGGAGCTGCCGATATTGAAAAGGATGATGAGCCGTTTGAAGAGAAAATGTTCAAACTGACTGCTACCTTGAAAGAACAAATGGATAAGAGTGATAAACTCAATAAAATTATTTGGGAAAACCTGAAGGATATCGGATATGTTGAATGAAGTTTATCTCTCAGAAGTGGCTACTATCATCATGGGGCAATCTCCTCCAAGTTCCTCTTACAATCTATCCGGAGTAGGGCTACCATTCTTTCAAGGTGTAAGAGACTTTGGATATCGTCATCCTTCAGCACGAATATTTTGTTCTAGTCCTACTAGAATTGCTAATCCTGGTGACATTTTATTTAGTGTAAGAGCTCCAATTGGTCGAGTTAATGTTGCCGAAACAACTATTGCAACAGGTAGAGGCATAGCAATTATCAGGGCTAATAATCCTGCCAATAGTAGATATATTGAATACTTTTTAAAAAGTAAGGAAAATTACTGGGACTTGTTAGAAGGTAGTGGTTCAGTTTTCGGCAATGCAACAAAGAGTGACTTGTCAAAGTTACTTATACCTTGGCCAGATATGGATGTTGCTCGTGAAGCTATCGGTTGTATACTTGGATCACTTGACGATAAAATAGAATTAAATCGTCAGATGTGCAAGACCTTGGAGGACACTGCCCAAGCAATCTTCAAAAGCTGGTTTATTGATTTTGATCCTGTACATGCTAAAGCTGAGGGAAAGCAACCTAAAGGAATGAACCCAGCGATTGCAGCCCTTTTCCCAGATTCCTTCGAAGATACAGATCAAGGAAGTATTCCGAAGGGGTGGAGCATTAGATCAATAGGAGAAATGGTCAAGGTTTATGGAGGAGGGACACCAAGCACAAGAGAGCTTAACTATTGGATAGATGGAATACATCCTTTCTGTACTCCAAAAGATATGGCTGCATTATCAGAGCCAATTCTACTTAGTACTGAAAGGAAAATTTCCGATTATGGCTTAGCTAAGATTAGTTCAGGGCAGTTACCGATTGGCACTGTACTGTTATCATCGCGTGCTCCGATTGGTTACTTGGCTATTTCACGAATACCTGTGTCAATAAATCAAGGCATCATAGCGATGGTTTGTGACTTTCGGTTCCCTAATATTTACGCTTTGCACTGGACGAAAACCAACTTAGGAATGATTGTTTCACAGGCAAATGGAAGCACTTTTTTAGAGATAAGTAAGAACAACTTCAGATTGATAAAAGCCATTGTCCCTACAGTTGAGGTGCTCAATTCATTTATGGGTCTGGTAGAACCTCTATACTTAGGAATTGAGAGTTTGTTATTGGAAAATGAGCTGTTAAACGCTATGCGCGATGAGCTACTACCGAAGTTGATCTCTGGTAATCTTAGGATTAGAGATGCAGAGAAGATTGTAGGAAGGAGTGTCTGATGCCTAAGACCCATAGAATCAGGCGCTTTTCATCGATTTCAAAGGAACTAGTTACAAAATCCCGGGAGGCTGCTCTTGCGGCAGTTCAGATATTTAACAGTCCCATGATAACTTTTAAATCGGAAATCTACATCGTTTTAATGAACATAGCCTGGACATATTTGTTGCATGCGTACTACCGTAAGCAAGGCAAAGAATATAGATACTACGATCAGAAAGGGAAAAGGAGAAAGTATCATAAGACTAAGAATGGAGCTAATAAGTACTGGGAGTTAGAGCGATGCCTAAACGATGATGAATGCCCCATAGATAGTGATACGAAAAACAATCTGAAGTTTATGATTGGTATTCGGCATGAGATAGAACATCAGATGACTACAAGGATAGATTCAACTTTGAGCGCAAAGTTCCAAGCATGTTGCTTAAATTATAATGAGTATGTTAAGAAGTTCTTTGGTGACAAATTTGGAATTGATAAGCATCTTGCATTCAGTCTTCAATTTACATCAATCTCACAAGAACAAATCGAAACCATGCCAACGCCGGATAAGATGCCATCATATATCAAGTCCTTTATAGAAGGTTTCGAGAATCAGTTATCCGATGATGAATATAACAGTCCCAAATTCGCCTATCGTGTTCTTTTTGTGGCTAAAACTGCAAATCATAAAGGCCAAGCTGATCAGGTTATGGAGTTTGTAAAACCTGATTCACCATTGGCTGCTGATTTGAACAGAGCCTATACCGTAATTAAAGAGACGGAGAAACCAAAGTTTCTTCCGGGGCAAATTGTCACAATGATGAAAGAGAAAGGATACAAGCAGTTTACGATGACTCAGCATACTAAATTGTGGAAGGAAAAAGATGCAAAGGATCCTGCCAAAGGTTACGGAGTTATGATAGCTGGAACTTGGTATTGGTATAAAGAATGGATTGAAGTAGTTTTGCAGCACTGCAAAGAAAACGCTGGAGAGTATGGTAAGTCTAAATGAGTGGAGTTTTCTCGGAATCTGTTATTGAGCAAGCCGCTTTGGCTTGGTTAGAGAGCATAGAATATTCGGCTGTTTTCGGGCTCGATATAGCACCTGATGGGAGATTCTCTGAGCGAGAGAGCTACGAACAAGTAGTATTGAATGGACGACTGCAGCAATCTCTGATAACCCTTAATCCTAAAGTACCTACTGTTGCAATTGAAGAAGCCCTCCGAAAGTTGACCATACTTGATTCACCGTCTTTGATAACCAATAACCACACTATTCACAAGTATTTGATTGAGGGTGTTCCGGTTGAATATACAAGAGAGGATGGAAACATCTCAGGAGATTACATACAGGTAATAGATTTTGACAATCCGGACAACAACGACTTTCTAGCCGTAAACCAGTTCACAGTGGTAGAGAACAAGAATGAGAGAAGGCCTGATATTGTGATCTTTATAAATGGATTGCCTCTAGCAGTGATAGAGCTTAAGAATTCGGCAGACGACAAAGCCACTATTTGGACTGCCTACAATCAGTTACAGACCTATAAAGAGCAAATTCCGTCCCTGTTTAATTATAACGCTGTGCTGATGGTTTCAGATGGATTATATGCCAGGATAGGCACCTTAACTGCCAATAAAGAATGGTTTTTGCCCTGGAGAACTATTGATGGTGAGGGCTTGGATGACGACCACCTCACTCAACTAGAGGTGGTACTGAAGGGTCTATTCGATAAACAACGATTCCTAGATATTATTAGGTACTACATTGTTTTTGAAGACGTTGGTGGTGGAAATCTGGTTAAGAAAATGGCAGGTTATCATCAATTTCACGCTGTGAGACACGCAATCCAGTCAACAATAAGAGCTGCAAATCCCGGGGGTGACAAGCGCATCGGTGTTGTATGGCATACTCAGGGATCTGGTAAAAGTCTTACGATGGCATTTTTCACTGGAAGGGTAGTATTGCACAAGGATTTGGAGAATCCAACCATCGTTGTAATTACTGATCGTAATGATTTGGATGATCAGCTGTTTGGAACCTTTTCCCGCTGTCATGAACTATTAAGGCAACAACCAATTCAAGCCCAGAGTCGAGATCACCTAAGAGAGTTGCTTACAACAGCATCAGGGGGAGTAATCTTTACCACAGTGCAAAAGTTCTTTCCCACAGATACAGAAAGAGCTCATCCATTGCTGACTGACAGAAGAAATGTGATCTTGATTGCTGATGAAGCTCATCGGAGCCAGTATGATTTCATTGATGGTTTTGCCAGGCATATGCGGGATGCATTGCCCAACGCTTCTTTCATAGGATTCACGGGAACACCCATTGAACTGACCGACGCAAACACCAGGGCTGTTTTCGGTGATTATATCAGCATTTATGATATTGAACAAGCTGTCCAAGACGGCTCTACTGTTCCTATCTACTATGAAAGCCGGTTGGCTATGCTTGAGCTAGATGAAGAGCAAAAACCTAAAATAGATGATGAATTTGAAGAAGTTACTGAGAGTGAGGAATTTGAGAGTAAAGAGAAGCTAAAGGCCAAATGGGCTACACTGGAGTCTTTGGTGGGATCGGAACAGCGCCTCAAGAAAGTTGCTGAGGATCTGGTTAAGCATTATGAAAACAGGCAGGATGTTCTTACTGGTAAGGCAATGATAGTGTGTATGAGCCGGAGAATATGTGTAGAACTCTACAAGTCTATTATCACCTTGAGACCGGGGTGGCATAATGATGAAGATGACAAAGGGAAGATAAAAATTGTCATGACCGGTTCTGCCAGTGATCCTGTGGAGTGGCAACAGCACATCAGGAGTAAATCCCGAAGAGAAGAGCTTGGTAAAAGATTCAAAGATGCAGATGACCATTTTCAGATCGCCATAGTAAGAGATATGTGGCTTACCGGCTTTGATGTGCCATGTCTGCATACAATGTATATTGATAAACCCATGAGGGGCCATGGGCTTATGCAAGCTATCGCAAGAGTTAACAGGGTGTATAGGGATAAACCGGGTGGTTTGATTGTTGATTACATCGGACTTGCAGAGCAGCTAAAACAAGCGCTTTCCAACTATACAGAAAGTGGTGGCAAGGGTCAAACAGCTATTGATCAAAATGAAGCGGTTGCCCTGATGCTGGAGAAATACGAAGTGTGCTGTGATATGTTTCACGGTTTTAATAGAGACCTTTGGATCACAGGTAATGCTCAAGACAGGCTTTCCCTGCTGCCTAGAGCACAGGAACATATTCTTTCACTTGAAGATGGAAAGAATCGTTTCGTGAGGGCTGTTATTGAACTAACAAAAGCCTATGCTCTATCAGTACCTCATAAGAAAGCCCTAGAGATTAGCGATGATGTGGCATTCTTTCAAGCAGTTAAAGCAGCTTTGGTGAAAAGCCAGCCCGATAAACAGAGATCAAAGGATGAGATCGAGCATGTCATAAGGCAGATTATATCAAAGGCAGTTATTACTGATGAAGTGATAGACATCTTCTCTGCTGCAGGCATTAAAAAGCCAGATATTTCGATCCTCTCGGATGAATTCCTAGCTGATATTAGAGGCATGGAACATAAAAACCTTGCAATTGAGCTTCTGAAGAAACTACTTGATGGCGAAATCAAGATACGTGCCCGCAAGAATGTCGTCATGGCTCGCTCTTTCACAGAACTATTAGAGAATGCCATAGCTAAGTATCATAACAGATCTGTTGAAACTATCCAAGTGATTGATGAGTTGATAAAGATCGCAAAAGAGATGCAGGAGGTAAGTACAAGGGGAGATAAACTCGGGTTATCCGAAGACGAAATTGCTTTTTATGACGCTCTGGGAGTAAATGATAGTGCAGTTGCTGTATTGGGTGATGATCAGCTTCGGAAGATAGCTCAGGAGATCGCCAAGGCAGTAAGAAATAATGTCAAAATTGATTGGGCTATCCGGGAGAATGTAAGAGCAGAGATGCGAGTAATTGTAAAAAGGATATTACGTAAATACGGATACCCACCGGACAAACAAGCTCAGGCTACAGAGTTAGTGCTTGAGCAGGCTGAGTTGATTTGCAGAGCAGAGGATGAAACATGAATAACTTATGCTGCTTTATTATGAAAAAAAGAGGGGATGTACGTAACAGTCTTTTAGAAAGAGCTTTGAATCGCTCTTGTCGATTTGACTTGGTGCAAAACAACTTGTCTATTCTACATGAGATAGTAACTCATGAATTTGTATCAACAAATGCACATAAACAAATATCCAATGTACAGGAGGAAACATGATGGCACAAAATTGTCTCAATCTTCTTACGATAGGTAAATTAATAACAACTCCATTGTTTAGATTTGTTGTTACTATTCTATTTGTTGTTATGTTATCAGCGTGCGCAACAACAAGAATTGGGTCTGTGGCACCTGCTCCCGAACCAGTTACTATGGGAAAAGAAGGTTCTGCGTCTATATCTTTTTCACGAGTTATCATAAGAATACCTTCAGGATCAGAGGTTGGAGCACATCATGATGGATTATTGAAAGTACCGCAGTATTCTTATATATGGTCGTCAAACATTCTGGTTGGCCCTGATGACTTTAAGATCAAAGCATCTGAAATCTTGAAAAGTTATGGATACAATGTCCTTGGAGGTGATAACTTGTTGTTTGGGCAGGATGAGTCAGCAAAAGCTGAGTACCAACTTGGAGCAACAATAATATCAATGGCTTATAATACATATGCACCTCTTGCAGGTAATTATTCTGAGTGCAACCTATTGGTAGAATGGCAATTATATGATGTATTTAAAGATCAGGTAGTATTCAAACAGATATCTGAGGGGTATGGCAAACAAAAGAATTATGGCAGCGCATGCTTTCAAGATGCCTTCGCCTATTCTCTAAAAAATATGTTAGCAAAAAGCACCTTCTCAGAAAATGTAAAACGTAGTCCAAGGCAAGAATGGGTGTCCAACACAGAGCTATTAAAAAAAATTAAAGTTAACAACTTCCTGCTAGAAGACAATCTTGTTTTACCGAAAGACATCGAAAAAGTTATGGATGCTACAATCATCATAAGGTCTGGCAATTCTATCGGTAGCGGTGTGTTAGTATCTAATGATGGATGGGCGTTAACTGCTGCACATGTAGTTTCAGGCATCACAGAAACCCAAGTCACTCTTCATTCAGGCATACAAATATCAGCCAGAGTAGAAAGAATTGATAAACAGCAAGATATAGCACTTATTAAACTCAACGGAAGTGGTTTTAAGTATTTAAAAATTGGAAATTCTGATGATAATAAGATAGGGTCTGAAATATACGCTATTGGCGCTCCGACTGGAACTGATTTAGCTTTCTCTATCACAAAGGGAATTATTAGTGGTTACAGAGATATTGAAGGGAAGAAATATATCCAGACAGATGCTGCATTGAATCCTGGAAACAGCGGTGGTCCTATGATATCTGCTAATGGCCATTTGATTGGTATTGTTAGCTGTAAAATATCCGGTGTTGCATACGAAGGCTTAGCATTTGGTGTACCACCTGATGCTGCTGCAGATAAACTTGGTATCATGTGGGAATAGATATCATAGTGTGGGGCAATAATATATTTCTGTCGAAAGAGAGTTTGTTACATTGCGAGCAAACGTAATAATGCGTTTGATGAATATTTGTTTAGGATAAATGCATAGTGCTTGTCGTTCTACACTTCCAGTGAAAGGGTGGGAATGGAGTATGCGCTCCGGAGACACCAACCGGGTTCATATCTGAGTCGTATTCGATCTGATCGTCCTTGATCCAAGGTGCGAGTGCTTTGATGTATTCCCGGGCATCATCCAGGTTGTTGGACTTGGTATCTAGAGCCATGAGGTTGTCCATAAGTTCGATGGCATCGTTCAGGTTTCTATTTTAACTTACAATATTTTAATTAGATAAAGAGTTTTAGTATGGGTAGAAAACAAAAATGTTTGTGGGGTGTGGTTTCTGTGAAAGTAGGTGAAAATTGTGGGTCAAAATTCCTTTACAGCTTTTGCTTGACAATTATGCGGTCTCCCAAATTTTGCAAGGTATTATAAGATAAAATGATA
>Ga0255346_1006627_pt1 | contig 11224 bp, 6 predicted proteins | sample wastewater_treat_FD_194410 | JGI IMG/M metagenome (GOLD analysis project Ga0255346, IMG submission 194410) | Wastewater microbial communities from Lulu Island WWTP, Vancouver, Canada - plant22 | ecosystem: Engineered > WWTP > Wastewater > Unclassified | place: Canada: Vancouver, British Columbia... | reverse complement strand
ATATTATGTTTCCCCGGCGGATCCCGAAACTGATTTCCTCAGGGTAGAGTCGCCGGAAGAGCTTAAACTGCTGGATCCGGCCTGCGGCAGCGGGCATATCCTCACCTATGCTTTTGACCTGTTGTATGATATTTATGAAGAACAGGGGTACGACGCGGTCGGCATTCCGCGCCTGATCCTGCAAAAGAACCTGTACGGGATCGAAATCGACAAGCGCGCCGCGATGCTCTCCAGCTTCGCGCTGATGATGAAAGCCCGCGCCAAAGACAAACGCTTCTTCACCCGCGGCGTCAGGCCGAATATCCTTGAAATGCAGGATGTCAGTTTTGAACCTGGTGAAGCCAAGACATATCTGGATCGGGTGGGGCAGGACCTGTATACCCTCGACCTGTGGGAGGGTTTGCAGCAGTTCGAAAATGCCAAAACCTTTGGCTCGCTCATCCGGCCTGCCATCAAAGACGTGCCCACCCTGCGCGCGCGCATGCAGGCTGCCGGCGTGTTTGAGGATCTGTTCCTGAGCAAAACCAATGAAAAGCTGCTGAAAGTGCTGGAGATGTCGGAATACCTCAGCCCGCGCTACCAGGTGGTGGTGGCAAACCCGCCTTATTTCAGCAAGGGTATGGAGGGCGAGTATAAGCAGTTCGCGCAGGAGAATTACCCGGATAGTAAGACTGACACGATGACTATGTTCATGGAACAAAACCTGGCATTGACTAAATCAGGTGGGTATACCGGAATGATTACGTTGATGAGTTGGATGTTCCTTAGCTCATTTGAAAAACTGCGTAACAAATTGCTTGAACTGGACACAATCCTGACTATGGCTCACCTGGGAGCTCGGGCGTTTAATACCATTGGCGGGGAAGTTGTCTCAACCACCATGTTTATCTTGAGAAACACCGAGTTGGAGAACTATCAGGGACAATACTTCCGTCTGGTGGATGGCGATTCCGAAGAAGGAAAAGCGAAAATGCTGTTAGAAGCCATTGTCAACCCTGATTGCGGCTGGTTTTTCCGCGCCTCAGCTCAGGATTTCAAGAAAATCCCCGGCGCGCCTATCGCTTATTGGCTAAGCAGTTCTTTCTACAATGTATTTGAAAACTGCAAATTACTCAATGAATATGGCACACCTGCACAAGGAATGTCAACTTGTAACGTAGAATTGTTTACTAGACTCTGGTATGAAGTAGATTTTACGAAGACCAATGTCCTTCAAAAAAATGTTTCTTATTGGGTTCGATATAATAAAGGTGGGCAATTTCGAAAGTGGTATGGAAATCGGGATTACGTAGTATTTTGGGGTAGAGATGGTGCAAGATTAAAAAAAGCGAATGCTACATTACGAAATCAACAATTTTACTTCTCGCCTTTTATCGCTTGGACAAAAATATCTAGTGCACAAACAGGTTTCAGGTTGTTTGAAAGGAATTTTTTATTTGATGGTGCAGGAGGTTCTTTTTTTTACAGACAAAGTAGTATTGATGAACACTCCTTATTGTGTTTGTTAAATTCACGTGTTTGTCAAGAAATACTGAAGATTATTTCTCCAACATTGAATTTCAATGAAAACCACATCGGAAACATACCAATAACGAACGTAAAAAAAATACGAGAAAAAGCTTCTGACATAGCACGAAAATGCGTTTTAATTTCTAAGTCTGATTGGGATTTAATGGAAATATCATGGGATTTTTCAACAAACCCTCTATTCACGACAGACAAATTCCCGATTCCGATGGAACTGTATACGAGGTGGCATACTCTCCGCGTTGAGTGGCAGGTTTTGACGGATGAGACTCAGCGCTTAGAAGTTGAAAACAACCGCGTTTTCATCGATGCCTACGGACTTCAGGAAGAACTAGGCCCCGAAGTTCCCCTTGAAGAAATCACCCTTACCTGCAACCCCTACTACCGCTACAGCGGCAACTACACCGACGCGGAACGCGAAGCGCGCCTGCTGCAGGACACAATGCAGGAGTTTCTCTCCTACGCGGTTGGCTGCATGTTCGGGCGTTACTCGCTCGATAAACCGGGACTGATCCTCGCCAACCAGGGCGAAACCCTGCGGGACTACCTGAAGATTATCGGCAAGGAGCCAATCTTCCGCCCCACGGAAACCAACGTGATCCCCATCCTGGACGGCGATTGGTTCGCGGATGACGTCGTCTTGCGTTTCAAAGAGTTCCTCAAAGTGACCTTCGGCGAGCCAAACTATGAAGAAAATCTGCGCTTCATCGAGCAGGCGCTGGGGAAAGACCTGCGCAAGTACTTCCTCAGGGATTTTTACAGGAACCACGTCCAGATGTACAAGAAGCGCCCGATCTACTGGCTCTTCTCCAGCCCCAAAGGCAGCTTTAATGCCTTGATCTACATGCACCGCTACCAGCCCGATACAGTCTCAGTGGTGCTCAACCAGTACCTGCGGGAGTACCGTGAGAAACTGGACGCACAGAGGCGCTTCCTGGAAAACGTCAGCGCCAGCCCGGTCAGCAGCGCCCGTGAGAAAACCTCCGCGCTTAAAGAAGTTGAAAACCTTACCAGGATCCAGTCTGAGCTGAAGGCATACGAAGACAACGTGCTCTTCCCCCTGGCGGGTCAGCGCATCAGCATCGACCTGGATGACGGGGTGCTGGTGAATTATGCCAAATTTGGCGAGGCGCTGAGAAAGATCTAGTATCATGGATCATCGACCGATCCGGTTTTTTTACAGTGAGATGAGGGTACCAAATGGCATATAAAGAAATAACCGGAAATTTATTTGCATCAGATGCAATGGCTTTGGTAAACACAGTCAACTGCGTTGGTGCGATGGGTAAGGGCATCGCCCTGGAATTTCGCAGACGCTATCCGGAGATGTTCAAACAATATCAGGTTGATTGCGACAAAAAGAAATTGGTTCCAGGGCGGATATATTATTATCCATCTGAGGATCGCCTGATACTAAATTTTTCCATCAAAAATGACTGGAAGTACCCATCAAAAATCCAATGGATAGAATCTTGCCTGAGGCAATTTACTGCAGATTATAAGCAAAAAGGGATCATTTCCATCGCATTCCCCTGGATGGGCGCTGAGAATGGTGGGATTCCATTGGAACTCATCCAATCAACGATGAGGAAATACCTGGAACCGCTCGAGGAGATAGACATTGAGATCTACTCATTTGACCCAAGCGCTTACGATCCGCTCTTTGATCAACTAAAGAAAATTGCTAATTCTGAAGATTATGAAAGCTATCAAAAGCTTTCAGGTATTAAAGACAAAGCTTATCGAAAGATCATTGATTCTGTCAGGGATCAAACGATTAAAGGAATGTCAGAACTATCCCGAATTGACGGGATAGGGAAGACCACGATTGATAATTTGTACATTTTTCTCTCCAAGCTACTTCACCAATCAATATTACTCAACAACCAAACGAAAGCCTCACAAAATATTCAACCGCCTTTGTTTGAACTATGAATAGTACAACGAAAGACTTTGTGGAGTTTCTTAAGAAAATAGACGCTAAAAAAACGGCGTTAATTGAATTGTTAGAAGTTGAGCGGAATCGGGCATTTGCTTACTTTATTGCTCCCATAGAAAACATCGTCAAAATTTTTAATTCCGGAGGTATCCGACCAAGAAAATTTGTCACTAACGTTGTTGATGTCTCGAGCAATATAATCCAGGAGTTAAGGAACAGTCCAGTTCAGTTTTCAGATCATGATCAAAGCAAGAATGTGGACTTACACGAATGTGTAAATCTGTTTTTAAACCCAATTAATTACACACTATATCAGTTTCGTAGAAACGCGTTGATTCAACATAGTACGAGAAATCAGAGTATACCAATTATTGGCATCCTTGAGATTGATTTAGAGGCCTTGTTACTCAAAGATGGGGTCTATTGGAAAATCTTCCCCACGAACTTCATAAAAACAGTTAATTCCAGCAGCCATGATTATCGAAATTTCAATTGGTCAAACATCTATGAATTGACCACTAAAGCCACTAAAGCGAATAGAAATTTGAATCAATTTGCAGAAATTATTGTTCATAATTCTATGGATCCATTGACGATTTCCAATACTACCATAAATCGTGTTTACGTTTTTAGAGGAGACATCCCATCAGATTCCTACCCACTACTTAGCAAACTCGGATTTAACGTGAAATTCTTTTCTGATAATAAAGGCTACAGCGCTTTGGCTGATCGCCTAAACTACGATCGTAGATTTCTTGGTTCGCTATACGTTATGACTAACCAGGGAAAAAAATCTGATTTGGTTGTTAATTGCCTTTCTCGGCTCGTAAATATCGAAGAGGAAATTGGTTTGCCCTTGATGAATAATTACGTGAACAATAATGTTGCAATAGGACGTGAGCATGGCTTTTGTCACACAACCAGAGTGATGTTCTGGGTATTGTATTTGGCAGCAGAAGTATCGCTGCGATATAAAGGCGCGATTACGGAGGAAGAATTACTCGCCAGTTTGTATGCGGCTTTTATTCATGATTTATGCAGATCCACCAACCAAGTTGACGCGTGTCACGGGGAATCAGCTGCTAATCAGTTTTCTCAATGTCTCCAAAATCATTTGCGACAACCTTATTTAAGCAGATGTTTGAATGCTGTCAAAGCTCACTCGAGACCTAACGATCCTGAAGAAAAGGACATAGTTTGGATATTGCTTAAGGACGCGGACGCAATTGATCGAAGCAGGTTTGCTCCACCAGGAGAACCTGCTGGATGTCAAATCCAATACCTGCGATTAAATATGTTGAAGAAGGATTCTAACTTCGCCAACGTGGTGTTATGGACATCATATTTTTTTTCAAGGTTAACAAACTATGTAAACTGGACCGATTATTCTTGTCGTAGTTTTGTTGTCACAATATTAGGGTGTTTACATGCGTTAAGGGATTCACAAGATATACCTTATGACCACAAATTACTTGCAGGTAGAATTATCCAAGGCGTTGAAGTGGACTGAAACCAAAAGGATGTATGCTTGTAATCTTGGTAATACTGGAAAGCCTGGATTTTTGAGAAAGAAATCATGAACAAAATTGAAAGTGCGCTGGCAAATCTATTTGAAAAGCACCGCCTCGTATTCTGGTACGATGAGGGTGCGGAATTGAAGACTGAATTCGAGACAATCAATCTGCCAGGAATTGAAAAGATTGAACTCAATAAGAATGCCTTTGGGGTCAAATACCGCTTGCTGCGCATAGAACCAAAATCCAAATTTCTGATCTACTATGCTGGCGCTGAACCAAGACTGCAGGAAAACTGGCTGCTGGATTTGCAGCTGGCAAATGTGGTATTTTCTGCCGATCGAGTGTCATTATGGCTTGCGGAGCTGGGTTTGCCCACCTCATTTAGGGATTTGGTGACTGAACACCAAGCATTTTTTCAGTCTGGTGTTCGCTTGGCGGCATTACGGGAGCGCATCCAAAGCGGTGATTCCCAACAGCAGCTGCGTCTGAGGATGATGGCTGTCTGCCTGGGTAGCTCGGTTGATTCCTTTCTAGAAAACATTCTGATGGCCTTATTGGAGGAGTTGGCTGAAGATCAGCTTGATAAGCATGACCTTCTCGGAAAATTTGGGCTGCTTCCGCATCTGTGGAAGGAATTGGAACGAACATTCGGCTATCATTCCAACGCCCCGCACATCAAGGATTTTGCTATCAAGCTATTTGAGTCGGGCTACCACATCAGCCTGGAAGAAAAAGCTGAAATGAACAAAGAAGCCTTGATCTTTCTGAACCGCTGGAAAGACAGCGTGCAAGGGCAAAAATCATTCAACAACCTCGCACAGCAGTTTGAAAAAACGCTCGTGATCGAAAATAAGCTCAGCAAGCTGCCGATTAAAGACCTGCTCAAGATCGACATTTTCAAGAGCATCGACCATCTCATTCTTGATAGCATGATGGAGACGCTACTTGACCAATCACTCAGCGTGGAAGCCTGCCATGAAATTATCAGTCAGAGAAAAGTCACGCATTGGTTTACAGGTGAGATTGCGGCCGCATATCACGCTCTTGAGAAAGCGACCAGTTTGTTATCACTTATCAGAACTGCAAATTTTCAGATCAAAGACTTTGTCGATGGGTTTACCAGATATACCAAAGAGTGGTTCCGCATAGACCAGCTATATCGTGGCTATATCTTCCAAATGCGCCAATCCAAGAAAACTATGTTTTTTGGCAGATTGAACGAGCTGGTGGAAGCCCACTATTGCAACAATTACCTCCTGCCGCAGAATAACAACTGGCAGCTGATCGTTGATCAGACTTTAAATTGGAACAAGCTGCCGGTCAACATACAAAGTGATTTTTTCCACGATCAAGTTTCGGCTTTGCTTCAAGGCGGAACCAAGGTAGCGGTGCTAATTTCAGATGCTCTGCGTTTTGAGGTGGCTGAGGAATTGGCGGGAAAGGTCGAAAAAGCCGGCCGCTTCACCACGGGACTCTCTTCGATGGCTGGCATGCTGCCCAGCTATACTGCGCTTGGCATGGCAGCCTTGTTGCCGCACAAGACGCTGGCTATTCAAGCTGATGGCAATGTTTGGGTTGATGGGGTCAGTTCTGCCGGACTGGACAATCGCAACAAACTATTAGGGCAAGCTATCAAAGGCGGCGCAAAAGCGATATTAGCCAATGATCTCAAAACGATGAGTACTGATGAGAGGCGGGCACTGTTCAGAGACAATCAGGTTGTGTATGTGTACCACAACCAGATTGACATGATCGGCGACAAACGCGAATCCGAAGATCATACCGTCGAAGCTGCAGCCAGCACACTCGATGACCTGGTAGATTATATCAAGCTTCTGCGAAATGCCAATTTTACCAAAATTCTGGTCACGTCTGATCATGGCTTTTTGTATCGATATCAAAGAATTGATGAGGCAGATCTGACCGGCGCAGAGATTATGGGTAAAGAAATCTACCTCAAGAAACGCCGCTTCACCATTGGAAAAGATCTTGATGATGCCGGACACAAATTAAAAGCCTTCAACGCAGACCAGCTAGGGCTGATTGGGGATCTTGAAGTCTTGTTGCCCAAATCTGTTAACCTCTTGAAATTGAGTGGCGCGGGTATGCAGTTTGTACATGGTGGCTCTAGCTTACAGGAAATTGTCATTCCAGTGCTTGCTGTTAATAAAGCAAGAGGGGAAGAGTTTGAAGCCCACAAAGTGGAAGTAGACAAATTAGGTGCCGCCAGTAACACCATTACAACTGGTCAGCTGACAGTAAAATTTATCCAGGTAGAACCAACCTCCTCGAAAGCTCTACCCAGATCGCTCAATGTAGGCATCTATGCTGAGGACGGAATTTTGATCTCGGATGTCAAAGCACTTTATTTCGGTTTCGAATCTGATAATCAGCGCGATAGGGAATTGGAAGTTACCCTATTACTGAGTAAGGATTGGCAAAAATATAACCGCCAAAATGTATTTTTACGCCTTTCTGAGCCAGTCAAACACACAGAGAAATATGATACCTACAAAACCTGGTCTTTCTATCTGAACAAAACTCAATTTGCAGATTTCTAACAAGGAGCCATCATGAATTACCTGGACAATAAAATTAATGAACACTTTTCCGGACTGGTTGTACGGAAGGACCTGGTCAAGGAGGTTAAAGGTAACGCGATCGTTCCAAATTATGTGTTGGAATTTCTTTTGGGCAATTATTGCGCCACATCAGATGAAGCTAGCATCAGGAACGGTATTGAAACAGTGAAAGACATCCTGCGCACCCACTTTGTACATCGCAATGAAGCCAACTTGATTAAGTCCACGATCAGGGAAAAGGGTCGCCATCGCGTGATTGACAAAGTGACAGTGGAATTGAACGAAAAACGTGATGCATATGAAGCATCATTCTCCAACCTTGGTATTAAGGAAGTTTTGATTGATATTGATACTGTCAAACATAATGAAAAACTATTAGTTGGTGGAGTATGGTGCATTGCAGACCTGGCCTACGAGTACACAGAAGATAAACGCATCGTGCCCTGGGTGCTGGAGCATCTTGAACCTATCCAAATGTCGCACATCAGCTTTGAAGAATACCTGGAACACCGCAAAGCTTTCTCTTTAGACGAGTGGATGGATTTACTGATGCAAAGCCTGGGGCTTAACCCTGAGAAATTTACCCGCCGCGGGAAGATGTTACAGATCTCACGCTTGATCCCGTTTTGCGAAAGGAATTTCAACTTGATTGAGTTGGGTCCAAAGGGAACTGGCAAATCGCATGTTTATTCCGAGTTTTCACCGCATGGCATATTGATTTCTGGCGGGGAAGTCTCTGTTCCGAAGTTGTTTGTCAACAACTCCACAGGCAGAATTGGCCTGGTGGGTTATTGGGACTGCGTCGCGTTTGATGAATTTTCTGGTCACAAGAAAAAGCATGAGAAAGCGCTGGTCGACATCTTGAAGAACTATATGGCCAATAAAAGCTTCTCAAGGGGAATTGAAACGCTTGGCGCGGAAGCCTCCATGGTGTTTGTCGGAAACACCAGCAATGAACTGGACTACATGCTGATGCACACCAACTTGTTCGAGGAATTGCCTCAGCAGTTTTATGATTCAGCCTTTATGGACCGCCTGCATTACTTTCTGCCTGGATGGGAGGTTGAGATCATTCGTGGAGAAATGTTCTCCAGAGGCTTTGGATTTGTGGTCGACTACCTGGCAGAAATTTTACGGCAGCAACGGGATTATGACTATTCTCATCATTACGCCAATGACTTCTACCTTCCCACTGAAATATCCACCCGCGACCGCGACGGAATCAACAAGACCTTCTCTGGGCTGCTCAAGATCTTGTTTCCGGATGGTGTTGCGTCTTCAGAAGAGATGGAAGAGATTCTTGTCTTTGCCATTGAAGGACGCAAGCGGGTAAAGGATCAATTGGTAAGAATAGATTCGACTTTTGATTTTGTTAAGTTTGGGTATGAGGACATGAAGAGTGGTTTCCATCCAGTGCAAACGGTGGAAGAGCAACAATTCCCTCAACACTATTTCCAACGTCCTCGGACCGAAGCAGAGACTGGTGGAGGTAGTGAGGTCGATACACCGGATTCATCCCTGGTTGATGATTTGGAAATCATCCGCAAAGGAGAGACCAAGTTCGTGGAATTCAAAACATCGCTGCGCTGGAATACACATACGAATCAGCCAGATGCCAAAATCGAAAAGTCCTCCTTGAAAACCATTGCTGCTTTCATGAATTCAGAAGGCGGTACGCTCTATGTAGGCGTACAGGATAATGGCAATATCCTAGGTATTCAAGAAGACCATTTTCCCAGTAATGACAAATTTTTACTACATTTTAATAATCTCTTTTCTGAAAAGATTGGCAAAGAATTCATCAAATATATCGATCCTCAAATAATCGAAATTGAAGGGTATCATGTCTTTAAAGTGGCCTGCCGTCGTAGTGATGAGCCCATCTTTTATAAGGATTTAGATCGACAAGATGAATTTTTCGTGCGTCATGGGCCATCTAGCATCCCCCTATCAATGAGAGAATTTATGAATTACTCAAAAGATCATTTCAAAAAATAAAATTGTCAAGCACCTTGCACCGATTACACAACCTTTCTCTGTAAATTCGGGTCAGAAATACCCATCGTACTTTAACAACTTAATGACTTGCCAGTGCAATATTGTTTTCCGATCTGTCACTCCTCGCTGATATCCATAAGCGATGCCGAGACCAATCTGAGACAGGAAGCTTCGCTTGGGAACACCCCAACCACTCTCGTTCGCCTGCGGATCTCTTTGTTGATTCCCTCCAGGCTGGTGGTTGCCCTGATCGTTCTCCGGTGTTCCAAAGGGAAATCAAAAACCAAACACTCCTCAGCCAGGTTCTCTTCCAGCCATGCCGATAGGCGTGGAGCAGATACGGCATACTTTTGGATGGTCGCTTGCAGTTGTTCTTCCGCGGTCTTGCGATCAGGAGCATTGAACATGGACCTAATGTCTGCGGGCACCTCCAACCTCATATGCTGTTTAGGCAGATAAGCCCCAGCATCCTGTTGTAGGTGGAACTGGCACCTTTGCCACGGCACACTACCAAACACGGCTCTCCTGGCTGCTCCAAGACCTTCGTGATCATCACTGATAATTAGTTTCATACCGTTCAAACCACGATCTTTCAGGCTCTTCAAGAAGGCTTTCTAGTGGATTTCATGCTCACTCAGAGACACGGAAACTCCCAAAACCTGCCTTTGTTCTTCTGGTGTGATCCCCGTAGCCACCAGAACTGCTGTATCACGAACCTTCTCATATCGGGCAACCACATACAGATAGCTGATCTCTCCCAGTGGTCTTTCTCGTCATTCTTGCAGTACCTCATCCAGCTGTTCAGTTGCCCGGCTGATTTGTGTGGCTGAGATTTCAACCCCACAAAGTTGTTCCGTGATGGCTTTTTCCTTGCGGGTGGACACTCCCTGAACATACATTTCGGCCAGTGTGATCGTGAGGGTCTTTCACTTCGCAACCCCTTTTCCTAAGCTGAAGGATAAAAACCACCTTCACGAACCTGAGGTACAGCGAACGTAATCTCTCCTATGCGGGTTTTCACAGTCTTGGGCTTGAAGCTATTGGCATGGCCTTTGCGGTCTTCTGTGCGTGCATATTGGTCAGCTTGCAAATACCTTGCTGGTTCCACTTGCATGGCCTGGTTGATCAGCACACGCATCATCTCAGGGATAGCTTCCAGTCCTTTTCTACAAGTTCTTCTGAAAAGGCATAATCATTTTGGTGAGTCATTTTGTTCTCCTTATATGGTTGTGGTGACCTTAAGGATACTTCTGACTCACCGCTTTTGTTAAGATTCAGCATTTTTCAGAAAGAATGTTAAACCAACAATTTGTGAAAAATTTCCGAAAACGGACAATCTTTAACAGGCAATTCTGAGGATGTTATGGTTATATACTAGGAATGCAAGCTGAAAAATAAGTTTAGCGGTATTGTTCTGGGAAGTTTATTAACGACAAAACTTTAACACAATGGACTATCATAAAATGAGAGGAGGGAAACGATCGTGATAGCCGCTATGTATAGGGGAATTGAAATGATTAACCCCAATACATAGAGCAGTGAGCGCGCAGGGGATCGAACCCTGAACCAATGGCTTAAAAGGCCACTGCTCTACCATTGAGCTACGCGCCCAGCAAGGCAATATTTTAGCACGCCCATCCCTCTAAGTCAACCGCTTTTTC
>Ga0255346_1006622_pt1 | contig 11228 bp, 8 predicted proteins | sample wastewater_treat_FD_194410 | JGI IMG/M metagenome (GOLD analysis project Ga0255346, IMG submission 194410) | Wastewater microbial communities from Lulu Island WWTP, Vancouver, Canada - plant22 | ecosystem: Engineered > WWTP > Wastewater > Unclassified | place: Canada: Vancouver, British Columbia... | reverse complement strand
ATCCTTTTTCTCGATGGCGTGGACGCAATCAGTTAGGCCATCGATCAAAACTCTGAGAGTCTCCTCAACGCCAGGCACTTCAGCTTCGCGGAGAATTCGATATGCACGTGTCCGACCGTCGCCAATTAATTTCTCGTATATCTGAGTGATGATATCGGTTGTTAGAATTGGCTCTGCTTTGTGCAACAACACAATGCATTGGGAGACAAACCTATCGTATTCATCGGAAAACCTATCAAGCAGCTCCTTTTGATTCATCACTGCATTATCCCACGATTGTATGCATCCCATAAGATTCGTATACCACGTCTGGACGGCCTTTAGACAATCTGATGCCAGTTTCTCGGCAGTTTGAGCTACAAAGATGATCTCAGCAGAGTCTTCGGACACACTAGGTGCAGGATGATGCAACGATCCACATACAGGACAGGGTTTTCCATCCTCAAGCTCTCGAGCTAGCAGAGAAGCTTGGTGACGAATAAGAGATTCCTCTTTCCTGACCTGACATCCTTGAAGAAGAGATTCGGCCTTTTTCTTTTCATTTTCTGCTATCTGAGATAGATAGTCTCTGTCAAATGGGACGCACAAGGCCATGTCACCCCAAAAGACTGGATCCGAGAGCTCGTCGCCGTGTGAATAGCAAACGTGTTTTTCATCTAGATGGGATCTTTCACCGAGGCACATTGGAATCTGCCCCATCGTTCCTTCCTTTAGGAAGAGATCGTCCAAGACTACCCGACTCATTTCGAGTTCGTAGGTATCTGACAGGATATACCTAGAAGCCGATATGTCAAATATCTGATTAAACACTTCTATAGCTACAGTTTTGGACTCCGCCAAGGCTCTTTTCTTCTTCAGCAGATCTCTCTCGATATTCTCTACCCTATCGACACTGGTCTTAAGATCCAGGTAGCACTGATATGCATGTCCTATAGCCTCCCGCCATAGAGGATCTACAGAAACTTCCGATTCCCTTAGCCCAAGGGCACTTTGCTCCTGCAACAATTTGGAGAGGCAACTACCTAGTTCTTGCTGCTTTCTGGTCTCTACCTCGATCTCACTATCGATCTTCTCGAGAGACTCTGTCTTGGTACGATAACATTTCATGAGAGCCTCCAGTTCCTTCTTTTCTTGGAGCGCTCGTTCAAGTTCATTCCTCTTCCTTAACAGGTTTGGGATCTGTTCCCCTTCGATAGACCGCTCTTTTTCCAAAGCCTGTTCTGCATGGCAATAGTCATTTTCTGCTTGTCTGAGTCCTTCCTCAAGTTGAGACAAGCGATTTCTCTTTTCCTCCGCCTCGCTTTGAAGTTGGGAAACCTGAGCAATTTGGCTTATGAAAGGAGCCGCTTTGCCAGCACGTTCTGCCATAGTACGTAGCTGGTCCATGCTCTTACTCTGAGCATTAACTTCTTCTAGCCGTTCCAATGCGCTTGTTATCTCATCGTACAGTTTCTTAAGCTCCGCTTGTTCCTCATAAACCGCCTCTGCCATCTTGAGACGCTCCTTGGCCGATTCAAGTTTTTGAGCGAGGTCTTTTGCATGAAGTTGCGCATTCTTTATGGCTTCGCCAGAACAATCGCCAAGTTCCAATTGACCTGCTTCGATTTTCGAAAGTTCAGTGCTATATCCTTCTGCCCTCTGTTTCGCCTTGATTCTAAGTTCTTCCCCAAACCTCTCCAGCCCAAAAATGTTCTCTAGCATCTCGCCGCGTTCATTCGGCCTAAGCCTAAGAAACTGGTCGAATTTACCCTGCGGTAGGACAACTGCACGCAAAAAATCGTCGGCACCGAAACCTAGCAGTTCTTTCACACACTCATCAGTAGTTGCTGGTCGGTCGGCCAAGACTTCGTCTGTGCCTTCCACAGTAGCCGCACGCCTTATCACCCTCGCGTACTTAGTCTTAACATTCTCAGCATCACCTTGGGCGCGTTCAAACCTTCTCTGAGCGGTGTATCTCTGCCCTCCCAATTCAAACGTGAACGAGATCTCAGCGGCAGATTCTAGCTGGTTTATGATCCCATATGTCTTACGAGGAGCCCTATCAACCGCTCCAAACAAAGCAAGAGTGATGGCATCAAGGATTGAAGATTTTCCGCTACCAGTAGGTCCGAATATGCCGAAGAGACCAAAACGTCCTAGTTCTTCAAAATCGATCTTTTGTCGTTCCCTGTAACTGTGAAGCCCGCTAAATTCTAAACTCACAGGTTTCATAAGAGAAAACCTCCCCCGAGTCCAGGCTGCACTGTATCTGAATCGTCTGTCTCCTCATGTACAAGTTCCAAGAAAAGATCCACAAGTTCAGGTTCGGGGTTTTTCCCCATCTGACGTTGGCAAAACAATTTGAACCTCTCGACGAGGGGCATCTCAGAGATGCGCTTTTCAAAAGGATCGAAGACTTCCCTTGCACCGGTCCAACGTATTGTGACGATAGACGGGTGCTCTTTTCTAAGGGCAGCCACTTCAGCAGTGCCAAGGGGCTCCTCGCACCCGATCTCCAGGCTTACCCATGCGCTGTGATTTCTAGGATCTGAGCACCATTGGAAAGCTTCTTCAATTGTGGATGCCCTGTATCTTTTGAGCGGCTTTCCACATGAAAGAGGGATACGTTCCAAACGAAAAGCAGTTGACAGATTATCGCCTTCGACTCCATGACTTTTATCAAGGTGCATTTCCTCATGAAAAGAGTGTGGCTCTCGAGGCCAGGAACGCCTTTTTTCGGGAATAACTTCAACTATCACTACCTCTTTTTGTTGCCCGGCCTCGGAAAAACTATACTCCAGCGGCGACCCTGAATACCTACAAGGAACTTGGCACGCAGTGACTTCCTGAGGCCTATGAAGATGGCCAAGGGATACATAATCCGCGGTAGTTCCAAAAACATTTGGCTCTACCGCGAAAGCCCCACCTAACTGTATCTGCCTTTCAGAATCGGATTCTTCTCCTCCTATCACATACAGGTGACCTAGTATAAGGTTCACAGCATCCTTGCGAAAATGCGTGCTTCCACCGTGAACTAAAGCTCTTACCTTGTCCGAATACGCAGTCCTTTGGTTCTCCTCGTCTAAAGATTCTGTAAAGACCTCTCTTAGCCTAGATTCAGATGGGTATGCGAGAACGCATATTACCGCAGATTCTCCTGAACCAGGGCAGAACACTTCCATCCAACCAGGACCAGTGTCAACTCGACCCGCTCCTGTAGGCGCTACCCCTTTCGGAAGATGCTCGTTGGGGTAGCCGATAAGCGAGATCCCATGCCTTACGGCCAAAGGATCTGCAGCTTGGATCCTGTCGGGACTGTCATGATTACCACCTATTACCACAACAACTCTCTTTCCGTTTCCCGCCAATCGCTCAAGCGAGTGATAGTACAGTCTTTCAACCTGTGCTCCTGGATTTGCGGAATCAAATACATCCCCTGCCACCAGAACCAAATCCACCTGCTCTTGGTCAACGATCTCACACAAAGTGTCTAAGAATTCCTCTTGCTCTGCCAACCTAGAGCGCCCTTCGATTTGTCTGCCCAGATGCCAGTCAGCTGTGTGCAAAATACGCAAAACTATCCCCCCGATGTGCTATTAAGGGAAGGCGCGAAGATGTGGCAATCATCAGAAGCAGCCATATTTATCTCATCTTGCGCAGGTCTGGCCTCGGCCACCATCGATCAAGATGGTTTCCCCGGTAATCCAACTTGATTTATCAGATGCCAAGAAGAGAATCAACTCTGCCACTTCTTCCGGTTCACCAACGCGCCCCAAGGGATGCGTCAATTTGCTCTTCTCAAGAAACTCGCGATATGCATCCTCTGTCATGCCGCTGGTCAGATGGAGATGCGTTCTTACCACGCCAGGGTTCACCGCGTTCACCCTCACTCCTTTGGCTGCAAGCTCTAAGGCGGCACACCTAGTGAGTTGGTCTACACCTGCTTTGCTGACACAGTAGGCAAGCACGTTGGGAAAAGCCCTCTGTCCATTTACGCTAGAGACATTTACTACGCTGCCTTTTCGTTCAACAAGGTGTGGGGCTGCGCATCGTAGCATATAAAAAGGTGCTCTGAGATTGATGTTCATAAGATGGTCCCAATCTTCAATACTAGTATTCTCTATGGTTCCATTGGCAATTACACCTGCGGCGTTCACCAAAACATCTATGCCGCCAAGTTTTGCTACGATTTCATCGATTGTCGCTGCGATTTGCTCTTCATCGGTAAGGTCTGCCTGAAAAACAGCTGCTTTACCACCTCTGGCACGGATCTCTTCTTCAACCACAGAGAGTTCTCCCAAACGTCGGGCAATAAGCGCAACTGAGTATCCTTCATCGGAGAAACGAAACGCACACGCTCTCCCAATCCCGCTACTAGCACCCGTAATTACTGCCACTTTATCTGACTTATTGCGTAAATCCATCTGAATGCTGCCCCCTTATCTTGTATCTATAGATCTTGATTGTTCGTCACACCAACAAAACTGTATTTGTTCATCGCTTCCCTCAATTCTTTGATTATTCTCTGCCTTAGGTTCTCCGGTTCAATCACCACCGCATGACTCCCCAAACTCATTACCCATCTCATTATTTCGCCAAGGCTTCCAGTAGTGAGACTTAGCCTGAACCCTCCATCAGGCAATTCCTCGATTTGTTGACTTGAATGCCACACTTTTTCTTTAACATACGGCACTTGAGTGCTGTCAAATTCAATTATGACCTTCTGAGGTGTGCCTCTTTCGAGGGTCAGGGTATCGCCAAAGTATTCCTCAATAGAAAAGTCTACCGGAATCTCAAAGGTCTTGTCTGTCATCTTGATTGAACCTATCCGGTCCAACGCAAAAATACGCACCTGTCTTCTCTCATGGCAAAAAGCAATGCAATACCAAGACCCTTCTACAAGTCTTAGGTGGTATGGATCAATCTCCCGGACGGTGTGTTCGTTGCGACTAGCGCTATAGTACTCAATACTCGCCGTTTTTCGTTTCTCCAGTGCCTCCGTCAAAACCTGATAGACTTGAGCAACTTCGATTTCATCGCCACGCATTGGATCTACATGAAAAGAAACCGCCTCGACCGCTCTTTCAAGGTCTACTTCTATCTCTTCTGGCAAAAGCAACCGGATCTTCATCATCGCCCTGTTCAAAGCATCTTCTAGTGGAGTCCCTTTGCACTGCATCAGCAGTTTCTGGCCGAGAAACAATGCTATGGCTTCCCCTTCTTGCAATTTGATAGCAGGAAGTGAAAACTGGTCCGCGTAGTAGTAGCCCTTTCGGTCTTGATCGTATTCTATGGGAGCCATAAACTGATCCCGAAGACGCTCAATATCACGCTCAACAGTTCTTTTGTGGACCTCGAAATGTTCAGCCAAATGGGAACAATTGGGGTACCGACCCGCTGCTATGAGCCTGTCAATTTCGTACAATCTCCAGAACCCAGTTATGTTTACACCGGGACTCAATCCAGAGATGGTGTATCGTTTTTTGGCTTTAGCCGGCGCGTGCTTTGAAGCCTTGATGGTTTCGGGTGAGGTTAGCTTTCCCCTGCTCAAAGATTCGTAAACCCCACTTTTCGGTACGGAAGGTTTGGGTCTGGTCATAGTACTCAAGCTCCTTTGAAACTCTACTTGCTTAGCGGTATGGTTGCGTACCCCATGCTAGCCTCTCCACAAAAGTAGCAAGGAATTTGATGTTATATTACTCCGCGATGTACTGTTTTACCTGCTTCATGGAACAGGCTTTCGCAGATGATGCGTCTATAGGGCATTGGCACTTTACGCTAAAGGAAAACCTCCACGCTGCAGCGAACTTCCAGCTAAGCGTAGGAGTATTTGTAGTTGGGAAGGAGTTGTCATGGAGATGAAAAAAACCGTATTTCTCAACGGAAAAGTGTTTACAGATCTAGAAAAGGAAGTAGAAGCCCTCTTGGTAGAGGAAGACAAGATAGCCGAATTGGGGACTACGTCTGAGATTCTCGAAATGATAGGGGATGTGGAGACCTCTTCCGCAAAAATTGTGGACCTTCAAGGAAAAAGGGTAATACCAGGTTTTGTTGACTCGCATAACCATGTGCTCGGCGCAGCAGATTTGTTGGAAGGCGTAAACTGCTTCGGTCTGAAGTCAATAGAGGAAGTAAAACAAGCCGTATCTCGCAAAGCCAAAGAAAAGGAAAAGGGCGAATGGATAATAGGTGCAGGTTGGATCGAGAGCCAATTTGAAGAAAAACGCATGATTAATAGATATGACCTGGATGAAGCCGCTCCCAACAATCCCGTGTGCTTGTCACGCCTGTTCGGATTATGTGCAGTTAATTCAAAGGCTCTTGAAGCGGCGGGGATATATAAAGGATTCGTTCCCAAAGTAGGAAGGATCGATCTGGATGAATCCGGCGAACCAAACGGTATCATAAGAGAAGCCTCTCAAGAACTCATCACACATGCAATTGAGAAGGGCACGGCGGGACCGAGTCAGGAAGTACTGGAAAGTCGTATCCTGTTGGTCTTACATGAACTCCTTAAGTATGGCGTAACATCTCTGCTAGATCCCGGTATTACGGGAACTGTTATGCGCGCCTACGCCAGTCTGTGGGCCCAAAGAAAACTCCCTCTGAGAGTAAGCGCCATGCCAACCTGGCATGGTAAGTCCGCCATACATGGAGAGTATGTCATCAATCCTATGGTCGAAGCAGGCTTACAGCCCGGTTTTGGTGATTCGCGCTTCAGAGTTGGCAATCTCAAAATGGCTATAGATGGGGGTCTAGGGACCAAAACTGCCATGATGCACGATCCTTTCATAGATGGAACCCGGTCCACCATACCTTCAAGGGTAGATCTGAACAAGCTGGGAATCTACATATCAGACGCGCACCTTTCTGGCTGGGGTGTAGGAGTTCACTGTTGTGGGGACTTAGCGCAAGACATCTGCCTATCTCATATCAGTGATGCTGTTTCCAAGCGTAAACCCTTCCCCTACCAGAGACATCACATCATTCATGGCTACCTGCCCACCTCATATGCACTAAAGGTGATGTCGGATTACGATATTGGGGTATCTCTTCAACCAGGATTCATCTATGTCGAAGGGGACGTCTATCCACAAGCCATACCCGAAGAGAAATTTGCATGGTTCAAGCCAGCAAAGGCATACTTGGATCGCGGTATTAGGGTAGCTATCAACACAGACGTACCTTCAGGGCCATACAACCCATTTGTTACCTTGTATGGAGCAGTGGCGAGAAAAACCATGGGAGGATTGAATTTCGGAAGAGATCAAGCCCTGACTGTAGAAGAGGCTGTGCGTTCGTTCACCCAAGGCGGTGCGTACTTGGCGTATAGAGATTCAGAGTGCGGATCTCTAACTCGTGGCCTGTATGCAGACATGGCAATTCTAGATAGAGACATATTCTCGGTAGACCCTCACGAGTTGCTTGAGACCAATGTGCTCGCAACGATTCTCGGCGGAGAGTTTGTGTATGTGGCCGATAATGCTCCTAATGAATGGAAGGATCTCTAGGACAATGGCCTTTTTGGACTCCTTAAAAAGAGAAGGTAAGGCTCGCCGACGCAAAGAGTCTTACCTCTCGATGAATGTTAATTCAGAAACTTCTGGATCTCTACGTTATATCCGTTGGGATCAGTTATAAAGAAGTGATATATGTTAAACTGCTGATTGACCTTAGGTGGATCGTGTGGGGTAAATCCCAATTGCACAAGGCGCTCGTACACTTCATCTACTTTGTCGGTAACCAATGTAAGTATGGGGCTTCTGCCGGATATGGCAACATCCAAGTGTTCGCAGAAGCCTATTAATCCACCTTGTGTGACCTCGTAGATTCTGCAGGTTCCTTGGTCTTGGTAGAGACTCAAACCTAAAGCACCTATGTAGAACCTATGAGTTTCTTCTATATCTTTGGTTCCATAAAAGGCGATGAACGATTCCCACATGCTCACACCTCCCTGGTATCCATCTTGCCCACGGACACACCTGCTGTCGCCACGTGCCTGGTTGATTAGCTTATAACGTTCTTGATCCATTGCCCATCTTTCATTATTGCCGTGGGGTTTTCCAACACCTTCATATCCTGGCAGGGACAACCTTCAACAACAAGCAGGTCGGCAACTCGGTCCTCTTTTAAAGTGCCTACAACATCTTCGAGCCCACACAGTTCTGCTGGAAGAGCGGTTGCTCCCTTTATCACCATCATCGGGTGTGCGCCCAGTTCCACCATTATCTCCATTTCTCTGACAGTAGCAATAACTCCTTGCACCTTTGCGGAAGGCAAATCTGACCCCACTGCAAACCTAGCACCTGCGTTAAGCACAAGTTGAAAACTTCTCCTGTGATATTCACGCGCTAATTCTAGTTTTTTCAAGGCAAATTCCTTAGCGCCATGCTCACGGTAGAGGGAAATCGAATCTGTAACCACAAGAGTAGGCACACACACCACTCCTGATTCGGCCAGCATCTTGGAGACCTTCTCATCCAGAGAATAACAGTGCTCAACCGTATCCACCCCATTTAAGATCGCCATTTCCACTCCTTCAGCTCCGCCTGTATGGGCTGCCACGTGTTTGCCCGCAAAATGAGCAACTTGCGTAGCCGCCAAGACCTCGTCTGGGGTCATCTGGGTAGATCCGAAACCCTCATGTTCACCCATTATCCCTCCGGTCATCATTATCTTTATGAAATCGGCACCTCGCTTGAGTTGTTGCCTGACTACTCGCCTGACCTCATACGGGCCATCACACTCGACGCCTGAGGAATCGTAAGCATGACCTCCGGTAGTCGTGATAGGTTCACCGGATATAAACAACCTAGGTCCGCGAAAATCGCCTGATGATACCAGATCTCTGAGTGCAAAATCGACTCCTGCCTCATCGCCCAAAACCCTACACGAAGTAACTCCGCTTTCAAGAAACTCCTTTGCTCTTTGAGCTGCCCTTACAGCAAGGTCCGGCACGCGTGCGAAATCCTGTCTCGGATTTATGAAAAAAGTGAGGTGCATGTGACTATCCCATAGTCCCGGCAAAACCGTCTTTCCTTTCAAGTCAATAACCTGGTCTTCCTGGCTCAAAATGCCACCTTCCTGCAACGCGCCGTTTTCTAGGATCCTCCCTACTTTTGAGCCGCAAATCTCTATCGACATATTGACCTGGGGCCGATTTGCAATACCATCAATCAAACGACAATTCGTCAGCCAGATACTCATGTCAGAACCCCCTCTTAATTGTTTGACCATCCTGTAATACCCATTAGCAGTTTAAATCTTCGCACCCAAAGCCATAGACTCCTGCATTGAAAGATTAGAAACGAGCCTTGGTAGTAATCTCACAAGAATATTTTTGCTTCCTATTTAAGCAGGAGAAGCGACACGATTTATGGAATTGAAATGACAATACTTGAATAAGAGGTGAGCGATCGTGTCCAATGCTGTTTTTAAGATAGAAAAGCCAAAAAATGAGCCGGTGTTGTCATATGCGCCGGGGACAAAAGAAAGAAAAGAACTAAAGGCTCGTCTGGTTGAACTTAGGAATCAGGAGATTGAGATACCCCTTATAATCGGTGGCAAGAAAGTGCGTACTGGGAAGTTGGGCAAGTGCATAATCCCTCATAACAAAGAAACCGTCATCGGTAGGTACCACATGGCCGGAGAAGACGAAGTAGCACAGGCCATCGAAGCAGCTCTTTCCGCCCGAAGCGAGTGGGAGGCAATGCCGTGGGAGCACAGAGCTTCTATCTTCCTCAAAGCCGCTGAGATGCTGTCCGGTCCATATCGTAGCACGATCAATGCCGCTACCATGCTATGCCAGAGCAAAACTGCTTATCAAGCCGAAGTCGATTCTGCTTGTGAGCTTATCGACATGCTCAAGTTCAACACTTATTTCCTAAATGAGATCTACAAAGAACAGCCGGAGTCTACAAAAGACGCTTGGAACCGTATGGAGTACAGGCCACTTGAAGGATTTGTGTTTGCAGTAACGCCATTCAACTTCACCTCCATCGCAGGCAATCTTCCAACAAGCCCTGCTATGGCAGGAAACGTAGTTTTGTGGAAACCTGCCTCATCTGCAGTGTATTCTGCATACCACGTGATGACCGTGCTTCAAAAAGCGGGCTTGCCTGATGGGGTCATAAACTTCATCCCCGGTCCCGGAAACGTGCTCGGAAACATAGTACTTTCGAATCCCTGGCTTGCGGGAGTGCACTTCACTGGGTCTACCGCCACCTTTCAGTCGATGTGGCAGACTGTGGGCGAAAACCTACCCAACTACAGAACTTATCCTAGACTCGTAGGCGAAACGGGCGGCAAGGACTTTGTGTTTGTTCATCCGTCCGCAGATTTGGAGCCGGTTGTCACAGCTCTTGTACGAGGTGCATTTGAGTTTCAGGGACAGAAATGCTCCGCTGCATCCCGTGCTTATGTCCCGGAGAGTATTTGGCCCAAGCTAAGACAAAGATTGATCGAAGATGTCGAGAGCATAAGGGTAGGAGATGTAGAGGACTTCAGAAACTTCATGGGGGCTGTTATTGACCTTCAGGCATTTCGTTCTATTAAAAGCTACATCGAGTATGCTAAAGAATCTCCAGAAGCAGAGATAATCTGCGGCGGAAAATGCGATGATACTGTAGGGTTCTTTATAGACCCCACCGTTATCGTAACCACCAACCCCCACTTTAAGACCATGCAAGAAGAGATCTTTGGGCCTGTCCTTACCATATACGTCTACAAAGATGAGGATATCGAAGAAGCCTTGAACCTTTGTGATTCGACTTCAATCTATGGCTTGACAGGTGCAGTATTCGCTCAAGACAGAAAAGCTATAGTAGAGATTGAAAAGCGTCTTGCGCACGCGGCAGGCAACTTCTATATTAACGACAAACCTACCGGCGCAGTTATCGCTCAACAGCCATTTGGAGGCGCAAGAGCCTCAGGTACGAATGACAAAGCCGGCTCTAAGATAAACATGATGCGCTGGGTTAGCCCACGGGCAATAAAAGAGAGTCTCAATCCGGCAGTAGGATACAAATACCCATTCATGGATGAGAAATAGAGTTTTAGAGAATAAACTACCGGCAACACCCTGTTGTCGGTAGTTTATTTACTCACAAGATAATCACATCTCTGCGCTACGCAAAATAGTCAATCACATCTTTGTTTCTAGGCTTTGCCACCGGTCTCTCACCATCTGGATAGCCTAACGTTACTGTACACACATGATTGTAACCCTCAGGGATGCGCAATTCCTTGGC
>Ga0255346_1006610_pt1 | contig 11239 bp, 21 predicted proteins | sample wastewater_treat_FD_194410 | JGI IMG/M metagenome (GOLD analysis project Ga0255346, IMG submission 194410) | Wastewater microbial communities from Lulu Island WWTP, Vancouver, Canada - plant22 | ecosystem: Engineered > WWTP > Wastewater > Unclassified | place: Canada: Vancouver, British Columbia... | reverse complement strand
CAATGTTTTATTTCACCTGTTTCTGTATCTACTTTGACTGGTGGACTTCCTTTAAAAACTATCTGGACATAATACTTATATTTATTTCTTATATATTTTCTAATGATGCGACAATATGAAATATTTGATTGCATTGCTTGATACTCATAATAGTTATCATAGTCAATGATTACAGGTATCTTTAGCCCTTTCCATAAAATCATATCGTTTTTGAAACGTATGCCATTCTTATTAGATTTCCCTTCTAAAGAATTAAGATTACCATACTTTTTATAATGTATTTTTTCTCCATTTCCATAGAAAAATTTGTCATATGCTTTCCATAAATTAGTAGCTATTTTCTGAGCAGTAAAAGCATCTATATTATCAGAAAAATGGTGTTGCATTTTCTTTACATCGTTGTGAAGTGAATACTCTGACATACCATATTGTTTTCTAATTTCAGAAATTTCTTTCCAGATTAATTTATCTTTCTTTTTATCTCCTGATAGTTGCGACATAAAATTTCTATATTTTGTAGTTTTAATCATTTCCTTATATCGCTTTTGTGTCACATTTACTAAGGAATTATAAATCTGTCTGCCAATTTCAAAACGTTTATCTAAAATATCTTCTTGATATTTTTCTGTTTTAAGAGGAAATTGAACTATAAAGTTTGCCATCGTATTCATCACCTTTCTGATAATATATTCTCTTTTTAATATCGTTTCTTTTGATTTTCTACATATTTCTTAATCGTTTCGCTACATACATTACCAGCAGTTGAAACAAAATAACTCCTTGTCCATAAACTGGGCATTTTATTTAACTCCGAAAATTCTTCACGAAGTATTTTACTTGTATAACCTTTAATATTTTGCATAATATCTGACGGACTTTGAGTAGGCAAACAATTTAAGGACATATGAGTATGGTCTTTATCACATTCAATAGCAATAATTTCTATTTCTAACTCCTTGCATTTTAATTTGACCAATTCTTTAAATCGTTGTTCTACTTTAGGTATCAGAAAAATTTTTCGCCTATATCTTGGACAAAATACAAAATGATAATTTATCAAAGATACAGTTGTATTAGCGTGTCTATAATTATTTTCCATATATTGATTATAACTCAATATATGTATAAAATCAATAGCAACATACACATTTATGTATAAAAAAAGTTGTTGAAAAAATAAAAGAAAATTAAAGAAAAATAAAAAAAGTTGTTGACATTGAGGCTTGGTGGGTGTATTCTGTATACAGATGGAACTTAATACATTCACCAAGAAGGGAGGAGGTGAGAAAATGACAACACAGCAGAAGGTGCAGATGCTGATGATACAGGGTGGAGATAGTGGAGATAGAGGCTATCAGAAAGAACTTGCCGAGATATTAGGAATCTCAATAACATCGGTAGCGAATAAGCTTAAGGGCAGACAGGAATGGAAAGTCGGTGAGATTCGAATATTCGCCAAGAGATACAATTTATCAGCAAAGGCAATATGCGAAACATTCATATGGAGGGAATAATGAGAACAAAAAAAAGAGGCACAGCTTCAACTGTGCCAAAGAAGGAATCAACTAATTATAGCAGATTAGATAACCTGTGTCTACTATTAGCCTACGGAAGCATGGCGATTATGTTTTATGCTGATTATAAGCATCTGGAATGGCTGTTTTACTTCTCGTTAGGTATGGTATTCACATCATTATGTTTTTTCTTAGAAAGGAGAGGAAAGTGAACAGATTAGAAGATATAAAGAAATATGAATACAGATTAAGGAAGATAGCAGAGCAGATAGTGAATGTTGCGGATGAATTGGGAATGTCGGTTCATATCGATTCAACCTATATTTATGGAAGTGTATCAACAATTGTAAGCCTGTTTGATAATAGTGATACATGGTATGATTGCAAGAACATCGCTACGAATAACAAGGAACTCAAGTGTGATGCAGTATGGGAAACGAATAAGAAAGGAGAACAGAAATGAATATATTTGAATCAATAAATGCGGTAATGGCTGACATGGGAGCAGTCGGCAAGAACAGTCAGAATAAACAGCAGGGTTTTATGTTTAGGGGAATCGATGCGGTAATGAATGCATTGTATCCTGCACTGGTTAAGAATAAGGTCTTTGTTGTTCCTCAGATTATAGATCAGCAGAGAGAAGAGAGAACATCTTCAAAAGGAAATCTGCTTATTTATTCCATCTGCACTATCAAATATACATTTTATGCCGAAGATGGTTCTAGCGTTGAATGTGTAGTTATTGGCGAAGGCATGGATAGTGGCGATAAGGCAACTAACAAAGCTATGTCGATTGCCTTTAAATATGCCTGCTTCCAGGTGTTTTGTATTCCTACCGAGGAAATGAAAGAAGCAGACCCTGATAACGAGGTACACGAAGTGAAGCAGGGCCTTGCTACTAAGATTCAGATCAAGAAGATTATCCAGATAGGTAAGGACAAATATCCTGACAAGGAGCTTGATGAGAAGGAGCTTGAAAAATGGAGTTATGAGCAGGCTTCGGAATTCATAAAAGCAAATAAGGGGGGCGAATAATGGCAAGTATATACGAAATTACAAATGATTATTTACAGATAGCAGCAATGATGGAAGACCCTGAACTAGATCCACAGACTTTGGCAGACACAATGGAAGGTATCGAAGGTGAGTTTGAACTTAAGGCTGAAAATTATGCGAAGGTTATGAAGAATCTGGAGGGAGATATCCTGGCGATTAACGCTGAAATCGAGAGGCTTACCAGTAAGAAGAAATCCCTTGAAAACAACATAAAGAACATGAAGACTTCGTTGCAGGTAGCGATGGAAACTACAGGCAAGCCCAAATTCAAGACAGAACTATTTAGTTTCAGCATCCAGAAGAATGCTCCTGCCGTTGTGATTGATGAGCAGCATATCGAGAATATCCCAGACAAATATCTAAAATATAAGGATCCTGAAATTGACAAGATTGCTATTAAGGATGCACTGAAGAAAGGCGAAAACCTAACTGGAATAGCCCACTTAGAACAAAGCGAATCATTGAGGATTAAATAATGGAAAAAATAAAGGCTTTATGGCATGGGATTCCATTCTTTGATACAGCTACAAGGAAGTGGTTAGTGACCTTTGAGATAGAATCACAGCCAGCAGAATTCTGTAAGCTGAAAGATAAACTGCTCTCCCTTACAGTTAAACCATGGAGAGAAAAAAGAAGCCTTAATGCAAATGCATACTTCCATGTCCTTGTCGGAAAGATAGCCGAAGTTTTAGGTGTGAGCCACACAGAAGTCCATAACATTGTATTAGCTGATTACGGATATAGGGATGAGAGTATTCCAAACATCCTGCTTAGATCAGATATCGTATGGGAACGAATTGACTCCATGCACCTAAAACCTACAAGCAAGTACAGTTTTGTTAATGGCGAGTGTTACAGGGAGTATGAAATGATGCGAGGTTCACATACATATGACACGAAGGAAATGGCGAGGTTTGTCGATGGAGTGGTATTTGAAGCGAAGGCATTAGGTATCGAGACAGCGACTCCAGAAGAATTGGAAAGGATGAAGCAGCAATGGAATCTAAACTGATAACTCAAAAAGGCACTTGTTATATCTGCGGATGCAATGAAGGGTATGAAAGACATCATTGCATCCATGGGGCAGCCAACAGGAAACTGGCGGAAAAAGAAAGGCTATGGGTGTGGCTATGTAGAGAGTGCCATAGGAGACTTCACGATAAGAATGAAAACGATGATTGGTTAATGGCTCAAGGACAGAAAGCATGGGAAAAGGATTATATAAAAAATTATCCGTATAAGAATCATGCAGAGCAATCAGCCATAGAAGAGTTTGTGAGAATATTTGGAAAGAATTATATCTATGAAGAATCTAATTAAATTCACAATCAATGTGGCTCCAGTCACCAAAAAGAACAGTCAAAGGATTGTTATTAATCGCTCCACTGGAAGACCGATGATCCTGCAAAGCGAAAGATATTTGCAATATGAAAAAGATGCTCATTGGTTTCTTCCAAGAGTCGAAACGATAGATACAGCAGTGAATGTAAAAGCCATATTTTACATGCCTACCAAGAGAAGAGTTGACCTGGTCAACCTTCAGGAAGCTCTTCTGGATGTCTTGGTTAAGTACGAAATATTGGCTGATGACAATAGCAATATTGTTCATTCCATGGACGGGAGCTATGTGGATTATGACAAAGACAACCCAAGAACGGAGGTTTATATATGGCAGATCACGAATTAAAGAAGATTGAGGATGTTGTAAGAATGATCCTTACCAATTTCCCTGAAACAAGAAACTCAGACAACATTTTATATGCCAAAGTAATTGGAGTATATAACAAGAAGGCACTGAATACCCCTGCGGTAGACTTCTTTAACTTTTTTATGGATTTAGACATACCAAGGTTTGAGTCAGTTGCAAGATGTAGAAGAAAGCTGCAAGAGGACAATATTGAACTAAGAGCCACAGAAAATATTCATAAGTGGCGAAAAGAGAATGAGAAGAAATTTGAAGCGTATGCGAAAGGAGAATAGATCATGAATAAATGGATAGGAATTGGAAGGCTTACAAGAGATCCAGAAGTTAGATATAGCAACAACAATAACGAAGCAATGTGCATTGCTAGATATAGTTTGGCAATAGATAGAGTGAAAGAAGGCACAGATTACATCTCGTGCGTTGCCTTCGGCAAACAGGGAGAATTCGCTGAGAAATATCTCAAGCAGGGAGTGAAGATAGCTGTTGAAGGCAGAATACAGATAGGCTCATATACAAATAAAGAAGGACAGAAGATATATACAACTGATGTGGTGGTTGAACGACACGAATTTTGTGAGAAGAGAGAGAAGAGTGTTAAACCAGAGCAGGCTTCATTAGTAGGCTTCCTAGAAACCCCTACTGGTGAAAATAACTTGCCTTTCAAGTAAGGAGGGAAAAGTGATACATGATTATCTTCAAAAGAAAATAGATAACTCTTACGACATACTAAAGACAGCAGCCAAAATCAGCAAGGAATACTATCACAAGCCATTGATCCTAACATATAGCGGCGGAAAGGATAGTGATGTAATGCTTCAGCTTGCTCTTGAATGCCTGGATACTGACGAGTTTGAGGTTCTTAACTCGCACACCACAGTAGATGCTCCCGAAACAGTATATTACATCAGAGAAAAGTTTAAAGAACTTGAAGCAAAGGGAGTAAAAACAACAATTCAAATGCCTCGATATCAAGACGGAAGGTTTAAATCGATATGGACATTAATAGTTGATAAAGAAATGCCTCCAACTAGACTCGCAAGATATTGCTGTAAAGAGCTTAAAGAGACCTCTGCTCCAAATAGGATGGTGGCAGTAGGAGTCAGAGAGAGTGAAAGCATAAAGAGACGAGGAAGAGACACTTTCTCTCTTCGAGGCAAGAATAAAACGGAATATTTATACTATGACATTAAGCATGTCAAGGAAGTGTTTGAAGATGATGTGAGGCTGAGGAAAGAGGGGGAGGTAGGAGCCAACACTGAGGGTGTCTGGGACTGTACCTTCATAGCAAGAGCAAAAAAGAATAATGATATAGTATGTAACCCTATCTATAAATGGCTAGATAACGAAGTTTGGATGTTTATTGAAGACAGGGGGATGAAATATAACCCTCTGTATGATAAGGGCTTCACACGAGTTGGGTGTATTGGATGCCCACTTGCATATAATCAAGCGAAAGAGTTGGAGATGTATCCAAAATATAAACAGAATTACATAAATGCCTTCCAAAGAATGCTAGAAAAGAGAAGGGCAAAAGGTAAGGATGATATCACTGTCAAAGGAGGTCTTCATAAATTGACAGATGGAGAAGTGGTGTATAGATGGTGGACAAATGATGACAGCATAGAGGGGCAGATGGACATATTTGAATTTTTAGACGAGGAAAAAGCAGAAAATTCAATCGGTGGAAAGTTTATTGAGAGGTGGTAACATTGGCTATTTACAGAAATATACAAATGACATTCTGGACAGACGCTAAAGTGTCCGATGAATTTACTCCCGAAGATAGATATTTCTATCTATATTTAGTCACTAATCCCCATACGAATCTATGTGGATGTTATGAGATTGGGAAAAAACAGGTATCTTGGGAAACGGGATATTCTATAGACACTATTGAGAAGTTGATTGACCGATTTGAAAAAAAACATCAAGTGATTAAATTCAGTGAGGAGACAAAGGAGATTCTTCTTATAAATTGGCATAAATATAATTGGACGGAATCGGAAAAGTTTAAAAAACCCTTACTGAAAGAGATTGAGGCAATTAAATGTCCAGAATTTAGAGAATATTTAAGAAAAATATATAACGGCGAACATACGGTATCTATACGGTATCGATACCGTATGGATACAACTGTTACTGATACTGTTACTGATACTGTTACTGATACTGTTACTGATAAGGGTATCGAGCATAAATATGGCGAATATAAAAATGTTTTGTTAACAGATGATGAGCTAGAGAAGCTTAAAGATGAATTTCAAGATTATGAAGACAGAATTGAAAGACTTTCAAGCTATGTTGCGAGTACAGGGAAGTCATATAAGAACCATTATGCAACTATAAGAAACTGGGCTAGAAGAGATAAGGTTATTGAAAAGCCTAAAAGTGATACAGATGACTTTTTATCTATGATTGAGCGCAATGCCCTGAAAGGGGATACCTATGGAGAAGATGGAAAGACCAGTGGCACCATGTAAGGATTGCAAGTCCAGAACGAAAAGTTGCCATGGAAGATGCAGGATATACCAGGCATTTGAGAAGATGAATAAGGAGTGGAAAGAGAAATTCCGTGACGGAAGAGATGAGCACATGTTGTATTGGAATAAGAGACGAAAGACACAGAGGTGAAAGAAGATGATAGCAACAGTAATGAGTTTGCTTGCGTTGGGTTCCGTGAAGTGTTACCCACCAAGCGATGTTCCCCCCATTTATTGGGTGCAGGGAGAGACAGAAGGAGAATACATCGGAGAATTTGAACTAACAGCATACACGCACACTGGAAACAACTGTGCTGATGGAGTTTACCCTTGCGCTGGAGTAACAGTAGCAAGTAATGATAGGAGATTATGGCATAAGACCATAAGAATTGAAGGATACGGAGATTTCTATGTTCATGATACTGGAGGCATGGCAAACAATGTAATTGATATCTTCATGGACAGCTATGACGAGTGCATACAGTTTGGCAGACGGAAGGCTTCGGTTTATGTACTGGAAGATAAGGAGTGATTGCATGAAGAACAGATTAGGGCTAGTGCTCCTAGCAATGGGTGTGACTCAGAATGAATTGGCAAAGCGAATATATGCCAGCCCACAGACAGTAAATTACTATGTGAATGGACACAGGATGCCGAGCGTGGAAACGGCATTGCGTATAGCTAAAGCGCTAGGAGTTAAGGTTGAGGATATATGGTTATTGTGAGGTGAAGTCAGTGGAAAAGGCTTATAAGTACAGGATTTATCCAAATAAAAAGCAGAAAGAAATAATTGCAAAGACTTTTGGATGTTGTCGTTTTGTATATAACACATATCTTGCAAAGCGAATCGAAATGTATGAACAGAATAAAGAAACATTTACCTATGTTCAATGTGCAAATGATATGAAGAAACTAAAGTCAGAATTAGAATGGCTTAAAGAAGTCGATTCTACTGCTCTTCAATCTTCACTTAAAGATTTAGATTCAGCTTATCAAAAGTTCTTTAAGGAACATGCTGGATATCCTAAATTTAAATCAAAGAAAACACATAGATTTTCATATAAATCAAAGCGTGTAAATGGAAATATCCAGTATTGTGATAGGTATATTAAGTTACCCAAACTTGGAATGGTAAAGACGAAAAACAAGTTAGTACCACAAGGAAGGATTCTTAATGCTACTGTATCACAAGAACCTAGTGGAAAATATTTTGTATCACTCTGTTGCACTGATGTAGAAATTGAACCATTTGATAAAACTGGTAATTCAGTTGGTATTGATTTAGGGATTAAAGAATTTTGTATTACGTCTGATGGTGAAATGATTCCAAATCCAAAGTATTTAAAGAAGTCTTTAGATAAGCTTACTAAATTACAAAGAGAATTATCTAGAAAGTCAAAAGGTAGTTCAAATCGTAATAAAGCAAGAATTAAAGTTGCAAGACTTCAAGAACATATTGCAAATCAGAGAAAAGATTTCTTACAGAAGTTATCGACTGGAATCATCAAGAACAATGATGTGGTATGCGTCGAAGACCTTCAAGTAAAGAATATGATTAAAAATCATAAACTTGCACAGTCTATTGCAGATGTGTCATGGTCAGAATTTGTAAGACAACTTGAATATAAAGCAAACTGGTATGGTAGGCAAGTCGTTAAAGTAGATAAATTCTATGCAAGCTCTCAAACGTGTCATGTATGTGGATATGTCAACAAGGAAACTAAAAATCTTTCGGTAAGAGAATGGGATTGTCCTTGTTGTAATACACATCACGATAGAGATATTAACGCAAGTATCAATATATTAAATGAAGGATTAAGGTTATTATCAGCCTAAGATAGATAATCTACCGTTGGAACAACGGAAAGTTACGCCTATGGAGATGGAGGTTACGAAATCTGTGAAATAGGAATCTCGTGGCTTTAGCCATGAGAGGTTCAATAAAGCCTTTTCTGTCTTGCTATAGCCATGAGAGGCTCAATAAAGAACTGCGAAAGAAATGATCGTTTTACCTACAGATAACCAATTAAGCATTGATGATTATCTTGAAGATTAAGGAGGATGACAGAATGAAATTCATGCTTATGTTCCTAATCGGGATCGCATTTGGATTCCTGATTGGGTTTGTGATAGGGAGTGAGAGGTGAGGTGTGACAATGGCAACAAGTGCAAATCTTCATAAAGCAAGGGTTGCGAAGGATGATGAGTTTTACACTCGGCTCACAGATGTATCAAAGGAACTGATGCACTACAAGCAGCATTTCAAGGATAAGATTGTTCTCTGTAACTGTGATGAGCCTACATGGTCAGCGTTTTGGAAGTATTTCCATCTAAATTTTTCTGCTCTCGGTCTGAAGAAACTTATATCTACACATTATGATAAAACAGAACCTACCTACAAAATGGAATACACTGGCGGTGATGATAATGATATTGAAGTCGGTGTAAAGACCCCGCTTGAAGGTAACGGAGATTTCCGTAATCAGGAGTGCCTTGACCTTTTAGATGAGGCAGATATTGTCGTAACTAACCCTCCGTTCAGCCTGTTCAGAGAGTATGTGGCTGTTCTGATGGAGCATCAGAAGAAGTTTCTGATTATTGGAAATAAAAATGCGATTACATACAAAGAGTTCTTTCCGTTACTTAAAGAGAATAAAGTATGGCTTGGCTTCACGAATGCGAAAGAGTTTTTACGCCCCGATGGCAGCATTAAGAAGTTTGTTAATACTGGTTGGTTTACTAACCTCGATATTAACAAATGTCACGAAAAGCTGATTTTGTGGAAGAATTATACACCAGAAGAATATCCGAAATACGATAACTACGATGCCATAAATGTGGACAAGGTGAGTGAAATTCCGTGTGATTATGATGGTGTAATGGGTGTACCGATTACATTTTTGGATAAGTATAATCCTGACCAGTTCGAAATTATAGGTCTTGGGATATCTAATTCAGGAATTGAAATAGGGGTTAAACCATATAGTCCTGAGCATAAGAAATATCGTAAAGAAATACAAAAAAGAGGGGCTGTTGATGGAGATCTATACATGATGATTGATGGAGTTGTCACTGTGCCATATGCAAGAATTATAATAAGGAGAAAGTAGTTATGGAAATAAAGGAGCATGACAGAATGAGTGATTATGTACGCTGCCTAAACTGTGGGGCAGAGATATTACGAGACGAGTTAGAGCGCACAATAGAATACATGGGCGAGTTTTGGGGAATGCCTGCATATGAAGATGCCTATGTATGTCCTCACTGTGGAAGTGATGATATAGAGGATAGTGAGGTGAACGACGATGAAGAGTGTTGAGGAATTGGAGGAAGAATACGATGATTTGATGGAACATTATAGAGCATCAAAAGAGCAAGGCGATTACGAAGTCGCACTATACTTTTTTGAACTAGCACAGAAAGTTGGAGAGGAGGATGATGAGGAATGGCAATAAATGAAATGTTGGATGAATTTTAAGGAAAAGATAAAAGGAGGGAGAGAGCGATGAATATAACTGCAGCGGAATACCTTCAGGAGATACGAGCTACAAGGATTAATATAGAGAACAAGAAGAGAGCCTTGAAGAGCCTGGAGTATATGATAGAACCGAGGGCTATCAATTATGATCCTAATCAAGTGCAGACTTCACCAAGGCAGGATGGGTTAGAGGTTATGGCAATCAAACATCTGGAGAAGATAGACGAAATCAAGGCGGAAATAAATGAAGAGATAGCGTGGTTATATAGGAGAGTGAATGAAGCTATTGATATGATCAGTAAGATTGAGAGTAAAGAACAGAGAACAGTATTAATTCTTCGCTATATTAACAACCTAGGATGGTCGGCCATACTTAATGAGAGAGGGTGCGATGATAGAAGAGCCCAGCATCGCCTGCATCAACGAGCCCTTAAATCCTTTCAAAAAATACTCGATAGCCATTTAATGACCACCCTATAGTGTGCTATATTATTAGTGTGGTGTAAAGCCAGTAATCATATTATTGGTACAAGAGGAGTCTTCCAAGTGACGGGGCTCCTTTTGTATTACCCGACCTCCAGACACCTGGGGGGTCAAAAAATAACCCAGGGGGGGGTAAGAAATGACCGCCAACCCGAGATACAGTAATGGAAACTTAAGACGAAAGTATCGAGCAAGATTCAAAGCTATGGATGCTCCTTGTGGGGTTTGCAAAGGACGATTAGGTCGTATACATTATGATGAACCTTCAGACAGTAAGCATCCACTAAGCTTCGTGATTGATGAGATTCGTCCAGTAAGTAGATGGAAGGAATTTGGTTATGAGTCTCCTGAAGCAGTGTGCAAAGACTGGAATAATCTTCAAGCTGCTCATTATTGTTGTAATCAAGCAAAGTCGAACAGGGTTCCAGAAGACAAGAAGGTGAGGACAATCGGACAGAGGATAGCCCTGGACGGAGACTGGTAAACCCTGGGGGTCTGCCCCTCACCCAGCCAGGTTGGCGAG
>Ga0255346_1006593_pt1 | contig 11265 bp, 3 predicted proteins | sample wastewater_treat_FD_194410 | JGI IMG/M metagenome (GOLD analysis project Ga0255346, IMG submission 194410) | Wastewater microbial communities from Lulu Island WWTP, Vancouver, Canada - plant22 | ecosystem: Engineered > WWTP > Wastewater > Unclassified | place: Canada: Vancouver, British Columbia... | reverse complement strand
CGGCCCAGGTCTTGGCGGAGGGCTGGGTCGGTGGAGAAGGCCACGTTCGAGTAAGCCACGACTCGACTGACCGTGCCACCCGCCGTTCCGGGGAAGATGGCCTCGCTGAAATTGGCGAAGGCCAGCGTCCGAACCTCGCCGGTACGCTTATGGGCGACCAGGCGGTAAGGATTGCCGGGGCGGTCGGCCGCCGCCAGGGTTTCGCCAAGGCCGATCACCAGTTCCGCCAGCAGTTCCTCGGGATTGCCGGTAACCGGGTTGACGGTGTGCAGGATGAAGGAGAGGTCCGGCACCACCAGTTCCTGAATGAGCACCGCCATGAAGGCCCGGTGGTGAGCAATACCGGCATGCTTGCGGCTGATCGCGGCGCGGGGGGACCAGAGCGAGGCCCACACCTGCCGTACGGCCTCCGCCACCCGCTCGACCGCAACATTGGCCACGGATTGATAGAGACCCGCCGCGGGCATTGCCGCCAGATCCTCACAATTGGCGCTCGAGCGCACCATGAGGCGGGCCCCGGCCCCGAACCGCGCAACAATCCCGGAAACCACCGCCTCCGGCAGGGGCAGCCCCCGGATGAGTTCCTGCAGGCGCGCCAGGCTTTCTGAACGGGCCTCGGGCGGAAGATCGTCGAGGCGTTCAAGACGGTCGTGGAATTCTTCGGCAACGGCCGGTTGCGAGTGCAGTGCGGCCTCCATGGTCCCAAAGGGGATGACGAGGCTTGCCGGGGTTCGGAAATTCGCTCCCGACCGCCCCGCGATGGCTTCGAGCGCTCTTGCGCCGTGAGCCTTTCCGCCGGCGTTGGCCGCCGTTACGCGGTCGAGCGGCAAAACTCCGCGTTCCTGGACAGAGGTCACGGTCGGCACGTTGGCAGCGCTCGGGCGCCCTTGGGAGTGGTGTGCCGCCAGGGATGCCTGTGCTTCATCCGCCGCCGTGAGGGTGACCGTATCGGGCGAGGCTTGCAGGACCGCCAGTTGGCCGACCGAAGGCAGGAAGGTCGCGGCCCACTCGGAATCGTCGCCGGCGACGAAGACCACTCCGTGTTCGCGGGCGCGCACGGCGAAATGGGAAAGATAAGGGGTTGCCTGGAAGACCATCACTCCGGCCACCTGCGGCGGGACCTCCTCGTCTCCCTGCAATCGGTCGATGAGCGCCACGACCGCCTCCTGCGACCCCGGCAGGGCAGCCAGGTCCGGCGCCTGCACCACGCGGCCGAAGGCCCTTCCCGGGACAATCACCTCCCACCGTGACAAGCCAGCCTGAAGCCGCAGGGTGGTCAGCGCCAGAGCGAGCACTTTCGCCAGCTGGAACACCAGGTGGCTGCGGATTTCGGATTCCGCGTAGACCGTGACAGCCGCTGCCGGCACCCCGAGAGCCCGCCCGAGGCGGCTGGCGCCAGGCGGAAACAGGCTGAGGATGCGGTCGCGATGCCGGTCGGCAAGCCGCCGGGCGCGGTCGAGCGTGGCTTTCAGGCGAAGCCCCCGGTCGCGGTCGGAGGGTTCGAAGTCCTGGCGCCAGGCGGCCAGTTCGGCTTCCAGGGCGCGGCCTTCCTCCGGGTCGATACCACTGTAGCGAAGGTTCTCGACGGTCAGCAGGAGGCATTCCAGGACCGGGGGCCAGAACCGGACGGCCGCTGCCGAGCCCGGTCGCAGGGTGGCTGCCCTGGCGGCGCCGCCTGATGCCGCAGCTTCGCGGTCCGGTCGGCGGTCTTGCAGGGAGGCCTCCTGCCCGTCAAGATGGTTGATGAGCTGGCTCAGGAGGACGAACGCATATTCTTCCAGGCGGATATCGGCGAGGGTGTCCTGCAGGAGGTCGGTGCCGCTTCGTGCTTTCAGTCGTTCCTGAAACCTTGCCCGAAGGCTGGTCAGCAGCCTGAGGACGTCGAGCCGGGGTGACGGCTCACGGCTGGCGGCCTTGGCTTCGAGAAAGGAACGGATGAGCCCGGCGTCCGGGTCGGCGGTATCGGCGGCAACGGCCGCGAGTTGCTCATCGAGCGAGCGGGCGTTGAAGAATTCCTTGAGCTGCTCGTGGAAATGCTGAAATTCCGCTACGAAGGCGGGGGCATAGGCAGCGTCGGGAGCGGTGATGCGGGCGAGGAGCGCCGCCGAGGTCGCCAGATCTTCCGGCCCGGCGCACCGATGGAGTTTGTTCTGAAGGGTGTGCTTGATCTCATTCTTGAGCTCCCGCGGGATATCGTTGCGATGGGCGATATCGCGGATCAGGGTCAGCGGTTCCGAACGCGTGAACTGGCTGTCAGAAGACGGCAGCCAGGGGAGGATGCGTCTGACAACCGAAACGTTTTGGGGCGTGGTGAGAGCCGCGAGGCGGGTGGCGATTTCCCGGGCGAGTCCGGCATGATGGCTGGGGCGAAAGTGGCGGCCGTCTTCCCGGCAGGGAACCTGGCGGGTCCCGATGAAATGAAGATAAATTGCCATGTAGACCAGGTTTTCCAGGTCGGAAGCAAGGTCCTGCCGGTTCAGAACATCCCGGACCCAGCCCAGCTTTTCCCGCCAGCTGAGGTTCCGGCGATCGGCCGTGACCAGCGCCTCGAGGAACTCTAGGCCTCCCCCGCGCCCGGTGGCAGGAATGTCAAGGGTGGGTGCCTCCCGCGCCTTTGCCGAGGCTGTCGGCGGCCGCTCTTGGCTCTCACCGCGAATACTCGCTTCCGGCAGCGGGGCGGGCGACGGCGCCCGCTGCCTGCGCTGCGCCGCCTCAACCTCGGCGATCATGGTCCGGAGCCGGTTGCGGGCGGCAGCGAGCAGGCTGGGCGGGTCCGGCCACTGTTCGAGGATGATTCGGCCGGAAAAATCCCTCCTGGCAAGGCGCTGCAGCAGGCCCGCGACGCCCGACGGATCGCGGCCCGCGGGGCCGGTGAAGAGTGGCAGATGGCTGTCCCGGTCGCCCCAGTTTTCATGCAGGTGCAGGTGGATGATGGGAAGGTCGGGATGCAGCAGGTCGAGGAACTTGAGGTAGTCGTTGTGGGTGGCCCGGCAGAGGTTGGCATGGCCAAGGTCGAAGCACAGGCCGACTCGGTCGCGGTCGGCCCGGCCGCTGCGGACGAGGGCTTCGAACAGGGCGTTGCATTCCTGCGGACCCGTCAGGGGCGTGTTTTCCACGGCAAGCCGGATGGGGGTGGCCGCCAGGCGGTCGAGGAGCGGTTCGAGTGCCCGCACGAACGCGGCAGCCGACTGCTCGCAGTAAAGATGCAGATTCAGGAGGTCTGCGCCGAGATCCTCGGCCAGGGCGAGGCTCTTGGCGAGGATGGTCGAGGCTCCGGATTTCAGGGGATTGGCCCACCAGGGTGCATGCACTGACAGGCGGAGGTCGTGGACGCGGGCTTGCTCTCTGATAACAGCCCGCTGTTCCGGGCCGAGATCGTCCTCGGTCCATCCCGCGCCCGCCTCATTCCGGTCGGGGAACCATTCGAAGGCGTCGAACCCCTGGTCGAGGGCGAAGGCGAAAGGCCCTTCCGGACTGCCGGCGGAGATGGCGGTCTGATTGCCGATACGGATGCGCACCGGGTCAATCCTCCGTCAAGCCAACCTGCGGCCGGGTCTGAACGACGAAATACTGCCCCCGGCAGCAGGCACCTTCGATATCTTGAGGTGCCCCGAGGAGCCTCTCCACCATGGTGCCGATGAGGGCGATATTGACCAACAGGTTCTTGCGAAAGGGCTCACTCCAGAACAGCAGCTCCTCCGTGTAATCGAGCGGGAGCTTGCGCGGCCGGGGCAGCACGAAGCTGTCGTAGAGCCCGGCGCCCGCAAAGCCGGCGAGATCTTCGCCGTTGGAATCCGAGCGAAAGATCAGCCCGCCTCCGTAGAGCCCATGGCTCTTGCTCGGGTAGGAGAGGATGCGCGGCTCGTGATAACCCTTCCTGGAAGTGAAACTGAGCGCCCGCCCGGGATAGTTCCCCACCAGCGCTTCGCCGAGCCCCAGCACCACTTCGGCGTAGACTTCGTCACGGTTGCCGGTGGCCGGGTCGACCGTATGGATGACAAAACTGTAGTCTGCTTCAATCACTTCCTGGATCAGTACCGCCATGAGCAGGTCGTCATGGGGAATGCCTCCGGCCATCCGACTGAGGGTCGCGCGCAGGTTCCACTTGGACGCCCACACCTGCTTGAGGCACTGCCAGGCGTCTTCCCATGGTTCGGGCCGGGGGAGTCCCGAGTGGGTCATGACGGACTCGAGCGAGGACTGCAGCTCGGGCGGGGCCCAGAGACCGAGAAGCACCCGGCGGAGTTCCGCCAGCCGGGCTTCCCGTTCGCTGCCAGGGAGGCGGTCGAGCTCTCCGGCCAGATCCTGGCAGCGTTCTTGGATCTCGCGATTCCGGTCTTTGGTGAGCACCTTTTCCAAGACCCCGAACGGCACGGCCGCCGACCGGGGGAGCCCGATCCACTTGGGCAGTTGTCCCAGCAGGCGCCGAAGATTGTTGGATTTGCCGCCCACCTCGCGCTCGTTGAAATCCTCCGCCGCAATGGCGTAGGTCCTGAAAACCGGTCGCGGGAGACGGGATCGCACGACGGGCGGGCGCTGCCCGGCCTGAACCGAGGGCACGTCACCCTCTTCCATGACCACTTCGCCGGCCGGGGTCGGGCGCAGGGCAAGCGAACGCCCGGCGAGGGCTTCCAACCGGGCGAGCGTCTCCGGATCGAAGCAGGTGGCGAACAGCAGGCCAACATTGCGCGCGCGCACCGCTACATGCGACACGAGGTCGATGGCTTCCGGGGTAATGATAGCGGTCACTCCCGCCGGGATTTCCTCATCGCCGGCCACCTTCCGCGCCAGAATCACGGTCGGCCGCGCATACTCACGCCCCTGTGCCTGCCGCAGCTCGGGCACGACTTCCACCCGGCCGGCGGCGGCCGCCGGGCTGATGACCTGCCAGCTGCCAAGCTCGGCGGAGCTCCTGAGAATAGGGTCCAGGCGGCGGAGGAGGGCTGAGAGGGCGAATTCGAGCTGGCCGCGAATCACTTCCTCACAGAACAGGTCCACCGTCCATGACGCGGCCTGAAACGCCCGGCCGAGAACCATCGCCGGCGGCTGCAGGAGGGCCGTCCAGCGGTCAATGAAATCAGCCAGCAGCAGCGCCAGGCGGTCGAGCACCGCCTTGGCCCGGAGCGACCATTCCCGTTCGAACCGCGGCTGCTCCTGCAGCCGCCGCCAGGGACCGAGGCAGCGGGCCAGTTCGCGAGTTGCCCGCGACAGGCTCAGGTTTTCGAGCACCTGGAGCAGGAGCGCCACTAATTCGTCCCGGTCCACAGGGGAAGACAGATCCCGCTCCACCAGGACGCGGACGAACTGTTCGAGGGCCAGATCGAGAAAGAGCAGATCGCGGGCGCCGTTGCGGCCGTGGGCGAGCATTTCCCGGATGCGGGAGCGGACCCCGGCGATGGTCCCGACCAGCTGGGAAGCCGCCAGGCCGCGATCATCCCGATGGTGCCAGATAAAGTCGAGCTGGCGGTGGAGGTCCCCGTCGCAAAGATGCCTCGCGCCGTGAATGGCCGTTCCCAGGTCGGTTCCCGAGTGCACCGCCTTGAGGATTCCGAGAAAGTGTTCGAAGTCGGGGATGAGGGCATCCCTGAGATGAGGAACGAAATCCGGGCGGCTGGTAATTGGGCGTTCATAGCTTTGGAGGCGGTCGCGGGTGACGCCCCCGGCTTCGAGGAGGCGGTAGAATTCGGCGAGGTCGCCGCTGCTCTTGAGGAACCCGAGGTAGGCCTCGCAGATGATCACATCATCGGGGGTGGTATTGTTGTGGAGCTTCTGGTGCCATTCTTCGAGGAAATGGCCGCTCACTTCCTTGATGTGATGGCGATGCATGATCCGCAGGATTTCGTCCCGCACTTCCTGACCGTTGCTGCCGCGGCCGAGGGTGGTCATGATGAGGCACAGCCATTCACGTTCCTCAGGGTGATCCCGGTAGCGGTCGGCCAGTTTGAACGTCAGCCGTTCGAGGGCGTGGCTCAGTTCCCGCGGTTTGGTGTTGTAGTTGCGCTGCCAGTCGAGCTGCCTCAGGGCCGAATACCGCAGCCACACATAGAGCAGCGCCAGGCCTGCGGGGTCCCCCGGCACCCGGTCCAGCAGATCGTAGCAGAGGTTGAAACGGTGCATGAGCGTCCAGGAGTGGCCGCCCATCTCCCGGTCGATGATCTCGTCGGCCAACTGGGTGAGGCGGGCATGGCCCAAGTCCGGCGCGCGGCCACCGAGTTGCGCGAGGGGGACAAAGAAATTTCCGCCCCGCTCCTTCAACCAGCGCCCGGTATCGGCCTCCTGCAGCACAAAAACGATCCCGAGCGGCGCCTGGGATTGGTCCACGGTGAGCTCCAGGCGCTGCCTGCCGTGGTGAGGAAGGAAGGGGGTCCGGGCCGCCGACTCCTGTAACAAAACGGTCCCGGGCGGCAGCAGGGCCGATGGCGGTGGATGCCAATCGTGGCGCGAGCGCCCCGCTATCCCCCAGTGCAGGATCAGCGGCGGGTCGCTCGCGGCCGTCAGGACCACCTGATAGCGGGTGCCGACACGGGCTACGGTGACCTCGAGACAACCCCCGGAGGCAAGATCGTGGGCATTCTCATAGCAGAGCGCAGATTCCGTCGCTTCCTCGCCGGGGCCCGCCAGCGGTCCGCCGCGAGGCTTTGCGAAGGGCGGCTCCCCGAGTTGGCCGCCGAGCTCTTCGGGGAGCCCTGCCGGCTTCGGAATGGGGATCCGGTAATTGCGGCCCCTGTTATTGTCCCAGAGCTGGTCACCGGGGAAAAACAGGACGAATTCGAGGGCGGCAAAATCCACCGTTTGACCCAAATCGATGGTGATGCGACGATGACCGTTCGCCCCGGCAAAGGGAGTCTGCACCGCCAGGTGGTCGACCGCCCGCGTCCCCTCGGGCCAGACCTCACGGGGTGGAAGCTGCCAGCCGGGCCGGTCGCTCCGACACAATCCCCAGTGGAGGACACACGGCTGCTGATGGTTGGTGGAAATGGCTATTGCCAGCGCGCCATCGGCCTCGACCCGCTTTTCAACGACGAGTGCAAGGCCGCTCCCGGTCTTGATCTGTTCAACGGTGGTGGTCACTGATCACACCTTTCCGGAGGTTGCCGGTTCATCCCCATGGACGGCCGCAGCGCCCGCGTGCGAGAGGAGGTTCACGAAGCCACCAGAATGACCATGGAGCGGGGCTGCATTCGATAGGAATCCGGTCGTTCGAGCGCGCTTTCCTCACCCTCGGCCCGGATATCATGGGGCGATGGTTTGGCCGTATCGACCGCCAAAAGCCAGCGCCGATTTCCCGGCGTGGCCGGTAGCCGGAACCTCACCTCCTGCCCGTCGGCATTGAACAACAGGCCGAGCGCTGCCGGTTCCCGGACGGTCGGCGGCGCGGCGGACGGCTGGATGATGCATCCCAGACTGCGAGCGCCGTCGTCCCAGGTGGGAGCACGGCCGGTCGGTCCGAACCAGAGGATGTCCCCCTCCCGGTAGAAGTCTTCCGTGCGGAGCACCCGATGGCGCCTGCGGAAGGCCAGCATTTCCCGCGTAAAGCGGAACAGTTCCCGATGCTCCCGCAGCAGCTCCCAGTTGTACCATGAGATGTCATTGTCCTGGCAATAGGCGTTGTTGTTGCCGCGCTGGGTGCGGCGGAATTCATCGCCGCCGAGGATCATGGGAACCCCCCGGGAAATGAGGAGCGTTGCCAGCAGGTTCTTGATCTGGCGCAACCGGACGGCCTCGATGGTCCGATCGCGGGTATCCCCTTCCGTACCGTAATTGTGGCTGAAGTTGACATTTTCCCCATCCCGGCTCTGCTCCCCGTTGGCCTCGTTGTGCTTCTGCTGGTAGCTGACCAGGTCGTTGAGGGTGAACCCGTCGTGACAGGTGACAAAATTGATGCTGTTCATGGGCACCTTGCGGTTGCCCTGGTAGAGGTCGGCACTGCCGCAGAGGCGGGTCGCCAGGAGCGGCACCAGGCCGGGCTCGCCCCGCCAGAAGCGGCGAATATCGTCGCGAAAACGCCCATTCCATTCCGACCAGCGCAGTCCCGGAAACGATCCCACCTGATATGCCCCGCCGGCATCCCAGGCCTCGGCGATGAGCTTTACATCCCGCAGAATCGGGTCTTCGGCGATGGCTTCGAGAAGAGGGGGATTCGGCAGGACATCGCCCTGTTCATCCCGGCCCAGGACCGAGGCGAGATCGAACCGAAAGCCGTCCACGTGCATCTCGATCACCCAGTGACGCAGGCAGTCGAGGATATAGGAGCGCACCACGGGGTGATTGCAGTTGAGGGTGTTGCCGCAGCCCGAAAAGTTCTGATAGCCGCGGCGATCGCTTTTCAGCATGTAGTAAATGCGGTTTTCGATTCCCCGAAAATTGAGGGTCGGCCCCAGTTCATCCCCTTCCGCCGTGTGATTCAAAACGATATCGAGGATCACCTCGATCCCGGCTTTGTGCAATTCCCTTACCATGGTTTTGAATTCAGCGACCTGACAGCCTGGGGACGCGCCCGTGCCGTAGGATTCTTTGGGGGCGAAAAAGGCAACGGTATTATAACCCCAGTAATTGCGGAGCAATTCGCCGGTGAGCGGGTTGCGCACCACCAGCTCGTTTTCATTGAATTCCTGCACCGGCATGAGTTCGACGGCGGTGACTCCGAGTTCCCGGAAGTAGGGGATTTTCTCGATAACACCCAGGAAGGTTCCCGGGTGAGTGACGCCGGAGGAGGGGTGGATGGTGAGTCCCCGCACATGGGTTTCGTAGATGACGGTGTCGGGCCAGCCGACCTTCAGCGGCCGATCCCCGCCCCACTCGAAACGATGGTCGGCGAGCAGACATTTGGGCGACCAATGCGCGTTCTCCTCGGGGCAGAAGGTGAGGTCCCGCTCGGGCGAGTCGCCGTTGAAGGCCAGGGCCCGCTGCCAGTCCCAGCGGGAGGTGCCCAGGAGAGCCGTGGCGTAAGGGTCGATGAGGAGGCGGTGACGGTTGAAGCGGTGCCCTTCGGCCGGCTGGTAGGGACCATCCACACGAAAGGCGTAGAGCTGCCCGTAGGTTGCCCCCTTGAGCCAGACATGCCACATGTCGCCCGTGCGGTGGTGGTCGGGGTCGAGCTCGATCACCATGGCGGGGGCGCCGTCCTCGGGCCGGTCGTAGAGCTCCAGCCAGACCCGCGTGGCACTGCGGCTGAAGAGCGAGAAGTTGACCCCTCCATGGCGGTGATAAGCCCCCCACGGCAATGGCCGGCCCGGTTCGATCTGGAGTGCTGTCGTCATCGCGGTCGTCTCGCCTTGAAATCGGCAGCTCGGGGTTGCGGTCCCGGGCAGCCGGTGGCACCCATCCTCAGTAAAAAAAAGGGGCCAGCTCGGTGAGCTAGCCCCTGTGCTTGCTGGCGGGGTCGAAGGGACTTGAACCCTCGGCCTCCGGCGTGACAGGCCGGCGTTATAACCATCTTAACTACGACCCCGCAATCATCTCCCTGGTGGGCGGAACAGGGTTCGAACCTGTGACCCCCGGCTTGTAAGGCCGATGCTCTCCCGGCTGAGCTATCCGCCCTTCCCATACCTGCCAGGGGCAGGCAACCCTCACTTCCCGCTCGGGAGGTTGAATAATGCTCGAATCGGTGGTGGAAGTCAAGCCTTTTATGAACCCATACTGCCCTCCCAGGCTCGCCTCCCGGTCTCACCCGTCAAATCCGCCAGGACAGCGCCGCGAAAGTTCGGCACCATTACCCATGTTGCGTTTCATGTTCATTCAACGCAACTACCATCCTCGCGTTTGGGTCGATGCTCGCCGTAGCCGTAGGTTGCGTTGAATGAACATGAAACGCAACGGCAAGGGGAACAGCCATACACCTGCCCTAAGCGGGTCAAGACTTATGCCGCGCTGTACTACAGGCTTTGGGTCAGCTGGCTGACCAGGTCCTCGGCCACCTCTCCGAAGATCTTTCGCCAGGCTCCGATGCTAAAGGTCTGGTGGCCAAAGGTGATCGCTTCCTTGGCTTCCGCCGAGGCGATGAGCCGCCCTCCCTCCTTGAGGTCGCCTTTGGTGGTGAGAGTGGTTCTGCCCCACGCAGGCAGGAACCAGCGCAGCCAGACCGTTCCCTCCTCGTAGCGGAGCACCTGCGCCTCCAGGGTCAGGGGCACGCCTCCAGAGTCGGGTTTCCAGAGCATCCCCCGTTTCTTGAGCGATTCTTCCAGGGCGCTCCACATCATCCCAATGACGTCCACCTCATAGAGTTCGCGGGTCTCATTGGAAACGTCCACCACCCGGACCTGGATGCTCGAGAGCGCGGGAGCAATCGTTGGCGGGGGCAGTTCCCCGCGCTTCGCACCGCATCCCCAAAAAGACGCACCCATCACCAGGCAACCGATCACGAGAAAAATCTTTTTCATCATCAAGCTTCGGCCTTCTTCAAGATGTTCCCAGAGCAGCTGCAGAGCCCCTCATCCGTACCGTCAGGGAAGGGGGGACCATGAGAGGACGCGGGTATACTGCCAGATGCCGGGAAATTGGGCAAGTTTTGAGTGCGGCGGAGAAGAACTTTTCGGCCCCAGCGAGGTGCGGGCGCGGCCCGCCCGCTTTTATCAAGTCGGCGCCGACGGCGGTTCCTGCCTCTTGCTTGAGTTCGCCGGGCAACTGTGTTATGCGTAACACTCTCGGCATCGCAGGGCAATCGATCATGAAAAAAGGAGTTCACCTGCTCATGGAACCTGTCATCACCCGGTTTCCCCCCAGCCCGACCGGCTTTCTCCACATCGGGGGAGCGCGCACCGCCCTTTTCAACTGGCTCTTTGCCCGGCACCACGGGGGCAAGTTCATTCTGCGGATCGAGGATACGGATGTGGTGCGATCCACCGATGAGGCCATCAAGGCCATCTTGGACGCTATGGAATGGCTTGAGCTGACCTGGGATGAGGGTCCCTTTTATCAGACTCAACGGCTGGAAATCTATTGTGAGTACCTGCAAAAGCTGCTGGCGACAGGGCATGCCTATTATTGTGAATGCACCCCGGCCGATCTGGAGGAGCGCCGCCAGGCCGCTCTCGCCGCCGGCCGCAAACCCAAATACGACGGCCGCTGCCGGGATCGTGAGCTGGGTCCGGGACCCAACCGGGTCATCCGCTTCCGCTGCCCGCAAGTCGGAACGACCGTCCTGAAGGATCTCATCAAGGGCCCCATCCTTTTCGACAATGCCGAACTGGATGACCTGGTCCTCCAACGCAGTGACGGCGTACCCACCTACAATTTCGCCGTGGTGATCGATGATATCACCATGGA
>Ga0255346_1006586_pt1 | contig 11273 bp, 8 predicted proteins | sample wastewater_treat_FD_194410 | JGI IMG/M metagenome (GOLD analysis project Ga0255346, IMG submission 194410) | Wastewater microbial communities from Lulu Island WWTP, Vancouver, Canada - plant22 | ecosystem: Engineered > WWTP > Wastewater > Unclassified | place: Canada: Vancouver, British Columbia... | reverse complement strand
CCCGAACACGGAAGTGAAGGGCCCCATCGCCGAGGGTACTGCAGGACGCGCCTGTGGGAGAGTAGGACGCCGCCGGGGTTTGATCGCGGGGGCCGCGGATCTCATCGATCTGCGGCCCCCTTTTTTTCCGGGACTGCGGCACTACCGATCTTATCGGTACTACCGGCACCACCGGCAGGATCAGTAGTGCCGGCAGTCCCCCCCAAAACTCTTAATCCTTGCCTATAACTTCAGGCATTGCGAATGCTTTCTGTAGTTCCTGCGTCTTGATAATGCCCCAGCGCGCTCTGCGAGCGATACAGCATGCTGGCCGCCATCCGCAGGGCACGCTCGGCCCGCGACGTGTTTTTTTGCACCGCCGCCACTGGCGCACGTTTTTCCCCGCGCTCTTGTCCAGCGCAGGCGCGAGACCGATGTACGCGGCAAAGTGCTTCTCCGTCGGGGAACCAGTTCAAGCGGCAGGCCAAACTCCAATCCACTCTTTCGCGCTACACACAAAAGAGTGGTGGGCGCGGAGGGAGTCGAACCCTCACGCCTCGCGGCACAGGAACCTAAATCCTGCGTGTATGCCAATTTCACCACGCGCCCGTAATGTGTTGCGCCCCTTTATACAAAATTCGATGGGGTCAGTCTACATAGTACTTCTTGATCAGCGTCTCAAAGTGCGGATCGTTTGCCACGTCGAGGATGCGCATTTCGCGCCGTGCGTTCTCTACCGAGTCGGAGGCATGCGCGGCATTGACCATAATATTGGTGCCAAACTCACGGCGAATCGAGCCGGGACGCGCCTTGGTCGGATCCGTGGCCCCCAGAATGTCGCGAATCTTGGCCACCGCATCCTGGCCCTCATACACAATCGCCAGGCACTCCTCGGTGCCGGGCAGGGTACGCTCCTCGGGCAGGCAGTTCGACGGACGGCGTCCGGTCATGAACTCTACGATACTCTCGAACTCACGCTCGGCAAAGGAGGGTGCCAGCATGTCGCACAGGTCATCGAGCGGCGCGGCATCCACCGGGAAGCCGAACTCGCGTGACAACGCCTGCGCGGCGCGGTCCGCCGCGAATTTCTTGAAGACCTTCTTCAGCCCCTCACGCACCGGCCCGTAAAACTCTTCGGCTTGCGCCACCGACATAGAGAACTTTTTCACGCCCACGATGCGCAGACCTGAGTTTGAGAGCAGATCCATGATGTTGCCGGCGCGCAACGACGGCTGACGCCAGTTGTCCGGCTTGAGCATCACCAGCGTCTCTTGCACGTCAGCGCCGCCCGGCACGTCCAGCGCACCGCGTACGATGCCGGCTTGCGACGCGAGATGCGGTAGCCACATACGCAGGATGTCGCCCACGACCTTCTGGGAAGGACCGACCATCACCGACGGCTCAAAATATTCGACCTCGCCGGTCGTCGGATTACGCACCAAGTCACCGTAGGTGTCACGCACGCTCTGCCCGCTACCCCACTGCTGACGGATGGAGCCGGTGACATCGAAAATCTTGCGAATCGCATCGTCGCCCTCGAAGAGCAGCAGCATCGAGCGGTGCGGACGGCCGGTCGCGGCGTCCGGCGTGTAGAAACGCCGCACATAGTTCGCAAGAAGCGCGCACTTTTCCGGGTCGTCAGGATCGTAGGTCTTCAGATAGGTGGCGAACTCGTCGACCAACTCTGCCGACGCCCCGACAACACGTGCGCCGACCAGTTTGAGATCGGTGCGGACGAGATAGCGCGCGATGATACCGCCGGTACGCGATTTGCGGATCGAATACGGATTAATGAGGACGAACGCCAGTTCCTTCGCCATGTTTACACTTTCCTTTCAGTCTGTCTTACGGTCTGCCGGATACTAACAGTCCCCATTATGATCAATGCGACCGACATCACGATCAAGATACCGGTCGTCAACGTCATGACGCCCCCGGCCTTAAAGCCATCCGCCTGCCAAGCCTGCACGTTGCGCAGGAAGAGGGTAACAATCGCCGAGCCGCTGGTGGCCATCATAAAGAGCATCGGCAGCAGTGTGAGCATCAGCGGGCGCCTGCGGCGCAACAGCCACAGACTGCACCCGAGCAGCGTCAACGCGGCAAGCAATTGGTTGGACGAGGCAAAGACCGGCCAGATGCTCTTCGCCCCGCCGCCGAGCAACAACCAGCCAGCGGCAACCACCGCGATCAACGTAGCGATATAGCGGTTAGAGAAGAACGCTTGAACCGCAGGCAACACCGGCGCGGCAGTGGCCGGAGGCGCGTCCTCCTCCGATTGCCCACGCGGCAGGAAAAGCTCTTGCCAGGTGAAGCGGGCCAGTCGCGTGGCCGTATCGAGCGTCGTCATCAGAAAAGCCGCCAGCGCCAGCGAGATAAAAACGACACCCGCATTGTGCGGCAACCCCAGTTTGTCGGTGAAACTCGCAACGCCGCCGGCAAACAGCTTGACCGCGCCCTGCTCCTTCAGCGCCGCCGTGTACTCGCCTTGCGTCATCACGCCAACCGCGACCAGCGCGATGATCGCCAGCACCCCTTCGATCAACATGCTGCCGTAAGCCACCGGTCGGAGGTGGCGTTCGCTGTCTATCTGCTTGGCGGTCGTGCCCGAGGCCACCAATGCGTGGAAACCGGAACACGCACCGCACGCCACGGTCACGAACAGCAGCGGAATCAGAGGATCGGAGCGGCCGCTCGACGGGCTCACCGCATGCCAGCCGGTAAAGGCGTCCAGATTCAACATCGGTCGTGCCACCAAGATACCGACAAAACCGAGCACCATCATGGCGTAGAGCAGATAGGAATTGAGGTAATCACGCGGTTGTAGCAACAGCCACACCGGCAGTACCGAGGCCGCGAAACAGTAGGCCAGCAACACCACCACCCAGACCTGCCGGGCGGTCGCCGCCTCGCACCCCAGCAGCTTGACCAAATCAATCGGGATCAGCGTGCCGAAATAGACGCAGGCAAAAGTCAGCGGCACAAAGATCAGCGATCCGACCAAGATGCTCATGCCGCCCCGATAGACCAACCGTCCAAAACCAACCGCCAGCGCGATAAACAGCAGCGATGCCGTGGCGACGGCCGGGATCTCGACAAAAGTTTCGGCCACGATGCGCAGAAACTCAGCCACAACCAGAACCAGCGTGAACCAACTGAAAAAGAGGAAAAGCATCCGCCCCCAGTACCCCATCAGCGACTCAATCACCGTACCGATTGAACGGCCTTGGTGCCGAATCGAAAGGAACATCGCGGCCAGATCATGCACCGACCCGATGAGGATACAACCGAACACAACCCAGAGCGCCACCGCCACCCAGCCGAACTGCGCCGCCAGCACCGGCCCGACGATCGGCCCGGCACCGGCGATACTCGCGAAATGGTGGCCGAACAAGATCGCGGGATGCGTCGGCACATAATCCACGCCATCGCGCAGCGTATGCGCGGGCGTCGGTCGCGCGGGACCAACTCCGAGCACCCGTTCAACGATGCGCCCGTAAAAATGATACGCGAGATAAAACAACACACAAGAACCGACAAGCAACAGAGCCCCGTTCATGGTTTTTTCCTTTCGTAGCGATTTGTGTTTGAGCTTATCGCTTCCGCTAGAGGGTGTCAACCCGCACTCTGTTATCGCACTCTCGCGTTACCGGATTGACGGAAGGCGCGTGAACATGCGAAACTGGCTATCAATGGGATCGGAGATCGCCGACCCAGAGGAGTTTGTTCGATGGCTGGTGAAGAGTTGACCCCGATGATGCGTCAGTACCGGCGCATCAAAGCGGAGTTGCCGGACGGCGTGATCTTGCTGTTCCGCCTCGGGGATTTCTATGAGATGTTTTTTGAGGATGCGTGTACGGCAGCGCCGATCTTGGGCGTGGCCCTGACTCAACGCTCTGGAACCCCGATGTGCGGCGTGCCCTACCACGCCATCGATGCCTACCTCGCTAAGTTGATCCGCGCTGGCAAAAAGGCCGCAATCTGCGACCAGATGGAAGACCCTTCCAAGGCTAAAGGGCTCGTGCGCCGCGAAGTCACCCGCGTGGTCACCCCCGGAACCGTCACCGAGGATGAGATACTCGACGCGGCGCGCAACAATTACATTGCCGCGATCTATGTCGGCAAAAAGCTGGGACTGGCCCTTCTGGATCTCTCGACCGGTGCCTTCACGGTGGAAGCCGTGCCCGATGACGACGCGCTGGCCGATCTGCTCAAGCGCTACGCGCCCAGCGAGTGCCTGATCGGACGCGAAGCGCTCGCTGACCCGCGCATACGGCGCATCCGCGCCGCAGGCGCACTCAGCACCGTCACCGACATCGACGACTGGACGTTCGAGTATGACTGCGCCTGCGACCGCCTGCTACGTCACTTTCAAGTACACTCGCTCGAAGGTTACGGTTGCGAGGGCGCGGCCGAACTGGTCGGTCCGGCCGGTGCGCTGCTCCGTTACGTCAACGAGGAGTTGCGGCACGCGGTCGGTCACGTCCGCGCCCTGCATGTGCGTCACGCCGACGCTTTCCTGACGCTCGATGAAAGCACCTGCGTCAACCTTGACCTGATCCCTCGACGCGGCAAACCGCAGGAGACGACGCTGCTCGGCGTGCTCAACAACACGCAGACGCCGATGGGCACGCGCCTGTTGCGTACGTGGATGATCCGGCCGTTGCGACAGGCGTCCGCCATCGAAGCGCGGCTTGATGCGGTCGAGTGTCTGACCTGTCAACGTCTGGTTTTGAATGACCTGCGCGAAAAGCTCGCGCAGATACGTGATCTTGAACGACTCATCGCGCGTATCGACTCGGGACGCGGCAACGCGCGCGACGTAAGAGCACTGGCGGCATCGCTGTTGCCAGTACCCGCACTGCGCGAGCGCTTGGAGCAAACGACCGACGCTCTGTTGCGCGAGACCGCCGCGCAACTCCACCCCCTGCCCGATCTGGTCACGCTGATTGAGCGTGCTATTGCCGACGAGCCGCCGGTCAGTCTCAAGGACGGCGGTATCATCCGCGCCGGCTACAACGCGGAATTGGACGAGTTGCGCGCGCTGGCTTCGGAAGGCCACGACTGGCTCGCCAAATATCAAGCCAGCGAGCAAGAGCGTACCGGCATCAAGACTCTCAAGGTGCGCCACAACAAAGTTTTCGGCTTCTTCATTGAGGTCTCCAAAGGCCAAGCCGGTGCCGTGCCGCCGGAGTACGAGCGACGCCAAACGCTGGTCAATGCCGAGCGCTTCATTACGCCGGAACTAAAGACCTACGAGCAGAAGATTTTTGGTGCGCAGGAGCGCTCTACCGCAATGGAATTCGAGCTATTCTGCGCGCTACGCGAAGAGGTCGTGGCGCACACCGCAGCCGTGCAGGAAACCGCCGACGCACTGGCACAGGCGGATGTGCTGGGTTCGCTGGCCGACCGCGCCCTCGCCCTTGGTTATGTACGTCCGGAAATCACTGAGGATGACACACTGGAAATCCGCGACGGCCGCCACCCGGTGATCGAGCAACTGCCCGACGCCGAGCAGTTCGTGCCCAACGATGTCTTGCTCGACTGCCAACGCAACCAGATAATGCTGATCACAGGGCCGAACATGGCGGGCAAGTCCACCTTCATCCGGCAGGTCGCGCTGATCGCAATCATGGCGCATATCGGCTCATTCGTGCCGGCGAGCACCGCGCGTATCAGTCTGCTGGACCGCGTTTTTACACGCGTCGGCGCGGGCGACGATCTCGCGCGCGGCCGCAGTACTTTCATGGTGGAGATGCAGGAGACCGCCAACATCCTCAACAACGCCACCGCCAAAAGTTTGATCGTACTGGATGAGATCGGACGCGGCACCAGCACCTTCGACGGCATCAGCATCGCGTGGGCGGTCGCCGAATATCTGCACAACACGCCCTCTGTCAAGGCCAAGACCCTTTTCGCCACCCATTACCATGAACTTACCGACTTGGCCATCACGCTGAACGGTGTCAAAAACTACACGGTGCGGGTGCGCGAGCACGGGGATTCGATCATCTTCTTGCGGCGTATCGCGCCTGGCACGGCGGATAAGAGCTACGGCATTCATGTGGCGCGTCTGGCCGGCATGCCGGATGAGGTGGTGGCGCGTTCGCGTGAGATCCTCGCCAATCTCGAAGAGAACGATCTGGAGGCCGGCATGCCGAAACTCGCACGGCGTGGTAGCCGTAAGAGCACCGATGCGCCGGGCCAGCTCATGCTCTTCTGACAGAGACGCGTAGCCTTGGTTTTTTTAGCCAGAATGATTCAGATTTATTTTTGACATGATTGACATGGCAGAAGCCGCCCGCAAACGTTCGTCCTTGCTGATAAAGGTTGCCGTCACACTGGTGCTGCTTACGGTGAGCCTGCGCTGGGTACGCCTTGATGTGCTCGCCGCCAGTCTGCGCCAGGCGCGCCCCGGTCCGCTGCTGGTCGCCGCGCTACTGTTGGTGTTAGGCGGATTCGCGGGTGCCGCCTCGTGGTTCTGCATTCTGCGCGCGCGCCTGCCGTCGATGCGTTTCCGCGATGCGGCGGCCTGTCACTGGAGCGGCATGTTTTTCAACAGCTTCCTGCCCTCCAATGTCGGCGGTGATGTGGTCAAGGGCTATCTCGTGATGCGCAACGGTGCGCCCGCCCCGAGCGGTGAAACCTCCACCGCGCCGACGTGGCGCGTGGTGGTGATGAGCCTATTATTGGACCGCGCGCTCAATCTCGCGATGCTGCTCGGCATCGGCGGGTTCGCGCTGTTGATCGACCGCCATGGATGGGGTATGGCTGTGACGGCTGCGGGCGCCGTGCTCGTGGCGCTGCCGCTCGTCAGTATGGCAGCGCGACGGTGCGCGGTGCCCGCGCACGATGTGTCTGAAGGGTCGGACGAGACCGGCTGGCGGGATGCTGTGCGCGCATTGTTCCGCGCGGCCTGCGCGTTCGCGGGTGCGCCGCGTCGTCTGGTGCCGCTGCTGTTGGCGGCACTCGCCTCACAGGTGCTCAAGACCTGGAGCAACCTCTTCATCATCCGCGCACTCGGCCTTGCGATTCCGTCGCTCACCATGTGGATGGTGATTCCACTATTCGGCGTGGTTTCAGCCCTGCCGATTTCAATCGGCGGTCTGGGCGTGCGTGAACTGACGGCGCAGGCGGTGTCCGGACCATTGGGGCTCGACAACACGCACCTGGTCGCGCTCAGCCTAGCGGGCCATGCGTTAGTCACGGCCGTGAGCATGCTGGGTGCGATTCCGCTGCTGACGCGAAGACGCAACGCGGGCGGAGCCCGCGATCAGGCTATGAGGTGTTAAGACTGTGAGGGGTGCCGCGCTGAGCGCGGAGTCACAGCCCCGCAGGGGCGGTGTCAGACTTTCTCATCAAGCAACGCATGCAACGCGCGCCAGCCGACCGCCCGCACACCGGGGCACAGCGGCATGGGCGCGGCACGATCCGCCGTGCCGGCATGCACGACCACCGCGCGCGTCATGGCGCTGTTCCCCATCGCCGTTGCCAGACGCGTCAGGGAACGTCCATCGTCGGGCATCGGCGTGCGGGTAGCCTTGGCTTCGACCAGCAGCAGGCGGCGGTTGCCCTCGTCCACCACGAAATCGACCTCCAGCCCTTGGCGGTCGCGGAAAATGTACAGTCCCCGTTCCTGTCCCCGGTTCAAACGGTGCTTGACGATCTCCGAGGCGACCAGTCCCTCGAACAGCGGGCCGCGGAAGGGCGAAACGGCCAGATCCTCGTCATTTCGGATTCCCAGCAATGCGGCCGCCAAACCCGAGTCCACGAAATAGACCTTGGGAGTTTTGACGATCCGCTTGCCGAAATTTTCGTAATAGGGCGGCGTCAGGATGATCTGTCCGGTGACCTCCAGGATACTCAGCCATTGGGTGAGGGTGGGCACGCTCACCCCCAGCGGCGCGGCCAGGGCCGTCTTGTTGAGCATCTGGCCGCAACGGCTGGCCAGCAGCGCCATAAAACGGCGGAAGGTCGCGAGGTCGCGGATCGAGGCGACGGCGCGTACATCGCGTTCAAGATAGGTCTGTACGTACGAGCGGAACCAGATGTCCGCCACTTCGGGCGCGGCCTGCACTTCGGGGAAGCCGCCGAGCCGTAACGTCATGTCCGGCGTTTCCTCGGCAGAGAACGGTAGCAGCGAGAAGACCGCCGCGCGCCCCGCCATAGACTCGGTAACACCCTGCATCAGCTGAGCCTCCTGCGAGCCGGTGAGCAGCCACAGCCCTTTGCGATCCGGCTGCCGGTCGATGCGGGTGCGCACGTAGGCGAACAACTCGGGCGTGTTCTGCATCTCGTCGAGAATGACAGGAAGCGTGAGGCTGTCCAGAAACGAGCGCGGATCAGCCCGCACCCGCGCCACGACATCCGGATCTTCCAGCAGTACGTGCTGGCAAGAGGGGAACAGATGGCGCAACAGCGTGGTTTTTCCGGAGCGCCGAGGCCCCGTCACCAGCACAGCGGGAAAGTGCGCGACCGCCCGCAATACCTCCGCTTCCAGTGTCCTATTCCGGTATTTCATGTGACATTTATAAAGTGCCGGTTTAGAATTGTCAACACAATCCGAGGCCATCTTCGCGATGTTCGCAAGAGGAGTGAACGTTTTTCCGCCTGTCAACGTTAGACACGTTGGGTCGCCAGTTCGGCCCCGTCTGTACCACTGAACCGAAAAGGAACCGACCATGTCGCTAGCTAAATTCTGCCGGACGATCCACGCCTATCTGTCCATCTTCTTCCTTCCTATGGCACTCATTTACACCATTACCGGTATCTGTTACATATGCGGCTACACGGGTAAAAGCGAAAGCGTCCGCTATACCGCCGCAATCGAGGCATCGCCTCCAGCCTCGTCTGCGGCCAAGGATGCGCTCGTGAAAAAAATCCTCTCCGCAAACGGTATCGCATGTCCGTCAGGCGAAGGCCGGAAGTTACGCAACCAATATGTACTCGGTCGCCTGACTAGTCGCCACGCCGTACTGGAGCCGATACGGGACGGAATGAAAGAGGCGAAGGTCGTTGTGAACACACCGGATCTGTTTTCGCGACTGGTGCTCCTGCATAAGGCGAAAGGCGGGGCACCCTTCAATGTGTTCGGTATTGCCTTCGGCGTCGCCTTGCTGCTCATCTATGTGTCAGGTATTTTCCTTTTCTGGGCCTCGCCCAAGATGCGCATGAAACTGACGCTATGCTTCGCGGGCGGCTTGGTGATAACCGTTCTCGTCATTCTCGCCAGCCTCTGATCTTCGCCCGTCGTCCCAGTCGTTCACCAAGCCATCCATTGCGCCTGATACACCACCGGCACCCCATGCTTCTGGCAAACCCTTATCGTGTGCCCGGTACCGCCCTTCATGGGGTCTTTTACATTGACGTAAAAAACCCCGACTGTCGCAGGCGCGACATCCGCCTCATCCGAGCCGATCACCTTGACCGTGTCGCGCAGGATGTATCTTGCCTTCGCCCGCAATTGAGGGATCTGTATCCGTCGCGCCATCATCCCGCCGTATTCCGGAGAAGCTTGCTTGGTGTGATATACCGCACGCTCCTCAGCGACCGCCGTCAGCTTCGAAACGTCGATCTGCGTAGCCCCGCTTTCCAGCGTCTTTTTACGATGCCCGCTGTAAGGCAGGACATACTCGATGCGTGTCGGATCCACCTGAGCGACACCATTCGCGAACGCCGTATCCGCTCCGTCCGCGTTTCCGGTTCTGAAGACCGCTTGGGGGTAGGTCTCCGCCATCCATCTGGCAAATGCAGTCAGCTTGCCCGCGTCCTCTTCAGGCAGCTCCCGTGTCCCCTCGACCAGAATCACAGGGCGCACTTCCCCTGCAACCAGCGTGTTGAATTGATTAAAGTCCATAAGCCACCGTACCCGCAGTTAAGTTAAGAAACGCCCCACCACACTGCACCCGCGTATCTTCATTCTTCCCTCGCCCGCAGTCAAGCACCAAGCGGATGCGATCCGCAATCGGTTAATGACAGGAATGTGTGAAGATCATGCGTTCCTTTGAAGTGGCCCTTCAGGCCACGGAATGTTGGCGTCGCGACCCAGGGCTGCGCTTCGCTTGCCCTGGGCTAAGGTGAAGCCGCCCCTTTGGGGCTTGGGTCATGCATGCCCAGTGTCGTGCCCCGGGACGGCGCGCCCAAGGTACAGGGGCACGGACATTCCTGTCCGTGGAACGGGTTGGAACCCCGTGCTCCTTTCGCCGCGCACAGCGCGGCCGGTCAAGCAGACGCTTGCCCCTCCCAGCGCTTCGCAAGCCGATGACAAGATTTGGAAGACGGCACCCGAGTGGTGCGCAAAAATGGAAAACTTTGTGTCCTTCGTGGCCTTTGTGTGAGATTGAATTGGGTTGCGGGCTCCGTCCGCAACCGGTCATTTGGACATGGGGGGCATCGTATCTTCGATCCCAAGCGCAAGGTATTTCGAGCGCGCGTAATCATGGTACTCAAGGTCAACGATGCGATTATCCGTGATGCCAATCGAGTTCAAGTACCGATGGCGCGATCGGATGTCTTCGCCGTCCGTACAGCCTGGCACGACGAGACAACGCACCTCAAGCTTGGCCTTCGCCGCAACGAGGCTTTCGAGATTTGCCTTGATGAGCTTGTTCGGGACGCCCGTGTACTTCCGGTGCAGCGCATCATCGTCTGCCTTGTAATCGGGAAGCCACATATCCACGACCGGCAGCATGGCCTCAATCGCAGCAGGCGGCGCATAGAGCGAAGTGTCGAGGCTGGTGTGGAGTCCCGCCGCCTTGAAGCGTTTAAAAAGCTCGGCCGTCCACTCCCAGAAGAAAAGAGGTTCGCCGCCCGAGAGCGTCACGCCTCCGCCCGACGCCTCGTAAAATGGCTTATCCTCGAGTGCCTTGGCAACTATCTCGTCCATTGACATCTCCGTGCCATAGTGCTTCAACGCACGGGTCGGACATGTCGCCTCGTCCATCGTGCAGCCCTTCGGGCATTTCCGGCAAAGATGTTGAAAACGCGCCCACTGTGGCTTTGTGCTGATCGATTCCGGATTGTGGCACCAGATGCACTTCAAGGGGCACCCCTTCACGAAGAACGTCGTGCGGATACCCGGTCCGTCATGAATCGACATCCGCTTCGTATCCAGCATCAGCGGCACCTTCATCGGACGTCCGCTAACCTTCGCCCAAGAATAGAACGGCATCGCCGCGACGGCTCCCGCTCCCATACAAAACGCACGTCTATTCATTGTTTCCCCCTTTTAAAATGCCAGCGCACGCGCACGCAGGATATAGGCATCCTGCTCGGACTTGGACAGATCGTTCCAGCGG
>Ga0255346_1006579_pt1 | contig 11285 bp, 7 predicted proteins | sample wastewater_treat_FD_194410 | JGI IMG/M metagenome (GOLD analysis project Ga0255346, IMG submission 194410) | Wastewater microbial communities from Lulu Island WWTP, Vancouver, Canada - plant22 | ecosystem: Engineered > WWTP > Wastewater > Unclassified | place: Canada: Vancouver, British Columbia... | reverse complement strand
CGCTTGCTGACCGCGCTTTAGGGGAATTGGCTGGTATAGGTAGATCATTACCCAATCCACATTTGTTGGTGCGCCCTTTCCTCAGGCGTGAGGCCGTCCTTTCTTCCCGGATTGAAGGAACACAGGCATCGCTTGCAGATGTACTGGCCTATGAAGCTGTCCAATTGCCGCTTTTTGACGCCTCAGATGATGTAAAAGAAGTGCACAATTATGTACGCGCTTTGGAATATGGTCTCGAGCGGATGAGCAGCTTACCCGTAAGTTTACGTCTGATCCGTGAATTGCACGGTATCCTCCTGGAAGGGGTGCGTGGGGAACAGTTCCGAGCGGGTGAATTCAGGCAAGGCCAGAATTTTATTGGTCCTCCAGGGAGCAGCCTTGCCACGGCCACCTATGTTCCACCCCCTCCCAAAGAGATGATAAAGGCATTGCAGCAATTGGAGTTGTATATCAATGAAGCATCCAATCTTCCTCCACTGATCCGTTTGGGCTTAATCCATTATCAATTTGAAGCCATCCATCCTTTTCCAGATGGTAATGGACGATTGGGCCGGCTGTTGATTTCTATACTGTTGTGCGCCTGGAATTTGCTGCCTCAGCCTTTATTGTATTTGAGCGCCTTTTTTGAAACCAACCGACCTGATTATTATGCCAATCTGCGTGGCGTTTCTGAAAAAGGGAATTGGAATTCTTGGTTGAGCTTTTTCTTAAATGGTGTTTCCTCTCAAGCAATCGATGCAGCTGATCGGGTTAAACGTATCAACGATCTGAGAGAGAATTATCGCCAGCGCTTCCAGCAAGGGCGCTCTGCAGCTCGTTTACTCCAGGTTGTGGATCTGCTTTTTGCCCGGCCGCTCATTTCTGTACGCACGGTTGAAGAGGAGCTAGCCTTGCCTTATCCAACTGCTGAACGCTATATTGATGAATTGGTAAAGCAGGGGATCCTTGAAAGCTCTGGTAAAGCCCGTAACAGGGTATTTGTTGCCAGAGATATACTTAATACTGTTGAAGAAACAAAAATCGTCGGACATTAAGGCAATCATGATCGAATTATCAAAACTCGAAAGTCACCTTTGGGAAGCTGCCAACATCTTGCGTGGTCCGGTAGACGCAGCAGATTTTAAGACCTATATTTTCCCTTTACTATTTTTCAAACGTATCTCGGACGCCTATGATGAGGAAACAGAAGCGGCGCTTGCTGAATCTGGAGGGGATATTGATTTTGCTCAATTGCCTGAATTCCATCGCTTCATCATCCCCAGAGGCTGCCATTGGGAAGATGTACGGAATCGGACATCCGATATTGGTCAGGCCCTACATTATTCTTTAACGGAAATTGAAAAATGCAACCCTGATACTTTATATGGAATTTTCGGCGATGCCCAATGGACGAATAAGGATCGCCTTTCTGACTCATTGTTGCGCGATCTCATTGACCATTTTTCACGATTAAGATTGCGAAATTCAGATGTTGACGCGGATATCATGGGACTGGCTTATGAGTACCTGATCGAGAAATTCGCGGACGCCACAAACAAGAAAGCCGGCGAATTTTATACCCCTCGCAGCGTTGTACGGTTGATGGTTGATATTTTAGACCCCCAGCCGGATGAAACAATCTACGATCCTGCCTGCGGAACAGGCGGTATGTTGCTCGGTGCAATACAACATGTGCGTGAGAAGAATGGGGATATTAAGCGGTTATTTGGCCGTTTATTCGGTCAGGAAAAAAACCTGACCACTTCATCCATTGCCCGAATGAATCTGTTCCTCCACGGTATCGATGATTTCCACATTCTCCGAGATGACACACTGCGCCGTCCCCGTTTTATCGAAGATGATCGGCTGAAAACATTCGACTGTGTCATTGCAAATCCTCCTTTTTCGCTGGAAAAATGGGGAGAAGAGATTTGGAAGTCTGATCCTTACGGGCGTTGTTTTGCGGGTTTGCCCCCCTCCAGCAGTGGTGATTACGCCTGGGTTCAGCATATGTTGAAATCACTAAAACCACGGTCAGGTCGCATGGCTGTAGTTTTACCGCATGGTACATTATTTCGAATGGGTGCAGAAGGGAAAATTCGTCAGAAGATCTTGGAAATGGATTTATTGGAAGCGGTGATTGGCCTGGCACCCAATTTGTTTTACGGAGCCACCCTTGCGGCTGCCATCCTGGTATTTCGGAACAGAAAAGCTCCCGAACGCCAAAATAAAGTTTTGATGATCGATGCTTCTTCGCTTTTTCGCAAAGGGCGAAACCAGAATACCCTTGAAGAGGAACATGTCGAACAAATCCTTGCCTGCTACAAGGCATTCGACAGCCTCCCGGGTTTTTCGCAGATCGTTTCCTTGGATGAAATTGCTCAGAACGATTACAACCTCAATATTCCGCGCTATGTCGAATCAAAACAGGACGAAGATATTGTAAGTGTTGATGATGCGCTGAAGGAACTTAAAAACGCATTACAGGAAGCCTATCGGGCGGAAGATCACCTGTTGGAGTTACTCAAAGATGTTGGATTGGCTTCTCCAGAGTACCGATCTTCTGAACCAATCACCAATAAAGAATAAGGTCATAATATTCATGCAGCTTAACGCTTTCAACAATCTTCCATCACCCATCTCTCTGGCTGACCTTGAATCCCACCTTTGGGGCGCAGCCACCTTATTACGTGGCTTAATCGATGCTGGCGATTATAAGCAGTACATCTTTCCACTTTTATTCTACAAGCGGCTTTGCGACGTGTTTGATGAGGAATACCAGCAGGCATTGGCAGAATCGAAAGGGGATCAAGATTATGCAGGCCTGATCGAACACCGCTTCAAAATTCCAGAAGGCGCGCATTGGAATGATGTGCGTTCTCAAACGACCGACCTGGGCAAAGCCCTGCAAAACGCGATGCGGGCAATCGAACAGGCTAACCCGGATACCCTCGCGGGTATCTTTGGGGATGCTCCCTGGACGAACAAAAGCCGGCTTTCGGATCGTATCCTACGGGATCTGATTGAGCATTTCTCCAAACACACCCTTTCCATCGCCAATGTGCCTGAGGATGAGCTTGGCATCGGGTATGAATATCTGATCAAGAAATTCGCGGATGATAGCGGCCACACCGCGGCTGAGTTCTACACCAACCGCACCGTGGTGCGCCTGATGACTGAGCTCCTTGAACCACAAGAGGGCGAATCCATTTACGACCCCACCTGCGGTTCCGGTGGCATGCTGCTTTCCTGCGCCGTTCGTTTGAAGGATCAGGGCAAGGAATATCGCACGTTGAAATTATTTGGGCAGGAACGCAATCTGATCACCTCATCTATTGCCCGAATGAATCTATTTCTGCATGGTTTTGAGGATTTTCGAATTGAGCGCGGTGATACCCTGGCTGATCCAAAGCTGATCCAGGGAGACCGTCTGCGCCAGTTTGATATCGTACTGGCCAACCCACCTTACTCCATCAAACAATGGAACCGGAAGGGCTGGGAAAGTGACCCCTTCGGGCGAAATTTTCTGGGCGTTCCTCCGCAGGGACGCGCTGATTATGCATTCTTCCAACACATCCTTGAAAGCCTCAAGCCGGTTAGCGGGCGTTGTGCCATTCTCTTTCCACATGGCGTGCTGTTCCGTGATGAAGAAAAAGAGATGCGCCGCAAGTTGATTGAACAGGATTGGGTTGAATGCGTCATTGGTCTGGGACCCAACCTGTTTTACAACTCTCCCATGGAAGCCTGTGTGATGATCTGCCGTACCCATAAACCGTCTGACCGTAAGGGAAAGATTCTATTAATCAATGCTGTCGACGAAGTGACTCGTGAACGCGCGCAGAGCTTCCTGGAGGATGATCACATTCAACGGATCACCGCTGCTTACCGCGCATTCGAAGACGAAGAGGGTTTCACCCGGGTGATCACGAAAGAGGAAGCGCTTGATCAAAATGGGAATCTCAATATTGCACTCTACGTTCGCAAGAAAAATGGGAACGGAAACCAGGACAAGCAGAACAATAATACGCTTGCGAAAGCCATTGAGGAATGGCAAGTCAGCTCAATAGAATTGCGTAAATCCTTAAAAGAAATGATGAATGATTTGGAAAAACCAATCGATTAGCAACATACCGCACGTTGTATATAGTGTAAAAACTAATTATGTTGTATAATATTATTAACCCCTGACGTTAATGATATTATTCAAAGAGGGGAAACCCATTGAACATCTTGTTTCGCGATAAGTCTTTTGAGAAAAAATGTAATGAAAATAAGCTCTTGATCAAACGGCGCGGAAAACCTCAAGCGAGGAAGATCCGGCAACGCTTGGATGATATGGCCGCCTCTGAAACCCTCGAGGTCCTTGGCAAAATTTATCCGCGCTGTCACGAATTGTCCGGGGATCGTGGAGGACAGATATCATTAGATCTGGATGGTCAGTGGCGTTTTATTTTTGTGCCTGCCGATAATCCACCGGCGTTCAAGCCGGACGGCGGGATTGACTGGAAAAATGTGAGAACAATTGAAATTATCGGAATCGAGGATACACATGAGTAACCCCATTCAAAACCAATACATACCAGATGTTGTATCCCCACCTGGTGAAACACTGCTGGAGATCCTGGAAGATCGGGGGATGTCTCAGGCTGAACTGGCAGAGCGTACCGGCCGGCCCAAGAAAACCATCAATGAGATCATCAAAGGCAAGGCGGCTTTAACGCCAGAGACAGCTATCCAGTTGGAGCGCGTTTTAGGCACGCCGGCAAGCTTTTGGAACAATCGTGAACAAAACTTTCGCGATTGGTTAGCCCGCCAGGAAGAGCGCAAAGCGCTGGCTGAATATATTCCCTGGATGAAGAAATTCCCATTAAGGGCAATGATCAAGATGCACTGGATTGCCGACCACAGCGATCCGATCAACCAGCTTGAAGAATTGCTGCGCTACCTGGGCGTGGCATCCCCGGTCCAATGGCAAACTATGCTGCAGGGGACCCAGTGGCGACAATCGCCCACCTTCGCGGCTGATCCGGCCGCGGTTTCAGCCTGGTTGCGCCAGGGAGAAATTCAGTCTGCTCAAATTCAATGCGCGCCCTATGATGAAGCTCATTTTCGTCAAGCGCTTCAACAGATCCGCGGGTTAACCACGCAGCCACCGGAAGTCTTTGTCCCTCAGGTGGCCGAGCTATGCGCGCAGGCGGGCGTGGCGGTGATATTCGTCCCTGAAATTCCAGGCACGCGTACCTGCGGCGCGACACGCTGGTTAATCCCCACCAAAGCCATGATCATGCTCAGTTTACGTTACAAAACGGATGACCACCTGTGGTTCACCTTCTTTCATGAAGCGGCGCACATTTTGCTGCATGGAAAACGCGAAGTATTCCTGGAAGATGACGATGAAGTCAGCGAGGACGTGCGCGCCAAGGAAGAAGAAGCAGACCGGTTTGCGTCCGATTTTCTGATTCCGCCCGAAGCATTCAGGCGTTTTCATCCACGCGGCGCGCACATCAGTCACGAGGACATCATCGAGTTTGCGCAACAACTAGGGATCGCTCCCGGAATAGTTGTGGGTCGATTACAGCATGATGGTATCGTACCCCCTCAGAACTTAAATCGATTAAAACGACACTTCCAATGGACAGACGATAATTCATAGAAACAGCCAAGATTGAGCGATTGATGCCAAATACAATCCTTTATTACCCCAAAATAGCAATTCCTGATGGAGCATGGCTGCGTCAGGCACTACTTTATTGGGATCGGATTGGGTCAATCATTCCAAGAGAATTTGACCGGGCAGGTCATGATCTTCAGGACTTACATATACTGCATGAACTAAATGTGTATCGCTCATATAATCCCGAAGACTTTATAGTCGGAGATCAAAGATTACGGATTGAGTTTGAGCAAGAATTCATCCATATCTCAAAAAAGCCCTCTTTTTGGAGGAGACTACCACCTCCGGAAGCCAGAAGGTTCGATTCTCCAATTCACATTGCCAAAATCACAGATGATTTGTCGGAGTACGTTCAATCAAAAGGGCTCGCCATCTTGCGGGACCGATATGATTCTTGGTATCAATTTGAACGGTCTGCCGCGTGGCTCTATATGTCATTATTGGCAAAATATATGGCTGATTCAGCAGAAGAGACGACCATTCCAGGAACTGATTTTGGGCTTTTTAAAGATTTCATTTTTCAAACAGAGAAACGAAATTTCAGTGCATCCTGTTTTGAACTGACTTTACAGGATATTCTTCCAGTTCCATCTCAGGATACTCCTCTAGAAAAGATCCTGGAATTTAAAGCCAAAAGGAAGGATGAACTGATCTCTTTTCGTGAAGTTATTTGGGGCATCCAGGATGAGTTGAAAAATTCACAAGAGATTAGTGAAATTCGCAATATCGTCTCCCGGCACTCCGACTTGCTCAACACCAGAGTGACTGAATTGAGTGAAACAATGTACGAAGAAAAATTGCAATTATGGAGAGGAAGTTTGGAAACTCTTATCAAGACAGATTCAATTCCTTCTTTAAGTTTGGTTTTTGACCCATTCCAAATCCCCATTGAATATAAACTTGCAGGGCTTGGGGTAATGGGCGTGATTTCTGTATCCAATTATCTTTTAGACCACCGCAATGAACGTCGAAAACTCCTCAGAGAGAATTGCTTCTCATACCTCTATCATGCAAAACAAGAGGCAATCATTTAATGGCTTCAATTATTAATAATTCATCATGCTGGCCCAAAGTAGCATTCGGTGACGTCGTTCGCAACGTGGATGAATCCGTTCGCTACCCACAGAACAACGGATTGGAACGCTATGTTGGTCTTGAACATATCGACCCCGAATCGTTGCACATTCAGCGCTGGGGATTGATTTCAGAAGGCACCAGTTTTACCCGCTGTTTTCGCCGAGGGCAGGTTTTGTTTGGAAAGCGCCGCGCCTACCAGCGGAAAGTGGCCGTGGCTGAGTTCGATGGGTTGTGTTCCAGCGATATTTTGGTGTTCGAACCCAAGGATGATCGCCTGTTACCAGAATTATTGCCCTTTATTTGTCAATCGGATGGATTCTTTGAACATGCCCTGGATACTTCTGCCGGCTCGCTCTCACCGCGCACCAAATTCAAGGAGTTGGCACGCTATGAATTCCCCCTGCCACCGCTGGACGAACAGCGCCGCATCGCAGAGATCCTCTGGGCTGCGGATAAGACGGCAGAAATGTATAAAGGAATTTTAAAGAAGCTTCAGATAGTTGAAAATAGCTATTTTATGGGCGCTATAGACACGGTAGAAAATAGTGGTTGCTGTAAACAAAGGCTTGGATCGTTGTTACTTGAACCACCATCTTACGGTGCTAATGCACCTGGATGTGAAATTGAGGAAGGAAAACCAAGATTCATAAGAATTACTGATATTGATGATGAAGGATCATTACGCGTTGATCAACTAGTTGGTGCAAACATAAAAGAGATATCCCGCTATATTCTTCGTGAAGGCGATTTTCTGTTTGCGAGGTCTGGGACAGTGGGAAGATCATATTATTACAAAAATGAGGATGGCTTTTGTTTTTTTGCAGGATATTTAATTAGATTCAGATTAAATCAAGATTTGATCTTACCAAAATATCTTTTTCGCTATACAAAAACAAAGTCATATTTCGATTGGGTTGCTCAGACTGTAAGAATCGGTGCGCAGCCTAACATTAATGCATCTGAATATTCTGACTTATTGGTTCCATTGCCTACAATCACTAAACAAACTGAGATTCTTGAACTCACTTCAAAAATCACAAATTCAATAGTTCAAGTAAGAACTAATATGACAAGATTAGTTTCAATGAAAAAACAATTGCTTGAAGAGGCCTTAATGAAGGGTACAGAAGATGTTTAACGAATCCAACTCAGTCGAACTCTTTATCCGCGATCTGCTGTGCGGCAAAAACGGCAAACAAATAGGCGAGCAGCCCGGGTTGTACGCCGGCGCGCTATCGCAGCTTGCCAAAGGGCAGGGTTGGGTTTACAAACCCGCGGATAAACTGCATCGTTCCACTCAGGATGTGCTGCTGGAAGATGAATTGCGCGCGGCGTTGATCCGCCTGAACCCGGAAATCGCCGAGCAGCCAGACCGCGCTGATGAGGTGCTTTACCGCCTGCGTGCCGTGCTGTTGTCGGTTAAAAGCGATGGCCTGGTACGCGCCAATGAGGAGTTCACCATCTGGCTGCGCGGCGAGCGTTCGATGCCCTTTGGACCCAATCATGAGCACACCTCGGTTCGGTTGATCGATTTTGAGATTATCGGCAACAATCACTGCGTCCTCACCAATCAGGTCATTTTCCAGTCCGGTTCACAAACCCGCCGCTTTGACCTGGTGATGTTTGTGAATGGCATTCCGCTGATAATCGGCGAAGCCAAAACGCCCACCCGCCCGGCCATCTCCTGGGTGGACGGCGCGGTGCAGGTGCAGGATGATTATGAGGTCAACGTGCCGGCGTTCTTTGCCCCCAATGTATTTTCATTTGCCACCGAAGGGAAAACCTATCGTTATGGCGCCATCCGGCAACCGCTGGAAAGCTGGGCACCCTGGCGTGAAGAAGATAACCATGAATATTCCGGTTTGAATGAATTGCAAACCGCTGCGCTGGGTATGCTGCGCCCGGCGATCATTCTGGATATCCTCAAAAACTTCACCCTGTTTGCCACAGATAAAAAACATCGCAAGACCAAGATCATTTGCCGCTTCCAACAATATCACGCTGCCAACCAGATCGTCGAACGGGTGGTGCAAGGCCGGGTGAAGAAGGGCCTGATCTGGCATTTTCAGGGATCGGGGAAATCGCTGTTAATGGTCTTCGCGGCTCAGAAGCTGCGCATGCATCCGATGCTGAAAAATCCGACGGTGCTGATCGTGGTGGATCGTATCGATCTGGATACTCAGATTACCGCCACGTTTAACGCAGCGGATGTTCCCAACCTGGTTTCAACCGACAGCCGTGAAGAACTGCGCACCCTATTGGCTCAGGACGTGCGTAAGGTCATCATCACCACTATCCACAAGTTTGGCGAAGCGGACGGCGTTCTGAATAACCGCGATAACATCATCGCCCTGGTGGATGAAGCCCATCGCACCCAGGAAGGCGACCTGGGTAGGAAAATGCGCGAAGCTCTGCCCAATGCATTTTTGTTCGGCATGACCGGCACGCCCATCAATCAACGCGACCGCAATACGTTCTTCGCGTTTGGCGCTGAAGAGGATGAAAAAGGCTATCTGAGTCGCTATTCTTTTGAGGAATCCATCCGCGACCAGGCCACCCTGCCCTTGCGCTTTGAATCCCGCTTGGTGGAACTGCGCGTGGACAAACAATCCATTGATGAAGCCTATGCCAATCTGACCGGTCATTTATCCGAAGCTGATCAGGCGAATCTGGCTCGACAGGCTGCCCGCATGGCGGTATTGGTCAAAGCGCCGGAACGCGTACAGCGCATCGTATCGGATATCGTGGATCATTATCAGGAAAAGGTGGAACCCAACGGCTTTAAGGCGATGGTGGTTACCTTTGATCGCCAGGCCTGTGTTCTGTATAAAAAAGCCATGGATGAAATCCTGCGCCCGGAAGCCAGTGAAATCGTCATGAGCGTTTTTCATAATGAGACGGAATACAAAGCCTACGACCGCAGCAAAGAAGATGAGGAAAGGTTGCTCGACCGTTTCCGTGATCCGGCAGATCCGCTCAGGTTCCTTATTGTGACTTCACGCCTTCTTACCGGGTTCGATGCGCCTATCCTGCAGGTGATGTACCTGGACAAGCCGATGAAGGAACATAATCTGCTGCAGGGCATCTGCCGCGTGAATCGCCCTTACCCCGGCAAGGATTATGGCTTGATTGTGGATTATATTGGCGTCTTCGATGACGTGGCTCGAACGTTGGCCTTTGACGAAGCCAACATGCAGCAGGTGATTACCAATCTGAGGGCGCTGCATGCGCAACTACCAGAAGCGATGCAAACCTGCCTGGCATATTTTCCCAATGTGGATCGTGCCCTCGGTGGTTGGGAAGGGCTGGTAGCAGCCCAGGCGTGCCTACCGGATAACGAAACGCGGGACAAATTCGCCGGTGACTTCTCATTGCTTTCCCAACTCTGGGAAACGATATCGCCGGATCCGGTGCTTTCAGATTACGAAGATGATTATCGCTGGTTGGGGCAGGTTTATGAATCCGTAAAGCCACCCAGTGGTAGCGGCAAACTGCTCTGGCATGCACTGGGAGCCAAGACCCTGGAATTGATCCACGAGAACGTTCATGTCGAACGAGTTCGGGATGACCTGGACACCCTAGTCATGGACGCGGATTTTCTGGATGAACTGCTCGGAGAACGCGATCCAGAGAAGATCCGCGAAGTGGAAATCAAGGTCATCGCACGCATCCGAAAGCACGGCAATAATCCAAAATTCATTGCGCTCGGAAAGCAGCTTGAAGATCTGAAGAACCGCATGGAACAAGGACTAGTCAATAGTCTTGATTACCTGAAACAACTACTCGAAATCGCCCGTAAAGTGTTGCAGGCGGAAAAGGATGTGGACCCGGAAGAAGAACGCCAGTCTGCCAAGGCTGCATTGACTGAGCTATTCAACGAAACCAAGACTACCCAAACTCCGGTAATTGTCGAACGCATCGTAGCCGATATTGACGAGATCGTCCGCAATGTCCGCTTCCCTGGTTGGCAGCAAACCATTGCCGGCGAGCGTGAGGTCAAACAGGCGTTGCGCAGGGTGCTGTTGAAATATCAGCTGCACAAAGAGCAGGAGTTGTTCGATAAAGCGTACGGGTACATCAAGGAATATTATTGATAGAACAAGAACCATTGGTTTTGTATCTTTATTTTGCTCACCAATTTTCGTTGATGAATTAATCGAAGGTTAAGATGATCCCGATTACGCAACCTTTTTTCTGTAAATTCGAGTCAGATATACCCATCGTTCTTTAATAACTTAATGACTTGCCAGCACAAGTATGTTTTCCTATCTGCCACTCCTCGCTGATCTCCATAAGCAAAGCCGAGATCAATCTGAGACAGGATGCTTCGTTTGGAAATACACCAACCACTCTTGTTCGCCTGAGGATCTCTTTGTTGATTCTCTCCAGGCTGTTGGTTGTCCGGATCGTTCCCCGGTGTTCCAAAGGTGTCAATGCAAAGTAGAAATGTCCTAATGGGTGCAAAATAGAAATGTCCTAAAGGTCATCGATCAGGATGGGATAGCCATTGATTTTTCTTCCATAAGTACGCCAGGGGTGGTTCACCGGCGGTACA
>Ga0255346_1006578_pt1 | contig 11287 bp, 11 predicted proteins | sample wastewater_treat_FD_194410 | JGI IMG/M metagenome (GOLD analysis project Ga0255346, IMG submission 194410) | Wastewater microbial communities from Lulu Island WWTP, Vancouver, Canada - plant22 | ecosystem: Engineered > WWTP > Wastewater > Unclassified | place: Canada: Vancouver, British Columbia... | reverse complement strand
ACCGTAAGGGACACGACCGCCGAGATACTTGCCAGCCTTTGCACTCGCTTCAAATACAGCCTTGATCTTCTTGCTTGTGGAACTGCTGTGCCACTCATTGAACAGATTGATGATCGGCATCATGTCCAGTGCCGCACTGCTGCGGTCAGCGGTATCCACATTGTCGTTCAGGGCGATAAAGCGGATATTATTCATCGGAAAAATATAGTCGATGTAGCGGCCCACTTCGATGTAATTTCTGCCGAAACGGGAGAGGTCTTTCACAATCACGATATTGATCTTTCCGAGCTGAGCGTCAGCAAGCAATTTCTGTATGCCTGGTCTGTCGAAATCAGTGCCGCTGTACCCATCGTCCACATACTCAGAAACGAGATTCCAACCCTTGTCATGCACGAATTTGGTCAGGATCATTTTCTGATTTTCGATAGAGAGCGATTCGCCCTCCAGCATATCTTCTTTTGAAAGGCGAAGATAAATACCTACATTGTTTTCGGTCTGCTTTGCCATCAATAAACTCCTTTCCGTGCAAGCAGAACCAAATTCGATATATCTATTATAGCGCGATATACCGAATTTGGCAATACCTTTCCGCACATAATTTTACACGTTTGCCGTTTTCTCCAAAGCGGCATCCACGGCGAGTCTATTCATGACTTCATCGAGGTCTTTCTCCCCGATAAAATGACTATGCACAATGTATCGGCAACCGTCAATGACCTGTACCGTTGTGCGTGTTGGGCAGTCCTTGAACTGCTCCAGTCTGCTGTTCTTGTTGACTGCCTTCTTTCTCTCTGCGGCAGTTGCGTTTGTATTCATAGCGAATTTTACTCCTTAGCTTCTCTTTCTCTACGCTTTTAGAGCGGAGGGCATCGCATTCTATCTCTTACCCTCATAACAGCCGTAAGATCGGCTCAGTATTTTGAGCCGACTGCGTATTTTACGGCTGCACGTTTTGTTCTCCCTTGTTATGGGGAATTGCCTACACCGTTGTAAGCAAATTCAATCATCGTCACGGTTAGGATCATCATAGAACCTGATCTCGTCACTGTCAATGTTGCTGTCAGCAGCGACATTACTGTCCGTGCTGTCGGAAGTTTTCACTCCGCAGAGTTCAAGCAGTTCTGCATCAGACATACCGCTTGCTCTCAGTTTCTGCAAAAGCAGATGCTCCGAGCTGATAATTTCATCAAGCTCCCTGGGCTTGCAGTTGTATTCCTCTGCCATCGCAAGACGGGACACTTCTTTGAGCCTGTCCTCAAGTGACTTCTTCTTTGCAGTATCATTAGCGATACGCTTTTCCAAAACCTTGATCTTCTCAATGAGCTGATCTCTCTTTTCTGTATAAAAGCCCATTCAAAAAACACAACCTTTCTGTTTTTGTTCTAAGCAGTTTTTGAAATTCTTACTGCTATGATTCAATTATAGCGCGCACTTCTATGAAAAAACAATCCGCATTGCGCACAATCTTTTGTTCACAGTTTGTTAATAAAAGACCGGGGAATTTTGCATTTTCAAAAATCGAAATCACGCTATTTCGCAGAAAAATGAATGTAGTCATTTTGACGGAGACTGAAAATTGCCTGTCTTGACTATTTGGGATTTTTCCAGTATGATGTTTTCAGGGATCAGCGGAGAGCCTATCGAAAAAAAGCGATACAGAGAAATATAGTCGCTGATGCTCCAATTCCTCACACGGAAGTGAGGAAAACAGCAGAGCCGACAGGCTCATATGAAAATTAGCCCCGCAGGGGCTATGTCAAATCGCAAGCTCGGCAAATCGTGGGCGCACTTTACGGCAACCCACAATTCGCACCGCTTGGCAGAGGGCTGCCGCCCCTACGACCCCGCACAGAAAAATAAAAGAAGGGATTTGAACAGAATGGAATACAACAAAAGGCGTGATCTTTACCTGAAGATCAGAGTGAATCAGGAAGAACTTGATTACATTGACCGCAAGTTTCGGGAAAGCGGAATGAAGTCCCGAAGCGATTTTGTCAGGGCGATGATCTATCAGGGCTATATCGTGAAGTTCAGCGAATTTGAGCTGAAAGAGCTTATCCGGCTGGCGAGGAACATCTCAGGCAATATCAATCAGATCGCAGTCCGTGCAAACAGCGGTGGCAAGATTTATGATAATGACATTGCTGACATTAAGAAAGGGGTGGATCAGCTCTGGCAACCACTAAGATATTTTCAATCTCAGTTGATGAGCTTGCATCGCTGAAATATATCGCCAATCCTGAAAAGACAGATAACGGCAGGCTTATCATCACAGACGGTTGCAGCTCTGATCCCGAACAGGCACACCGTGACTTTCAGGAAATCAGGAAATGCGGAACGGGGAAAAGCTCCGTCCTCGCACAGCACTTCATTGTCAGTTTCAAGCCTGGGGAGATTCTCCCTGAGCGAGCATTGCAAGTCGGGCAGGAGATATGTGAGCAGTTTCTTAAAGGCGAATATCAGTATTTCATGGCTTGTCATATCGACAAGGAGCATACGCACTTGCATTGTGTTTTCAATAATACCAACTGCATTAACGGCAGAACTTTTGAAACGCATGAAAACCGCAGAACAACGAAAGAAGATCGTTCATTCAAGAAACTCATGAACATCACAGACAGCGTATGCAAGCGGCATCACCTTTTTGTGATTGAACACCCCGAACAGACCAAAGGCATGAGCCATTGGGAATGGGATATGAACCGTCAGGGACTTTCGTGGAAAGCAAAACTGAAATATGCGATAGATCAGGTAGTTAAGGGCAGCGAGGACTTCGATGATTTTCTTGAAAAATGTGCTGAATACGGCATACTCGTTGAGTACAATCCCGACCACAAGATTGATTTGAAATTTATGCTTGCCGAGCAGAAAGAAAATAACCCCCGTGCAAAATTCACGAGGGCAAAAACGCTGGGCTGGTATTATGAGACTGAGCAGATAAAAGGACGCATCGCACAGTACATCGGCGGTATGATGTATGTGCCGAGAACGAAGGTAAGAGTTATCACTCCAAAGGCTGAAGAAAACAAGTTTGTCCGGGATGCCATTGACCGTGAGAACATGAAGCTCACAAGCAAGGCATTGAACATTCTGACCAAGTACGGCGTGACCGTTGACGAAGCAAAGAAAGCTGCCATTTCTGCATACGCTGTCAGGACTGCACTTGTTCAGGAGCTTAACCACATGGCTGATGAGATCAGGGAGTGTGAAGCACAAGCTGAAACGCTCAGAAAACTTCGTGAAGTCAGACCGTATTTTACGGAATACAAGTCTCTCAGCGGACGGAAACAGGAAAAGTATAAAAAGGCTAATGGCAGTTTTCTCGAACAATACCATGAACTCAATCAAAAGATGCTCAAATGGTATCCCAGCGGTCATACTCCGACTGCTGAGAAGATAGAACAGCATATTGGTGAACTTACTGCAAAGCGAGAACAGAAAAATGCAGAATACAATGCCGCCAAGCTGAAAGCAGAAGAACTATCGCAGGCTGTGAGAGAGATCGAGCAGTATATCCGTCAGGAGCAGAGCCGAGATCAGCAACAAAAAAGAAAAAGGAACGACCTTGAATAATACAGCGCATTGCACCGAGGAATTTTGTGATATTGCTGCGCCCTGCACAAGAATTATTACAATTATCCCGATATGCTGGACTGCGGAAATGGTGCGGAGTATAATATAGCTACAATACATTTTCGGAGGTGCAGTTATGTTGAAAATTTCTGAATTGGCTATGCCCAAAACACGCAAGGTCACGACTGTCTGCAACGGCAGGCGTGAGGTCTGGACCGACTACGAACAGGCAAAGGCGTATTTCCTTGAACTCATGATGACCGCTGAGGGTGAAGAACATGACCGAGCGGAGTGCGTTTACATTCAGCTCATACACGGGCTTGTCAGAGTGTTCAGACGAAGATGAATAATCAGCAAAAAGGCTTTGCAGAAATGCAGAGCCTTTTACTTTGCTCTCAGACGAACGGAAATGCCCCTCTGAGCCGTCCGTGATGAATATGGGGATAACTTGCTGTATAAAAATGCGACCTCTGAGAACAATTCTCAGAGGTCGCTGTGCATATCATAGTTGTCAACACCTGCCTTGAATGTGTGGCATCGTCTGATTTGTCCCCAAAAGGAATTGATTATACTTATACCTGTATATTGCTTCAAATTAGGAGAAATATGATATTATCTCTTCAGCAGAGAAGCCTCCTGTTTGTTCAGCGCTTTCTGTATAAATGCTTTGCAGTGGATTCAAAATAGAGGAATATTCAGAATCATCTGCATGATACAATGCAAATAGATATTTCGTTCCGATGGTTAAAGCAGGAAGGTCTACCATAACGGGAATTCTTTCATTTCCTAATAAGGCTATCTGTGTCTTTTCATATCCGGATGAAATACCGCCCTCAATTCGTAACTTTACGATATTAGGAGAACCAGCATAAACTTCTTCTGCTTCAATTTCATAGACTGTAAACAGCATTGCCCATTGTGAACCCTCACCATCTTTTAATGGCTGCATGGTTTGCATATCCAGCATTTCAAAGGATATATTTTTGACTCTTCCGCTAAAAACCTGATTTGCTTTACTTGCCAAGTCAGGAACAGTATTATAATAGGGATAATCATAGGAAAATGCTTCATATTGTACATTTTCAGCAAATATATTTATTCTCTCAATCAAAGTACGCTTCATAAGAGTAAGATCAAACACATTAAGCACGTCATCATCGCAGAAGTCAGCAGCCTTCCAGTTGGAAAGATATGTGTCGGGAACAGCTAACAACCACTTCTGGAACAGTACCACATCGGATACACTAAAAACACCATCAGCATTCACATCGCCCATTATTGTAGTATAATTATCAGCGGTGTCAGTTGCGTATGGTTCATTTGCTGCTATTGCAACCAACTCATTATTGGATGAATTTTGTCTCAATACAGAGCAAAATGATAAAAGCAGTGTTGCCGATAACATTACAGCCATCTTTTTTTCATAATATCAGCTCCTTTCAAGCTCAATAAATATATAGTATGGTCTTTTACAAGTTAGGAATCACCTCCATATTCATCAGCTTCATTATTGTTTGGATTAAGAATAATATGCAATTATATCATCAGCAGAGAATTCTCCAGTTTGCACTGCATTTTCTGCATAAACACTTTGCAGTGGATTCAAAATAGAGGAATATTCAGAATCATCTGCATGATACAAGGCAAATAAATATTTTTCTCCGGTATAAAGTACCGGTGCGCCTTCCATAACAGGGATTGTATTACTACCTAATAGTGTAGTCTGTTCCTGCTCATAGCCGGATGGAATCCCACCCTCGATTCTCAGCTTCACAATAGTCGGTGAACCAGCATACACTTTCTCAGCTTCAATTTCGTAGATTGTATATATCATCGCCCATTGTGTATCTTCACCATCTTTTAGCGGTTGCATGGTTATCATATTCAGCAATTCAAAGGATATATTGGTGACTCTTCCGCTAAAAACCTGATTTGCTTTGTTAGCTAAGTCAGAAACAGAATCGTAGTAAGGATAATCATTAGAAAATGATACATATTGAACTGAATCTGTTTGCTGAACCGGAGGGTCTGTTTCATCATTAACCGGTTGCGTATATGTTACAGGTGCAGTTGTTGCAGGTGTTTGTGTTTCCGCTTGCATTTCTGTAACTTGTTCATCCATCTGAGCTTCAGACGCATCAGTAACCACTGTTGTTTCTGTCTGCGTTTGTTTACCTGCCGCAGTTGTCATACGGTCTGTCTCTGAGTTGTTGGCAAGCACAGTTGTAGATACTGGTTCGGTTTTATCGTTGATCTGTGCCGTTGATTTGTTTCCAGACACTGTTGACGTTGCCATATCGGGTGTTTCTAATGTTGGTTCATCAATGACATCAGACTGAATGGTGATACTCGGCAATTTATGAATATGATTCCAATAACCGAGTCCAAGTACAGCACAAACACAGAAGCTTGCTAATAATGGAATAGTACGCTTTAGCGTGAGAATACGCTTTTTTTTCTTTCCCTGATGTTCTTCATATCTGGAAAGTAAGCTCTGATACATTTCATTGTGATTCTTCATATTCAAAGCCCCTCCTTTCCAGTTCAGATCTCAAAGCGTTTTTTGCTTTATACAGGTAATTTTTGATCTGCTTTTCGGATTTTTTCATAATCAAGGCTATTTCGGAGATGCTGAATCCCTCAAAATAGTTGAGAAATAGCACTTGTCTGTATTCAAGTTTTAGTTGGTGCAAAGCCAAATGCACCATTTTCTTTTGTTCAGTCTTTATATAATTATCTTCGATGTCATCCTCGACAGCAAGATATTCCTGCGATTCCAGCGGAACAACACTGAGCTTTGCGTGTTTTCGGAGGTGTTTTGCGGTTATATTACGCCCGATAGCAAAGAGCCATGTCTTGAAAGAGCTTTTTCCTGAGAACTTCGGACGCTTTAACATCAATTCCAAGAAAGTATCCTCTGCCAAATCCTCAGCCATATGAATATCTTGAACATAGCTGTTCAGATAGAGCATTAACCCTGCCTGATATTCACAGACTATTTCAAGCATTCCCTCATTGTCGCCCGCAAGGAAACGGCGGTAGCTACTTTCACCGTTACCCATAGGGTGATTCCTCCTCTCAGGGAGATCTTTTTATCTCCCTTTACTTATTAGTACCATTTTTCAGAAAATAGACTTCGTGTTTTTTGAAAATAATCTGCCCGTCAATGAAGTTTGTGAAGTCTATACAAATATTATAGCATTAAGTTGGTTGAATTGCAATATGGAAAAGCAGGGTGGGCTTATCATTCAAGCTCTCACTCACTCTGCTTTCTATATATTAGATGCTAATTCTTTAATGTTACACTAAGTTTCGACAATGAAAAAGAATTTACCGCATCTACAAGTCTTGCTCGCAAATGCGGTAATATCTGATTTGTCCCCAATTAAGGCTTTATGCTAATATCTGATCACAGTGCGAAGGTCAGATACAGCTTCAATTATTGTTCAGCGGCTACCACATCAAATTCGGCGTATAAGATATTCTTAGCCGTATAAATCTTGAAGCGATAACGTCCTTCTTTCAGGCTGGGGAAAATATTATTAGTTTGCACCCTAATCCATGTACTAAATTCCATGTCGTCATGCTCATGATCCGCTATTCCACATAATACATAGCCATCACCATATTGATAGCGGATTGCAGGATCTGCATTATAGATTTCTTCCCAACCTTCATTATCATATTTTTCGATAAATGCAATCGGAAAGAAAAAGAATCCTTTGCCTTTGTTGTGATTCTTAACTTCACAAATTATTTCATCCGTATTTGTGGTATATGTTGGCTGTAATGCTGTAGCGGTAATATTATCATAGGATTCATCATGATCAATATTCAGCATATTACATGTTTGAGTAGCCTCAGCCTCATTGAATGGCGGAGGAGTTTCATTTTTCGCAGATAACAACGCTCTTTTCATTAAGCAAAGGTCAAAAACGTCAAGGCAGTTATCGTTTGTGAAATCAGCCGCTTCCCAATCAGCAAGTATAGTATTTGGAACAGCAAGTAGCCATTTTTGCAGAAGCACTACATCATTTATGCTTAGATAGCCATCACCACTGACATCTCCGTTAGGAGTTTTGTGAAACTCTGTTTCATAGCTGCCGTTATTATCCAAATCAGCAGCAAAACCTATATTTCCGTCTGCTTTTTCAAATATCAAAACACTATCAATGTCAAATTCAGTATCTATCTCTCTCCTAAATACATTTTCTCCATCACAAGTTGTAATGATTGTATTATTAAGATTATCCGATTTCAGTATATACCCTTTGTCTGTTCTCTTGAGAGCGCTGTGCTTAGTCTTGTGATCTTGATCTATGCGGAAACTATACCAACTACCATTATAATATCCATCATTCATTGCGATTTCAAAGCCGTATTCAGTATCGCCGTTCATTTCAATATAACCGGACGGCTCAAACACGATCTGATTTGCCGCATTCACATCAGCAATAAGCACACAGTTCTGATAATTCATTTCCAGATTCATTGTACACAATCCGTCTGTTGATAACATATAGCCGCTTGTGTCATCCTTCAGTACATATGTATTTGCATAAATCTGCGGAACGTCTCCCAGAAACGGCGGTAATTCAATAATTTCATCTTCATTACTGCTGATAGTATCCCATTTGCCGTTATCAAATTTGATTTTATCAACAGTTCTTTCAGGCAATAACGAGCGTATATTAAGCATCGCAAGGAAGTCACGTTCATTATTGTATTTTTCAGTGCCACCTAATAATCCTTTGTTATTGAGCAGATCAATATCTGATATTACAAGGTTGATATTGCCCTCATTATCCGAAGAACACTTATCCGTTCTCCACGAGCCGTCATTGTTAAAATAAATATAAGAGCTTTCCTGAGAATCCAAATTGCAGTTATACACAGCTATTCTTCCATCAAATTCCGCTGTTTTCAGTAAAGCAAGCTGTTCAACTTCTTCAGTGTAATTGACTTCAAAGGGACCGTATTCTACATTATAAGCAACGACTGCATGACCATACCTATCGCCTGAATCGTTTATTTTACCGAAATAGCACACCAATGCAGGTTTTCCAGCTTCAACCGCATCAATTATCTGTTGCAGTCTCTCTTTTTCTGTTTTTTCAAGCATTGAATACGCTGCATACTGCCGAACTTCTTCTGTAAATTGCAGGCTGGAATAATAATTGATAAGTGATATGATCTCGTCGGACGGTTTATCATCAGCATTTTCTACTCCTGACATAGTATAAAGACAGTCTGCACCCTCCGTATAGGCGTTATAGTCTATCAATCCATAGCTTGCAAGAATAGAAGTCACTGCCATACCATAGCACGATCCTAAAAACTGTCCGCTGATCAGGTTGATTGCTAGCCTTCTGTCAACATTTGTAAGGTTGTTTTTAAATGGCGCAACATCACTATCTGTGAATTTGTAGTTTTGTCCGAATGAATCTGATGTGTTTCTGAATTTCCATATATCTTTTTCAATATCATATGCTCCTGCTGCACTTGCAGTAAGTGTGGCAGTACCGATCATTACGGAACTGCATATAGCGATAAAGGAGCTGATAATTCGCTTATTCTTCATAAAATACCTCCTCCTGCGGATCAAAGTCCTGCGGTGTAGTATCTCGTTCGATATTGTCGATTCCGAGTCTGTAAGCTATTTCTTTTGCTTTATCTTCACCGATATAGAATGCGTATCCACGTTCCATGATATTTGTCGTAATATAGCCGTCCTCAGTAACAGCTAACGATTTGTTACTGATGCCCAGCATATCAACACTTGCTGAGACACTGAACAGTTTTCTATGACCGGTGTAGTCAAATAGAGTTGCACAGTCTCTGTACTCATTCAGAAGCCCTGAAATAAAAGATTTATTATAATCGGTAACAAAAGTCCTGTCATCGGGAGTTAATGCGCCGAAAGAAATAGTATCATTCAATTTGAGAGCGTCCACCAATTCTCCGAGCGTAGCAGGAGAATATTCTCTGTTGATATATACATAGTAGTTATCATAACCGTCGAATTTCACCGCAACAGCACATTCGCTTGAAAAATCGTTGATGCTGAACACCTCTGCGTTGATACTATGAATCTTATCCTCATAGACATCCTGACCTTGCATTGTGACAGCACCGAGGATATCACCGATATAATTACCTTCGATAATATGATCTTTTGTGTTGTAGTCGATACCGTTAAGGTCAAATTCCATGAATTGAGTTGGAAGCGTTCTCTCGTCCCATCTGGGAATAATTACGGCTTCGCTACCGTCACCCTCAGTATGCTGCTCTGTAGGAACTGTATTGCTGTTTGTTGGCTCTCTGCCTGTTGTCTCTGCATTATCGTTTTCTGTCGGGCAGAGTGTCGATTTTTCAGTTGAGTGAGCGCTGGTTTCCGATTTTTCAGCCGTGGAGCTTTCCTTTTCAGTATCTTCAGTGGATTTGGTCGGGCGCTCTGTACCAGTGCTATCGTTTGTGCTGTTTTCTGTATCTGAGGCAGTTGTCGGAGTTTCAGTATTGATTATAGTATTATTTTCAATTGTAGGAATTCCGCCCTGAGACGATTTCAAATTTTTGACTGCCAGTATGACTGCGCAAAATACGAGCATAGATGAAGCACCTGCCGTTACTCTTTTGATACAACGGTTGCGGAGAATGAGCTTTTTCTGCTCAGCATCCCGTATTCTTAATACGGTTTCAGCAATCTGCTCAGTATTCTTCATAAACAAAGCCCTCCTTTTCGAGTTCTGATTTTAACGTCTTTTTGGCTCGGTATAATAAGTCACCGATCTGTCTTTTTGACTTCTTCATAATTCTGGCAATTTCAGCAGTGTCAAATTCTTCAAAATACATCAAGTACAGCACCTGTGCATATTCCGGTTTCAATCGCCTCATGGCTCGGTGAAGCTCAATTTTCTGTTCCTCTTTCAGATATTGTCGCTCAATATCTTCCTCATCCGACATCTGAAAGGCTTCGTCAATCGGAAAGTCAGCCATTTTTGAGCTTTTCCGCAAGTAATCCAGCGCACAATGCTTTGCAATGCTATAAAGCCATGTCTTAAAATATATCTTACCGTTGAATCTGGGCTTCTTTACAGCTAATCTTACAAAAGTCTCCTGCATCAGTTCTTCGGCAACACATATATTATCAACAATGCTGTTCAGGTACAAAGTCAGACCCTCATGGTATATATCAATGATTTCTACTATTCCATTGTCATCACCATCAAGGTAACGGCGGTAGCGATCCGCATCGTTCCCCATTTGATTTCCTCCTTCTTGTGATGTGGCATATATGCTTTCTATATATTAATCGCACGAACCTCTGATTTTTCGCAGTGCTTTTCAAAAAAATTTCGATTTATAATATTTTACTTTATTATAGACGATTATAAGCCAAAAATCAATAAAGGAGATGCTTCTACTATGAAACATCTCCTTTTATACTGATATGTTATTATCGAATTTGATTCTGCCTATTGTGTGGGGTGACTTAATGGCTATTTGACATTGATGATATGTTGTTATTATAACACAGATACGGGAAGAGTTCAACACTAAACATTATAAAAGATTGTAATGACAAAGCATACTCGAAATGATGAGCTATAACAGAAATAAGAAAAGCCCCTCAGATTACTGTGATATAATCCCCTTAAAGTAGACACACGAAAAAACAAAAGCGTGTGAAAGCTGTAAGGGGGTTATTTTATGT
>Ga0255346_1006571_pt1 | contig 11297 bp, 9 predicted proteins | sample wastewater_treat_FD_194410 | JGI IMG/M metagenome (GOLD analysis project Ga0255346, IMG submission 194410) | Wastewater microbial communities from Lulu Island WWTP, Vancouver, Canada - plant22 | ecosystem: Engineered > WWTP > Wastewater > Unclassified | place: Canada: Vancouver, British Columbia... | reverse complement strand
ACTGGGGAAAAAACTTTCTGACACTTGATCTCCCATATTTTGAGAATCATTTAAAATATTTTTCAAAACATTATAAAACTATCAGCCTGAAAGAATATTGGGAGATATTAAATGGTATAAAAGATCCTGTAAAAAGACCATTAATTATAACATTTGATGATGCTTACCTTGATAACTGGCAATATGCGTATCCGCTGCTGAAAAAATATGGATTGAAAGGAACAATATTTGTCAGTCCTGAGTTTGTGGATGGACGTAACCTGATACGGCCCAATCTATTAGATGTTTGGAATGGAAATGCTGATGAAAATGATCTTATAAAATGGGGTTTTCTTAGCTGGGAGGAAATGCGGATCATGGAAGCTTCGGGTGTTATGGATATACAGTCTCATACAATGTCTCATATTAAATATCCAGTCTCAGATAAACTGTTGGATTTTCATCATCATGGCGCTGATTACCTCTATTATATTGCGAACTCTTTTCCTGAAAGGAAAGCTTACTATATTGAAGATACTGAATTTGAAAACTTACTTCCTTATGGTTACCCGGTCTTTGAAATGCAATCGGCAGTTATTGCCAGGCAAGTGAAAATTAATCCTGCATTTAGTGATTATTGTATAGACACATTCAGGGATTATGATTTCGGCAACTATAACTTTGAAAATGCATTTGAACGGATTAAAGATGAATATGAAAAATACAAACAAAATAGTTCTCTGATTCTCTCAACAGAAAGTGAAGAAGATTACAAAAACAGAATCAGATATGAGATTTATGAGTCAAAAAAGATAATTGAGCAGAAATTGAATAAAAAAGTTGAATTTCTATGCTGGCCTCATGGTGATAATAATGAATCCTTACACCGTATGGCACTTGAGGCTGGTTATCTAATGACAACAAGGGGTAAAGCACAGGGAATAAGTAAAACTGACCCAACAAGAATCCCCGAAAGAATGGGAATTAATTTTTCTACGTGGTTTAAAAAGCAAAAGACGATTTTTAAATTAAAGGCTTTCTCTGGAAAATCACCATATTCTGAATTTGTTAAATTAAAACGATACTTTGTAAATTGATAAAACCGCGGAAACGTAAAGAAACTAAGGTCGCAATAAAGGTACTTAGCGCCTTTGCGTCTTAGCGGTGAAAAGAACATGATTGAATTCATTCTGGAAGTACAGTTAAGCAGCAAAAAAACGGAGCTGGATAAACTTTTTATTCAAAAACCGGGAATAGAGCTACATTTGAATGGTAATGACTATGAGTTTATCGCCTGGGGTGATCCGATAAATGATCCAGGATTCAAAGAAAAACTCTCAAAAAATTTAACACCTGAGTTTATTGTTAATAATCTACATGGTCATTATTACTACATTCTTTTGGATAAATCAAGTGGTTCTTTGCTCGCAGGAAATTCATTGTTTTCGATATTGCCCTTATACTATTTTCGAAATAATGATAAAATTTTAATTTCCGATAATGCATTAAGAATTGGGAAATATCTTGATCTTAATGATATTTCTAAAAGGTTCATTCTCGAAACAATACTTTTTAATTACCCTCTTTTTAATGACAGCATATTTGAAAGTATTAAACTACTTCCGGCTAATTCGTATATTATTTGTTCAGGATCAAATTCAGACATTTTAAAACATACAGAAATCCAGAATCATTTTTCAGCAACACCAAAACCCTGGAAAAAATCGACCGGGGAGATAAGAGATGTATTTATATCATCAGTCTGTAAATACCTTCCTGATAAACATTATGTTCATGCACTGACAGGAGGATTTGACGGACGAACTTTAGTATCTGTTGCTATATATTTCAATAAGGTTTTTTCATGCTACAGTTTTGGTTCGAAAAATTCAAAAGACACCCGAATAGCATTACAGTTAGCAGAAAAGGCAGGAATTCCATTTATTAATTTTGAACTGGAAGATTCATATATTAAAAATGATAATCTGCCCTGCGGTAAGGAGTTCATTATAAACTCATCAGGAACAGCAACTTTTGCCAGGTCTCATTACCTGCATTCAGCAAAAAGGCTTTCCAGTGATTTTCAACATATTATTACAGGCAATTTCGGAAGTGAAATATTCCGTGCTGCACATATTGCCGGAGCTGTGATTTCTTCAAATCTTTATGCTCTGTTTGATTCAGAAAGTTCTGATGAAGGGATAAGAAAGATTGAAGGCAGCAGGGAGTTTCAGTGCCTCAACACTAGTAATTTCAAATTACAATTTGAATCCCTGAAAGAGGATATTCTTCATCTTCCTTGTTATGATAATGCATTATCGGGCCTGACAAAGAATCAAAGGTTTTATGTATTTGTTTTTGAAGAGATTTTCAGGAAGTATTTCGGAGCGGAAATGGTAAATCAGTTCCGGTATGTAAAAAACAGAACGCCATTTTTGGACATTGAATTTCTTAAGGCAATTTTCAAGACGGAACTGGCAGGGATACATTCGGATTTCTTTGAACATAATCCTTTTAAGAGATACAAAGGTCAGGTACTCTATGCAAACATTATAAAAAGTACTTATCCCGGGTTTGGCAAAATGCTAACCGATAAAGGTTATCGGCCAGATGATCTTATTAATTCATTTGGAAAACTTAACATAGCAAAAGGATACCTTAAAAAGGTTATAAGAAAATCTTCGCCCGATTTTGATCCTTATGCTGTTAGCAAAGCATGGGAGTATAATAAAGACTTCTGGCTGAAGATTCCAATATCAGGTGATTTATTTGATTTAACCGTGATAAAATATACTCCCAGGGAGATTTTATTTAAAATTTTAAGTTTATCATACATTAGTGATTTCATACCGCAAAGACGCTAAGACGCGAAGGGTACAAAGTAAAATATATCGGTCTGGTGTCATAGAGGTAAAATCTTATAATATGCAAAAGCAGGAATTTGAGAATTACGCAAGAGAGATTCTTGATTCATCAATAATGGTTCACAAAGAAATGGGACCAGGCCTGCTTGAATCAGTTTATCAGTTTTGTCTCGTAGAGGAACTAAGGTCGCGTAATGTTTATGTCGAAGAACAGGTTTCAATTCCACTGTTTTACAGAGGCAGACCTCTTGATAAGGATTTCAGGATTGATGTTTTGGTTGCCAAAGAAATAATAATTGAACTTAAGTCTGTTGAATTCTTACTGCCAGTTCATGAAGCACAAATTATTTCCTATCTGAAATTAGCGAACAAACGTTTGGGATTTCTTATTAACTTCAATGTTCCGCTTCTGAAATCCGGATTCAGGCGGTTTGTGAATAATTATTGATCAATATTCTTAGCGGCTTTGCGCCTTTGCGGTGAAAAAGATAAAAGCAATAATACTCCGTAACGAGCTTGAAGATGATCACATTCTTTGGATAAAGGCTTGTGAAGACTATCATGATCAGGTTGAATACAGAGTAGTCAATCTGACCTCAAACAACTGGCTGGAAGAAATACATAAAGATCCTTTTGATTTCCTGCTTGCAAAACCTGGAGGACTTACAGCTCATTTTAAGCAGCTTTATGATGAGAGGATCTATATTCTGGGAGTTGTTTTAGCTTATAAAATATTCCCTTCACCGCAAGAGATATTCATCTACGAAAATAAAAGATTCCTTGCATCCTGGCTGAAGGCAAACAATATACCTCATCCGAAGACAGATGTGTTTTATAGTTATGGAGATGCCTTGGAATACATTCGTTCAGCAGCATTTCCATTTGTTGCCAAGACAAATATTGGTGCATCAGGCAGCGGAGTGATAATAATCAAATCCATCACAGAGGCTAAAGACTATATTGACGAAACTTTCAAGGGGAAAGGAGCTCCCCAACGAACAGGACCAAATAGGGAGAAAGGAGATTTTTTTAAAAGAGGAGTCCATTATATCATTCATCCATCCGATATAGTAAAAAAAATTAGTATTTATAAAACGAAAGCTGCTAACCGGCAAAAAGACTTTGTGATTTTTCAGGAGTTTATTCCTCATGATTTTGAATGGAGGGTTGTAAGAATAGGGGAGAGTTTTTTCGCGCATAAAAAAATAAAGAAAGGAGAGAAGAGTAGTGGTTCTCTGCTGAAGAATTATGATAATGCTCCATTAGATCTGTTCGATTTTGTTAAGGAAATAACAGATAAACGTGAATTTTACAGTCAGGCAATTGACATTTTTGAATCAGAACGAGGGTATCTTGTCAACGAAATGCAATGTATATTTGGCCAGAGCGATCCTTACCAGATGCTTGTTGACGGGATTCAGGGGAGATATCGGTTTCTTAATGATAAATGGGTTTTTGAAGAAGGAGAATTTGCATATAATGCCTGTTATAATTTAAGATTGGAGTTTGTTTTAAATAGTTTTAACCGCGAAGGCACGAAGCCGCAAGGATCGCCAAGAATGAATCAGTAGGCTTTGCGCCTCAGCGGTAAAGAAAGAATGAAAGTACTTTTTATATCAAGTGGAAGAGCTGGTCGACCGGGAGATGTTGTAAAGAATCAGGGCGACTCTCTAATAAAGGCAGATATCAATATAGAATATTTTCTCATCAAACCCGGATTTTGGGGTTATTTGAATGCAATCAGAAAGCTGCGAAATACATTTAAAAACGGACAATATGATCTTGCTCATGCTCATTACAGTCTCTGCGGATTTGTCGCCGGGCTGGCTGGGTGTAAGCCACTGGTGGTTTCTCTTATGGGTTCTGACGTTTATATATCAGGACTTTTTAGGGCGCTTACCAGAATATTTATCAAATACAAATGGACTGAGACAATTGTAAAAACCGGTAAAATGAAGGAGCTTATCGGGATCAATAGAGTTCAAGTAATTCCGAATGGAGTTGATATTGAAAGGTTCAGACCTATATCCAAAGAAATCGCCAGGGAACACATCGGATATAAAGAAAATAAAAAGCTTATTGTATTTATTGCAGTTCAAAATCGGGAGGAAAAGAATTTAAACTTAGCTATGGACGCAATAAGACATCTTGATGATAATACTATTGATTTCAAACATATTCATGATGTTCCTAATTGGGAGATCCCATATTATCTTAATGCAGCTGATTTACTGTTATTGACTTCCAGAAGGGAAGGAAGTGTAAATGTTATTAAAGAAGCAATGGCTTGTAATTGTCCGGTTGTTTCAACTGATGTTGGAGATGTAAGTTGGGTTTTAGGTGATACCGAGGGGTGTTATATTACTTCGTTTGAACCTGAAGACATAGCCGATAAAATTAAAGTTGTTTTAGATATTGGGAAACGGACAAATGGGAAGGACAGGATTTTCAATCTGGGACTTGCTTCAGAAAACATCGCTAACAGGTTAATTCGCGTATATAAAAAAGTTTTAAAGGGGTAAAGGTTATTAAATGGTAGAATCTGTATTTATCCTTGGTAATCATATTCAGGCACTTGGGCTTGCGCGTCAAGTACATAGATTAGGTCTTGAAGTCATGCTGTTTACCGACACCAGATATTCCATAACCAGATTTTCCAATGCGGTTAAGCAAACCATTATTTTTAAGGCTGAAAATGATTTATTGGACAAAATAATTAATCTAAACAAGAATCCCAAAAACGTCCTGCTTTTTCCTACCAATGATCGTATGGTCGAATTCCTTACTCATAATTATGGTTTGCTCTCGAAGGGGTTTTATTTGGGAATCTCTGAGCCAGAGGTTATTAATATTTTTGCAGATAAATGCAACGCTTATCGCTTTGCTGCGAAACACAATATTCCGATTCCTGAAAGTTACTTCCCAGATTCAATGAAAGAGGTTAAAGAAATTGCTGAAAAGATTAAATATCCAGTAATAATTAAACCTGCCATAATGTACACTTTTCATAAGATATTTGGTAAAAAGGCCATAAAATGTGATAACCTTAAAGAATTGATTTCTACGATTGCTTTAGTTACAGAAAAAATTCCTCTAAATCAGTTAATTATACAGGAATTTCTTGATGGAGGAGCAAAAACGCTCTTTTCTTATGGGACATTTGCTGTTCATGGTAATTCTGTTGCTTCAGTAATGGTAAACCGCACTCGTCAGAATCCAATGACATTTGGTAATTCCACTACCTATGCTGTAACCTGTAATATTCCGGAGATTAAAGAATATGCTGAAAAGATGCTGGAATTAACTTGTTACTTTGGTTTTGCAGAAATAGAGTTTATGTATGATAAAAAAAATGAAAAATATAAATTCCTTGAAATCAATACACGTGCCTGGAAGTGGCATTCCATCTCTAACGGATTAGGATTCAGTTTTATTGAAAAAATGATCTCGTATTTCAATTACAATGATACTACTGTAATCAGGAAATATGATGAGGTATATGGTTGGATTGAGAGATTAACTGATGCTGCTGTTGTATTTAAAGAACTTTTGCATGGTAACAATCTTATTAAAGAAGTATTTGAGTCATACAAAACTCCGAGGGTATATGCTGTATGGTCTAAAAGGGATATTATTCCTCTCATTATGTACGTATTACTTTCTCCTGTTTTATATTTCAAGCGACACTAAAAGTCTCTAAAGAAGCTCTTTTTTTGGATAAAATCTTAATTCTATTAATATAGCCTTTAATAATAGATTTTGTAGAATTTATTTTTTATGAATCTAACAATGCCAGTTTTTATGCTCCTTTTTTTTGTGATACTTCTGATAAGTACCGTTATGTATCTTTATTTGAGCTGGAAAACACGAATGAATAAAAAATTTCTCTATATTGATAATTTGATTGTAATAATAGTATCATTTCTTCTTTCTTTAATAGCATTCTCATACCTGTCCTCCTCAATTCCCAAGATAGAACGTTTTTTCTTATCGCTTTTTTTCGGGGGATTAGCTGTTATTACCTTCGGCTATTTATTGACAATGTTACGATTTTGGCGAACACCGAAAAGAAAAATAACAGCTAAAGCAAATGAAATAGTCAGTCCTGCAGATGGGAATGTAATATATATCAAACGAATTGATGCCAACGAAATTCCCATCTCAATAAAAAATGGACAATTGAATGAATTGCGAGAACTAACAAAGACTTCTCTACTTCAAACCCCCTGCTGGCTGATTGGTATAAACATGACTCCATGGGATGTTCATAAGAACTGTTCTCCGATAAAGGGTAAAATAATCCTTAATGAACATACGAAAGGTGTATTTTTGTCGCTTAAAAAATTTGATGCATTAACTCTTAATGAAAGAAACACTTATGTTATTGAAAATGAACATTTAAAGCTTGGCGTGATCCAAATTGCTTCCAAAGGGGTTAGACGAATAGATTCTTATGTTAAAGAAGGAGATAATGTAGAAAAAGGTTCTTGGCTTGGTATGATACGTTTTGGTAGCCAAGTAGATCTTGTATTGCCAATTAATGTTAAAATACAGATAACACTTGGACAACAGGTTTATGCTGTAAAAACTATCGTTGCATCATTATGAACATCCTTATCGATGTCGGACATCCGGCACATGTGCATCTCTTTCGGAATTTTGCCATTGAGATGCAATCAAAAAAGCATAAAATTCTGTTTACTTGTCGTGATAAGGAATTTGAGATATATTTACTTGAGCATTATCGATTACCTTATAAATCTTTTGGCAGGAAATATTTATCATTGCCGGGAAAAATGCTGGGTTTAATAGAGTTTGATATAAAGGAGTTTATTACAGGATTAAGATTCAGACCCGATATTTTTTTAAGTCATGGGTCAATTTATGCGGCTCACGCCTCAGCTCTTTTAGGAAGACCCCATATATCACTGGAGGACACATTTAACTTTGAACAGATACGATTATACAAGCCATTTACTAATGCCATCCTGACATCAGATTATGATCATCCATTTAATTCAAAAAAGTTAATTAAATATTCAGGGTATCATGAGTTAGCCTATTTGCATCCTAAGAGATTTCAGCCTGATGTAACTGTTTTAAAAGAACTAGGGGTACAAAAAGATGAAAAATATACTATTGTACGTTTTGTTTCCTGGAAAGCTTCACATGATATAGGTCACAAGGGAATTATTCCTGAAAATAAATTAAAGGCAATTAACTCTTTTAAAAAAAATGGGAAAGTCTATATTTCATCCGAATCAGAATTACCCGATTTGTTAAAACCTTACCAGCTTAAAATCCCTCCTCACAGAATTCATGATGCAATTGCTTTTGCATCATTATTATTCGGAGAAAGTTCAACAATGGCTGAAGAAGCAGCAATGCTGGGGACTCCTGCTGTTTATCTCTTCAACAATAGTACCTGTTATACAAAGCATCTTGAAGATAAATATCAGCTTATGTTTAATTTTTCTGAGTCAGAGGAAGATCAGATTAAGGCTATTGAAATTGGACAAAAATTATTAGAAGATCCAAAAATTAAAGAAGAATGGGCTGTGAAACGTCAGAAAATGTTATCAGAGAAAATAGATGTCACTGCTTTTCTTGTTTGGTTTGTGGAAAACTGGCCTGAAAGTTTTAAGACCATGATGGAAAATCCCGGATATCAGGAGAGATTCAAGTGATGGATCAGAGGACCAGGGAACGAGGGTAATCAGTATTCGGTGAACTTAACCGATTACTGAATACCGATTACTAAATACCCGTTTAAATGTTAACAAAAGTCTATCGGGCATTATTCTGGACCGGCTATCTTTCGGTTCTTGTAACAACATTTATCCCGATAAACGGACGTTTAAATGAGATAAATATTGGTCCGGAATCTTTTCAAATTCGTTTTGATCATCTCCTTCATTTTGCAGTTTATTTTCTTATCTGTATGTATTACCTGGCGGGCCTTAAAATGAAGATTTTTCTGTTTGAGATTAATCCATTAAAAAAATTCATTATTCTGATGTTAGTTCTGGCAATTATAACAGAGCTGGTTCAGCTTTGGGTGCCGGAGAGGGTTTTTAATGTGTTTGATCTGATTTCTAATGTTTCAGGAGTGATTGTGGGGATGGGGGTTATTAGAATGGTGCAACGATACGACGGAACGAGGTCCTCTTGATATTGAATCTGGAATATCAGTGATTTTTTACCTGTTTATAATTCTTTTTCCGATATTCTTAATATTCTGCCAGACAAGCTCTTTTATCCATGGAAGCGGACGGTTATCCCAACGCTGAGGATGAACTGTCAGCATGATCTTGTCCGGGAGACTGTTCTTCCTGGCAGCAGTTATTATATCGAAGGTTGAATGGAAGTTATTGAATGGTGCAGGGTGTTTTTGCTCTCTGTTCCTTTGTTTGCCCTGAGCTTTTCCTTCCACTTTATCTCTTATACTTACTGATTCTCCATTCCACCTCCTTCCGGTATCGGTAAGATACAGCACTTCATCAAAGTCTGTATCGAAATAGGGTTCTCCGACAATACCAAAATGCCTGTAATCATAGTACTTCCATAAAAGCCGGTTATCCCATCTGCTAAGGGGACTGCCATGCATGCAAATCGTCTCAACCGGTACAATCTTCCTCAATTTATCGAGATTTTCTTTAAAACTGTTAATTGCGGTTTTAGCGATCATTATGTCGTCCACAGATTTTTTTTGCCGTAACGCCGTTGTACTTACATCCTCATAATGATATCCCACCTCATGTCCCATATCATATATCTGCTTAATCACCTCTTTGTCAAAGCTCTCAGGAACAATTCTGAAATAATATGTTCCTCTTATTCCAAGTTCATTTTCAAGCTTAGCAGTTCTTAGTGAATTCATTTTTTTGGCATCGACATCATGCCGCAGGATAACACTTCTATATGGAGGATTCTTAATAAATTCCCTGAATGTCTGAAATTGATAATCATTATCCTTCAGAGCAGATAAAAGTAAAAGATATGTCTTTAGCGTAAAATCTCGCATAACCGTATTCCTGATTGTAAAAATAAGCAAAATATTATGGTTCGATTGCAAGATGATTCTATTCCCGTCCTGTTAATAACTTCTTTCCCCGAACAATTTTATCAACATTTCGTACAAATACTGGTGTGACCTTTTTTTGTATTTTGTTGTCTTGAAATTAAGTTTGTACTCAAAATACATTAGATAGATAAGAAAGGATGAGAATAAGGAACGTATTTGCATTTATAGTAAGACCTTAAATTACCTGACATGGGCATGGCAATATCCTTTAAAAATCAACGGAACTATAACATAACTTTCTTGAAGTTCCTGCTTTTATCAAGTTTATTTCTTGGATTTATCAATCATTCCTCTTCTGCTCAGTGTACAGTTACTGGAGTATCAGGTTCAGGATTTGATTATGCCGATTTTTGCGCACCTGCATATGCTAAACTTTATTATGAATTTACTTTTGGCACAGTGGCGCCTCCGGAAGCTCAATACAGGGTTCTCTGGGTATGGGGTGACGGATCTATTACAAATGATTGGCGTCCTGTGCAAACAAAAATGGTTGGCCCGCTTACAGTTTATTATGTGAGATCGGAAAGAGACCATACTTTCCCTGCAGTAGGGAATTGCGAATATCATGTTAACATCGTTTTGGTTGATCAGGGTTATCAGTGCCCTGATTCAAGACAGGTCCAGATAATATCCAACTGGCATCAGGATGATGTTGCTTCAGCCAATGGAATAATTTCACTTAATCCAACTCCCAGACATGATGTATGTATAGGATTACCACTAAACGACTTCAGGTTTTCAGATGCAACTAATTTTGCATGTAACCTTCAGGATAATCCCACTGCACAAAAGCCAAATCATACAAATAGACATCAGCAATATGTTTATGGGACTAATCCTGTTGCAGGGAGAGGGATTCCAAATCTTTTTATTAAGGTTGGAACAGCTCAAACCCTGGTAAGGCTAACAGACGCAAATGGAAACTCAGTGCCAAATTCATGGACAGTTAATCCTGTTACAGGAGCTACTGTATCAGCATATTCAACCGTAAGCGGATATTTCGAGGGCCCTGTTGTAGAAATTCCGGTTGACGGTGCTACCGGAACCTATACCTTACCACAAACTTATCCCATTCTTTTCGATGGAGTGGGTACAGAATATCAGGATCAATTTCAGGTTACACTGAGGAACTGGAATGTTTGTAATCCTTGGAATGGAAGTCAAACAAATCCCAATGCCGGAAATGCAAATAGTGCAACAACTTTAATTTATATAGTTGACGGTCCTATTGCTGAAGCAGGCAACCCGTTTAATATATGTGCAAACGGATCAGCAACAATGTCCGGACAAATACAAAGGCTTGCCACTGCAGGATACTGGTCTACCAAAGAGGGAGATGGGTCATTCACAAATGCAACTCAGCCTTCAGG
>Ga0255346_1006549_pt1 | contig 11331 bp, 13 predicted proteins | sample wastewater_treat_FD_194410 | JGI IMG/M metagenome (GOLD analysis project Ga0255346, IMG submission 194410) | Wastewater microbial communities from Lulu Island WWTP, Vancouver, Canada - plant22 | ecosystem: Engineered > WWTP > Wastewater > Unclassified | place: Canada: Vancouver, British Columbia... | reverse complement strand
GCAGGTATGTTACACCCGTTCCCATTCCGAACACGGAAGTTAAGATATCTAACGTGGATGACGGTACTGAGGTACGCGAGTCCTCGGGAAATCATCCAAGCTGCTATTGTATTAAATGAAATGACTATTGTTGCTGTTACTGTTTTTGAAAATTTGTCAATTCTGAAATTGTTATTCTTATTCATTATACTCACATCGGGGTTGTAATTGTTGTTTTCCTTGCAAGAGCGATAATTGCTATTCCAGTTCCAATCATAGACTTTTTGGTTTCGTAAAAATTCCGAGGGGCGCTTTTCTTCTTTCTTGCTGCTGCATGAGTCGCTTAAATCAGAATCCATCTTTCAAGTTTCGAACCCTGTTTTGTTATTGATCGTTTTACTTTATTCAGTCATTTTTTTGTGAACAAGTCTTGATATCATCCGCATTGCTAACAATGACCGGAAGATGTACAACTTGTAATTCATAGATTTGGTCCCAGTAATCACTTGTTGATTCACAGGCAACAACCTGACATTTATGCTTAAGGATCTAATTCTTCAGGACAAGAAGTCCTTGCACAGTTCCATCAAATTTCTTCTGGAGCTTAGAATCATTTGTCCATAGAATTGTGGCAACTATGAATTGTTTATGGAAATCAAAATCAGCTGCTGTTTGGTAATCAGTGGACATGTCTTAAAATAGGGTAGATGAATTTTATGGCTGATCAATTTTCCATTCGTGATCTATGTTACAGTTCAGCCTTCGATGGCAATTCAAAGGTTAGTTTTTTAAACGGATATAATACCCCAAATTAAGACAACCTTTACTATACAAATTATTATAGGAGGATCTGGAGGTTACAGTTTTCATGAGTCAAGCAAGAGACAGAGCCTCATGGTATTTTATTAAATTTCTGTTAAGAATATTATAATCCATTGTAATATTGGAAGAAAAAAGGAAAAACAATCAGATAAAAAATTTGCCATGAGGTTTCATTCCTCATGTTTAGCTTTACAAAAACTTAAAATTGGTTTTACAATTTCTCATGTGTTGTGGATAATTAGATCGTAACTCCTTTTGGAAGAGGTACAGTTGAAACGGGTGGTTTCATTGACGCAATTTCTGAGCTGTTGAACTTTTCTGCAGGTTTAGTTGACGCGATTTCTGAGCTGTTGAACTTCTCTGCAGGTTTAGTTGACGCAATTTCTGAGCTGTTGAACTTCTCCGCAGGTTTAGTTGACGCAATTTCTGAGCTGTTGAACTTTTCTGCAGGTTTAGTTGACGCAATTTCTGAGCTGTTGAACTTTTCTGCAGGTTTAGTTGACGCGATTTCTGAGCTGTTGAACTTCTCCGCAGGTTTGGTTGACGCGATTTCTGAGCTGTTGAACTTTGTCAGTATCATCCCGCCCGGATAGATTACATCATCCGCATATGCACAACTAAACAAAAAAGCAGCTATTGCACATACTATCACAATTAGTATACCCAACTTTTTGGTAGTCATAATATCTCCTTAGAAATCGTTTGTAATAGAGATATTTAAGGATAATCTTTCTTTTCTTTAAACAACAAGATGACTAAACAAAAAGATGAATAATAAAGGGTATTGAAAATACAAAAAGTCAGAATTACAATATCAGACTTTAACTCCTGGTGGAAGAGTTATAGTGGATATAGCGTTCTGCATAGTCCCTATCTCAGATGCGTTAAATTTCTTGGCATTCTGCATTGTACCTACCTCAGATGCGTTAAATTTCTGAGCGTTCTGCATAGTCCCTATCTCGGACGCGTTAAATTTCTGAGCGTTTTGCATAGTTCCTATCTCGGACGCGTTAAATTTCTGAGCGTTCTGCATAGTTCCTATCTCAGATGCGTTAAATTTCTGAGCGTTCTGCATAGTTCCAATTAACGAACTGTCAAATTTCGGAATTACCATGCCTCCAGGATATATTTCATCATCAGCACATGCAACGCAGAATAGTGATGCAATCGCAACAATAATGCCTATAACAAAAACACCATAACAAACAGATGCCATATTAAACCTCATGATTTATTGGATTGAAATGTATTTAAGGATAGCCTAAATCAATAATATTTTCTCAAATAAATATTTAAGAATAAATTTATGTTTGTTTACCCGGATTATAGAAATTGAAATAGCAATAAACATTTTTCAGTAATTTTTTTCGATTTATTTAGGAATTTTGGATTCAACAACAAATTAAAGCAGATAGATTTCTCTACGGATTACGGCGCTGCGTAAGATACCCTTTTCTGTAAGTTCATGGACATGTCTCTCAATGTGAAAAGAGTTTGAGAAAACAATCCATTATATCGTCCTGACTTTGCAAAACATGGAAAAATCTGGTCTGAATGTTCAATAGTATAAAAGAATTTGAACAACAAACCTAAAAATTTTCAGGAGGATGAAAATTCCAGCCTGCAGAATATTTTCCCAGATAACACTCAGACGATAAATAATTATTTTCTCGTTCCATTGACAAATATCCCCGAGCGCGGCAGTAACTACATAATTAGAATGTAAAAATGTTATGGTTAAATTGAATTTTTAAAAATCATATTCCAGGAAAAAATTTATAACTACCCGCCTTTCAGCCGGTTAAACTCTTCCCTTGCTCTGACCCTGACTAAACTATCCTCGTCCTGCATGCACCTGTTAATTACCGGCATGATCTCATTTTCACTACCCAGTTTTCCAAGAGCCTTTATTGCCCTTATCCTGACTCCTGGATCATCATCTTTTGTTGCCTGAATAACGTATGGCACGATGGACCGATTACCAATCCTGCCAATTGTCTTAACAGCCTCGCGCCGGACATATGGTGACTCATCGTACATCCTGTTTAATACAACCTCAAGAGAGGGAATTGCCCCTGAGGTGACTCTGAGGGCAACAAGAGAGCCCACGCGGATTCTCCAGTCCTGGTCAGATAGTCCCTTGACAATACCAGATATTGCAATATCGCCAAGATGCCCAAGAGCTTCTGCTGCAGTCTCCCTTACGTACCTGTCATCATCGGCTAAAGCTTTCATAAGAGGCTGAACTGCCTTTAGCGCTCCTGTTTTTCCAAGCGCATCCGCTGCACTCCGGCGGACATATTGACTTTCATCCCCAAGGCCCCTGATCAGAGGAAGAATCGTTCTTGCATCAGAGAGTTCAGCCAGCGCATCAACAGCTTCTTCTCTCTCGTTCTCATCCTGGCTTGCAAGAGCCTGAATAATCGAATCAAAATCACCTCCAAATTTTGACACCTTATCGTCTATTCTCCTCTCACCCCGTTCGATAAGGTCAGATATCACTGCTTCAACCAGCCTTCTGTCCTTGACATATAATAACAGAACCATGATCGTTGCAAGATCAAGACCGGTATAAAGCATTACGAAAGCGATGCTGAACTGGTAGCCATACACATCTGAAAAGATCCAAAAAGCTACAACAGAAAGTAGAATTATTCCCAGCACACGGAGCCCTGATTTTGGATACCAGAGGACAAGCAGAATGATGGGGATCAGGTAAAGATGTGGAATAAAGACGTAGATAAAACGAAAACCTGTCCATGGGCTCTCCCATAAGACAAGGATTGAGACAAATAGTGAGATGAGTGCCAGTAATGCAATAAAACAGAGTTTTCCTGTCTCGATATGCCTCTTGTGACGATGAATAACTGGCAGGAATTTTTCCAGCATAAATGGCACCGACAGATCCAGCTATTCCTCTCCAAATATCGCTATCCGTGCTTCTCTCTCAAACTCAGCCTGATCCCTGATAGCAATAGCCTGGTGAGCCGGTGTGTCCCAGAAGTAATACTTCTCAATCTGCATGAGTCTTATCCATCGGTTTGTTATTTCTTCACCAATCTGATAAATCGGGTAATACGTTTCAGGGCGAGGGTGTTCACAAACTGATGCCACTTTTAATTCTTTTAAAATATTTACCATGGCATCACCGACAAGTTTTGTCTGGTACCAGGGATTTTTCTGCCAGCGATGGGTTAACATCTCCATGAGATTCAGGTTTTTAAACTTCTTTAGTTCAGGAATATTTATCATTGGATTTAACTTCATCTCGCTCATGACCTCTCCCAGCATCAGGTCACGAGCGAAGAACATTCCGTTATGCATAACAAAATACCTGCGTGGAATATAGTCCTTGAAAGAGACAAGATCATGCATGTCGCGCATGCTCTCTTTCATCAGGTAATATACCTGTGCGTTACGCATGACTGGACAGAGTTTTGCCACAACCACGTTCGAAAGCAGGGTCCAAGGAAGTTCAATTATGGACTCATGAAAGAGCATGTACAGGTAAAACATAAGTTTTTTCTTGACCCAGAAGTCAAGGTGCCTTGTTTTCTCGTCCTTTAATACGTCAAGGTAAATCTGTTCCATGCCGGCAGTTGCAGACTTGGCATCAAATGAAAGAACCTTGTAGTTACCGTTTTTTACAGCAATTCCCCTGAGCAGGAGTTTAATTGCATTCTGGGCGATTACAAAGTCTTTGAGCATTCCAATCTGCTGGTTGGAGAAAGCAATGACATTGCGTGACCCCTGGAAGGTATACTGATCAATCAATATACCTTTTCGCGGAGCTTCCTGCTTTCGTGAGAGATGAACTGTAGTTCCCAGCTGATCTTCGATGTGATCCAGAAGAGACTGGAGTGATGATGAAATCTCGTACTTATTTCCCATGAACTCAACGAGTTATTTGGTCATCATCGTATATGACGGCAGCGATAAGAGATCAGGCTATACATGTGTGAAGGCATAAATAGTGTTCCGCTCCAATTAGAAATTAACAGAAATATGGCAGAAAATACTACTCACAAGTTTCTTAGCAAGCGGGATGTCCTCTTAAATAAGGCAGACGCGTTCGCATTAGAAGCAGACCAGCTTGCCTACCAGGGTAAGTATGAGGAGGCGGTTGACAAATATGACCAGGCGCTTGCGATATATCCATCAAATCCAGATCTCTGGGCTTTTAAAGCAATAACCCTCTCTGGAGGCCTTGGAAGAAACGAGGAGGCGCTTGAGTGCTGGGAACGGGCAAAAAAACTGGATCATGTCCTTGCCGATGCAATTACGGATGTACCTTCCTCTGAAACCACCATCACAGTGCATGAGCGCGACCTGGTAGACTTCAAGGGAAGCACCGCAGACAGGATTAGAAACCTTGTCAAGCAACAGGCGATAGATAAGAAGAAAAAATAATGTTTTTCTTATAAAATTAAATACTTCAACAGTCTTTTTTCCAAGTTAGGATCTTCACATGCTACCGCAAACTCACAATTTGATCCCGGTCTATCTTGCAGAAAACGGGACAATAAGGAGGCTCATGAAAGTAGCCAGGACAGATGAAGAGTGGCAGCAGATACTGGACAAGAACACCTATGATATCGCCAGGAAAGGGGGAACAGAACCGGCATTTTCCGGGGCATTTTATGCAACGAAAAACCCGGGCCTTTACAGATGTGCATGTTGTGGCACAGATCTCTTTTCATCGGTTGATAAATTCGAATCAGGGACTGGATGGCCAGGTTTTTCAAGGCCTGTGTCTGATATGAACATCAGAACCAGACCTGATACCAGTTTTGGAATGGCGCGGACCGAAGTTCTTTGTGCTCTTTGTGATGCTCACCTTGGACATGTCTTTGATGATGGACCTTTGCCGTCGGGCCTGAGGTATTGTATAAACTCCGCATCACTGTGTTTCTTTCCTGGCATCATCGCAATAAGGCAGGAGTAGTCAGGAATTAATTGCTTTTCTGATTGTTTAAACATAAAGTAAAGCAACCTCTCCAGGTCCTGTCTGGAACATCCTGATATTGTAACGCCTTGGGGATCCGTCAACCAGGAGATTTACATCATCCATACAGTCGCGCCCTCCTTCCATGGCTATCTTTCTGCATATGGTGCATACCTTATGGCCTTCGTCATCATGAAATACCTCTTCAATCGGCCTGCCCGGGACACACCTCCCGCTTATTCCGGTTATCTCTTCTGCAGCAGGATTTGCACCGTGGCAAACGAGGTTTCCATCCTTTTCAATTCTGAAGATCTGAAGGCCTATGGGAAGACGCTCGATAACCCTTGATAATTTCTCTTCTGATTCTTTTTGAAGGGTTATATCCCTGAGACTCTCTATTGCTCCTGCCTTTTTTCCGTCCTGATCATAAAGAAATGAAGCCCTTGCAAGGAAATAGCGTTTCTTCCCGGCAACCTGAAGCATGCCGTCCGCGGTAATGATGTCGTCTTCCCTGTGGACAGATGGGTAAGACCGTTCAAGTTCCGGGTCAGGAGACAGGAGCAGATCAATTATCATGGGTCTTCGTGAACCATAGAATGGGACTGAATGGGCATATGCTCCTCTTCCGATCATATCCTCTGCCCTTGTTTTTGTGATACGCTCAATCTCCCTGTTCCATGCAATGATGATTCCTTCTGCGCTTATGGCAAAAGTTGCATCAGGAAGAAAATTAATGATATCGTGAAAGCGCTGTTCAGATGCCCTGACAGCCTGGAAGGCCCGTCTTCTCTCTACTGCGGTCTCAATCTTGCGGGCGATATCTGAAAACTGCTGTTTTGGATCCCCTCCTTTCTGGACATAAAAATCAACTCCGATATTGACGGCATCTCCTGCAACCGCCTCATCCCCGCGGCCGGTAAAAAGAATAAAAGGGACATCACCACAATGTTTCCTGACTAAACGCAGGAGCTCAAGACCATTCATCCCTGGCATCTGGTAATCTGATATGATGACATCATATGAGTTCTCTTTTAAAAGACTGACTGCTTCTTTCCCTGACAAGACACCTGTGACGGAAAATTCCCCGGCACGCTCAAGAAACAGCCGGCCTATATCCACCAGTACTGGTTCATCATCCACAAAAAGCACAGAGATCATAACTGTTGGAAGTTCTCTCATATACGATGATTAAAGATTCCTACTCTGTCATGTCTCATGATAGCAGGGTGTATAAGACTGGTAATGAAGATGCAAGGCATAATGGACTGAAAAATTATGCTCCGACTGAAATATTGGTATTTACCTGATCATTGCAGGTGGGAGTCTTGCGGGAATAATCGATACGATAATGCTTCTCAAGAAACTTCAAAATTTTTTCTGATTCAATCCATCTCCCGTCCAGCTGATCGATCATTTTGTCTATCTCCCACACCTGTTTTATGATACGGTCAAAAGAGGTATCATTCTGGAACTCGGCACAGGCAAGTATTACTGCAAGAGGATTTCTTATTCCGTCGTTTAGTATTGCAAGTTCAGCAAGGTTTCTTTTCAGCTGGGAGACAGCAGTTGCATTTTCTTCTTCCAGTTCCTTTTGCCTGGTGATATCTACTCCAAGTGCGATGGTTGCCCTGTGCAGACCTGACCTGTCTTTGATATTTGCAGAGTTCCATTTTAAGAATCTGGTTTCACCTGTCTTTATCCTGACCGGAATTTCGGTTGACTCAAGGTGCATACCAAGCCCGGTGAGATGGATAAAAGAAAACAACTTTGCATTCTCCTGCTCAGGTAGAATGCACCTGATTGTCTTCCCGCTCAATTCATCCATGGAATATCCGGAGAGTTCCTCAAATACCCGGTTGACCTGGATGATATTTCCTTCCTTATCCCAGATGATTATTGGTGTTCCGGCATGAGTGATAAGATTCTGGAGATATTCACTGGTCTCTTTTAACTGTTCTTCAGCCTCGACTCTTCTTGATACATCAGAAAAGATCATGGCAAAGCCGTTTTCAAGCCAGGGGGATACTGATACCGAAAAATACTTCGAAGGGTTTGGTAGGAATCTCTCAAAAAAAATTGGTTTTTTTGTTTTTACTACAGAGCTGCATTCATCAAGGCATGGAACATGTCCAATAATTTCAGAGATGCATTTTCCCCTGATTATGTCAGCATTACGATGAAATATCTCCTCATATCTCAGGTTGACATCTTCAAATCTGAAGTCTACCGGGTTTCCATATTTGTCCTTTACCAGGGTGAAGAGCGCGACCCCTTCGGCCATATGGGTAAACAAAAATCGAAATCTCTCTTCGCTTTTTTTCCATCCCTCCTCTGATCTCTTAAGGGATACCACCTGTTGGATCCTGTGAGAGAGCAGGGCAAAATTATAGGATGGGTCTTCCTCTTTTTCAAGGTACCCGGATAATCCCTCATTAATAGCCTCAATAACTGCCATCTCCTGCCCAATGCAGGAAACCAGGATAAATGGGATCATGTTGCCTTGTTTTCGAAGTATGCGAAGAAAGTCCAGCCCTGATAGTGTTGGCATGATATAATCAGAGACAATAATATCGTAATCGGTTTCCTGCAAGTGCATTAGTGCCTCCTCTGCAGATGTAGCCGTATCTACTGTAAATTCTCCAGTTTTTTCAAGAAATGCCTTTGACAGGAAGAGCATATCCGGCTCATCGTCCACGCAGAGGACTGAGATCATCATGATAAGCATGACCGGGCACAATTAAAATATTTTGCACCACGTAAGAACTGGTTTAACCGGTTCACAATTACGGTAAGGTGAAAAAATTTCAGAAATTTAATACAAACGAAGAAAATTAGTACAGGTAATTTCCCTGTAATCTTCAGAAGCCAAAAACCGGTAAAAAATAATCAGAAATATTCTAAAATCCCTTAAGTTCCGGAATCTATAGGTAATTGTTTCGACGAAGCCAGTCCCGCTGGGGTGGTGTGTACCGGTAGGTTATGTCACACTTATCGTCCTGAAAACTCCATGGCACAATGATAATTATATCTCCTTCACGTATCCAGGCCCGCTTCTTCATTTTTCCTTTGATTCTGCCAAGGCGGGTAATGCCATCAGAACATCGGACTCTGATGTGATTTGCACCCATCATCAGTTCAGCAATTGCAAACTGTTCATTATTGGATTTTTTCGGGAGACGTACCCTGATTACTTCATCTTCGGGATTTTTCTCTTCAAATTCTGGTTTTCCCTCTTCCAGCTCATCGTCCATGTTTCTAATCAAACCCACTCCGGATAATGATAATTTATGTAATACGATTTTCTACCTGAAGAAAGTTTGCTTATAATCATGAAGTGCGTTTGGTATGCACGCCTTGGAATAACCTCCGTTCTATTTAGATTTTTCCAGTTTGTTAAGTAATGTTCCAGGTAGTTAGACAAACCCCAATAACACGGTTCCGCACCACTTATGAGGTAAACATTCATGAATGTGCACCATGATAATCTATCATAAGAACCATGATTCACAAACTCCATGAATTGAAAACACTGCTGGATGATGTAAGTGAAGGGCATCGTCTGACGGTTGAAGAAGCGGTAAGCCTTTTTAAGACCCGGGATCGGACATCGTTTCTTATTGTGGCATCAGCAGATTCTCTTCGGGAGAAAAGATGTGGTGAAGCAATTACATGGGTGAAAAATCAGAACATAAACTGTTCGAACATCTGTGTAAATAATTGTGGATTTTGTGGTTTTTCCTGTAAATCCGGTGATCCTGGTGCATATGAACTTACACTTACTGATGTCGGGGAAAAGGCGGCACTTGCAGCTTCCCGTGGTGTCACGGAAATTTGTACCGTGAGCGGGTTGCATCCAAAATATGATATGGACTCTTACCTGTCAATTTACCAGACTATCAGGAGACATGCACCAGGTGTTCATATACATGCATCAAACCCGATGGAGGTTGCATATGCTGCCAGAAGATCCGATTGTTCTACAAGGGAAGTGTTGGAAGCATTCAGGGATGCCGGGGTTGGGACATTATGTGGAACTGCTGCCGAGATTCTTGTTGATGATGTCCGTGATATCATCTGTCCTGACAAAATTTCCACGGATGAGTGGATAAGAATCATAAAAGAGTCCCATGACTGCGGGCTTCGTTCAACTGCGACTATCATGTACGGGCACTGCGAGTCAACTCATGATCAGGTTGCACATCTCTCCTTGCTACGCGAAATACAGGATGAAACAAATGGTTTTACTGAGTTTGTTCCACTTTCCTTCATTCATCCGGGAACTCCTATTTATAAAATGGGTATTGCAAGACCCGGAGCTACAGGGAGAGAAGATATGCTGATGATTGCAGTCTCACGTCTGTTTCTTGATAATTTTACAAACATTCAGGTATCCTGGGTAAAACTCGGACTCAAGATGGTGCAGATAGGTCTCATGTCTGGTGCAAATGATCTTGGCGGGACATTATACGAAGAGAGTATATCGTCATCAGCAGGAGCAAAGGCCGGAGAGTACCTGGACCCTGCAGACATGCGTTACATCTCAGAGGATCTTGGAAGACCTCTTGTTGAACGGAGAACTGATTATTCATCAATATGAACACGAATAGCAGATATACTCTTATTTTGTTATGCAAACCACTTGCCACTTTCATCGTATGCAGGCAACTTGATGACCTTCGGGGATATATCAATGCACATGAAATCATCGCTCATGCCACTTATTATACCAGGACATGTAATGCTTGGATGCCTTCTCGTCCTCTTTTTATTGGCGGGAGCTGCCAGTGCTGTTCTGCAGGGGGACAGGACTCCAACTATGATCTCTATCGCCCTTGACCCGGCAAAGCCCCAGGCAGGAGAACCATTTTACATCACCGGGACTCTTGTTACAAAAGCCGGTGAACCCCTTGGGAACAAGTGGATAGTTCTTGAATCAACCGCTGCAGGTGCAACACCGGGAAAATTTCAGTACCTGAAAGTCACCAGGACTGAACTTGATGGATCCTACTCGTTTTTCAGACCAGCTGCATCACCTCCTGAAGATCTTAAGGTTCGGTTCAGAGGTCTGTACCCGTATGCTGCATCCGAATCAGAGGTGTTAACAGCGAAAAAATAATTTTTTATTTTAAGAATAAGAGCATCGTTGCGGTCTGGTTAATGTGCCCGATGTACTCTTCTCCATAAGTTGAGAAACCAATTGTAGGGATATCTGAAAAGATCTTCCCATACTCAGACTCTTTACCTTCCTCTCTCAGTTGTAATGTTCGGAGAATACAATTGAAGTTGATCACCGCCTCTACTGGTGCAGTCCTGTTCTTTTCTTCCAGTAAAGTTCTTGTATCAGAGATTATATCGGTGGATGAGAGGACTTCAAGCTCAAGCCCCTCTCTTACCTGGCAGTAAAAGCAAACAGCGTCCCCTTCAATCCTCTGTGGGCTGCGAACAAAAGGTTCATCTCCTGCCATCAGACCAACTGGGTTTTTCATGAACCTGGACGCAGCCTCAGAAAGCGGTGCACCAACAGCCTCTGCATATGCAGCCGCGGCTGGTTTTCCATCAAATTCGATCACTTTCCTTGTGGTCGT
>Ga0255346_1006546_pt1 | contig 11333 bp, 9 predicted proteins | sample wastewater_treat_FD_194410 | JGI IMG/M metagenome (GOLD analysis project Ga0255346, IMG submission 194410) | Wastewater microbial communities from Lulu Island WWTP, Vancouver, Canada - plant22 | ecosystem: Engineered > WWTP > Wastewater > Unclassified | place: Canada: Vancouver, British Columbia... | reverse complement strand
GCCCCTTGACAGCATCAATATCAACATAAGCGGTCTTGACCTTGATGCGGTATGGGATAACGCTATAATGCAGATAGGCGGCATAACTGTTGCAGAGGGCAATACCCTCGATGAGCAGATAGCTGCCAATACCGAGCGTGAAAAGCTGCTGAAAGAAATTGAAATACTCGAAAAAAGGCAAGAAAAGAATCTCAGCCCAAGAAGAAATTTGAGTTGGTTCAGCAAATAAAGCATATTAAAGCCAAACTATTATAAAGGAGAAAGAGTTATGGATGAATTAGTAAATGTAATGGAAGAAATCAGAGATTTACTCTCAGAAATGAATGATAAACTTGATAGTATTTCTATTGAACTAATGTCAATTAAAGGTACTGGAGTATACGATTCATTGTCGGACATATGTGATAAACTTGATACTATAACAGGAACTGGTCTATATAATAGCCTTTCTGATGCATGCGATAAGCTTGACAACGTTGAAACTGCCATTGATTTGAAATGAGGAAAGAAAAATGGACAAACTAAAAATGCACACCCCGAACAAAGCCGATGAAAACTTTGCCAAGCTTGCGGCGTTATTTCCGAATGCAGTGACTGAGACTATCAACGAGAACGGCGAGGTAGTCCGTGCGATAGACAAGGACGTTCTCATGCAGGAGATAAGCACGGCTGTTGTTGACGGTGCTGAGGAGCGCTACCAGTTCACATGGCCTGACAAGAAAAAAGCCGTACTTGCGGCAAATTCACCGATAGCTAAGACTCTCCGCCCGTGCAGGGCGGAAAGCGTTGACTTTGACAATACAGAAAACCTCTATATCGAGGGCGATAACCTTGATGTTCTCAAGCTGCTGCAGGAGACCTATCTCGGCAAGGTAAAGATGATATACATAGATCCGCCCTATAATACGGGCAACGACTTCGTTTACAATGATGATTTTGCGGAGAATAACGAGGATTATCTTGACAGGAGCGGACAGTTCGACGAGGAAGACAACCGCCTTGTGCTGAATACTGAAAGCAACGGCAGATTCCATACAGACTGGCTGAATATGATATATCCCCGTCTGCGCCTTGCTAAAGATTTATTAAGCTCTGAAGGTATTATTTTCATTTCAATTGATGACAATGAAATTGGCAACTTAAAAAAGATATGTGATGATGTATTTGGTTCAGCAAATTTCTTTGCAAATTTTATATGGGAAAAAAGAAAAACTCGTGAAAACAGAAAAGCTATTTCTGTTCGGCATGATAGTATTTTATGCTATGTTAAAGACTTTAACAATAGAGATTTGTGTATTGGCTTGGAAGAAATGAATGATGAAGCTAAAGAAAGGTATAAAAATCCTGATAACGATCCAAGAGGACCATGGACTTCTGTTCCTGCCATAGCACAGGGTGGACATGGAACTAAAAATCAATTTTATACTTTTACTGCACCTAACGGAAAGAAATATGATCCACCATCAGGTTCATGTTGGCGATATACGTTAGATAAAATGCAGGAAGCCATAGCTGACAATAGAATATGGTTTGGAAGTGACGGAAATGGAGTACCAAGAATAAAGAAATTTTTAAACGAGGGAAAACAAGGATTAACTCCAGAAACAATTTTAAATGCAGATAAAGTTGGTACAAATGATTCTGCTAAAAGAGAATTGGTTTCTCTATTTGATAATACTGCTGTTTTTGAAACACCTAAACCAGTTTCATTGCTTAAGCATTTACTATCTATTATCGAACAAGGAAACGATAGTATCGTTATGGATTTTTTCAGTGGAACTGCAACATTCGCCCATGCAGTAATTCAGCTTAATACAGAGGATGGCGGCAACCGTAAATTCATAATGGTACAGCTCCCCGAAGAAACAGACGAAAAGAGCGAGGCTTACAAGGCAGGCTACAAGAATATCTGCGAGATAGGCAAGGAAAGAATACGCAGAGCAGGCGCTAAGATAAAAGAAGAAAACCCGATGACTACCGCCGGACTCGACACCGGCTTCCGTGTCCTCAAGCTTGACAGCACCAATATGAAGGACGTTTACTATAACCCTGACGAGCTTACCATTGAAACGCTTATGGGTACTGTCGATAACATCAAGGAAGACAGAACTCCCGAGGACCTGCTTTTCCAGGTAATGCTCGATCTCGGAGTGCTCCTTTCAAGCAAGATAGAGCAGACTACTATCGCCGGCAAGACCGTTTATAACGTCGCTGACGGCTTCCTCATTGCCTGCTTCGATTAAAACGTCACCGAGGAGACTATTACTGCTATCGCAAAAATGAAGCCGTATTACTTCGTTATGCGTGACTCCTCTATGGCAGGCGACTCCGTTGCCGCTAACTTCGACCAGATATTCGAGGCTTATTCTAAGGATACTGTCAGGAAGGTGATGTGATGAATGATTTTAATGGAATTGATATGAGCAATCTTGATTTATCTCAAATGAATCGAGCTATAGCAAGTATTAATGTGCCACAAATAAAATTCGATGAAAAGAATACTGTACAATATAAAATAAAAGAGCAGACTGAGCATCTAAGCAAAAATCAACAAGAGCAAATAAAGATTTTAAAAGAACAACTTCAGAAAAGTGAGAAGCAAATAGAACTGCTCGAAAAGAATAATCATGAGAATGAACGGCAAATTCGACTATTAAATCAGCAAGTCGAGCAATTGTTGCAAAATCATGATACACTTAAAGATTTATATAATAAAAAAGTTGAGGAACTTAAAGAATCTGCAATAGAGACTAAAAAAAGCAGTCGATTTAACTGGATTTCACTTGGTATTGCAATTTTTTCTTTAGTAGTAGCTATTGGTGCATGGGTATTTCCAAGATAATAGGAGTAAAAAATGAAATTCAATTTTAAGATACAACAGTACCAGGCTGATGCAGTCGAAGCTGTTGTGAATATATTCAAAGGTCAGGGACTTCACGAGCGTGTCGGATATATGCGTGATATGGGTACACTTGAAGATTCTGACAAGCAGCTTTCTTTCCTTGCGGAGGATACTGCCGAAGATGATGAACTTCTCGACCTCGAAAACAGCATGGGCTACAAAAATGAAGCCGTACAGCTTACCGATACGGAGCTGCTGAAAAGCATCCACGAAATGCAGACTGTGAACAATATTCGTCTATTCCCTAACCTTATCAAGGAACTGGGGCGCTGCAGCCTTGACATCGAAATGGAAACCGGCACAGGAAAGACCTATGTCTATATCAAGACTATGTTCGAGCTGAACAAGCGTTACGGCTGGAGCAAGTTCATTGTTGTTGTGCCGAGTATAGCTATCCGTGAGGGTGTGAAGAAGTCATTTGAGATAACCGTAGATCACTTTATGGAGCACTATGGCAAAAAGGCAAGATTTTTCGTATATAACAGCTCTAACCTCAATCAGCTGGACAACTTCTCGTCAAGCTCCGGTATCAATGTAATGATAATCAACACGCAGGCTTTTGCAGCTTCTCTCAAAGAGGACGGTAAGAGCAAGGACGCTCGTATCATCTACTCGAAGCGTGACGATTTCGGTTCACGCCGTCCAATAGACGTTATCAAGGCTAACCGTCCTATCATAATCCTTGACGAACCGCAGAAGATGGGCGGTGCGGTTACACAGAAGGCTCTGAAGAACTTCAATCCGCTATTCAGCCTGAACTATTCCGCTACTCACACAAAACAGCACAACCTTGTGTATGTCCTGGATGCTCTTGACGCATACAATAAGCGCCTCGTCAAAAAGATTGAGGTCAAAGGTATTGAAGTCAGAAATCTGCGTGGTACGGATAAATACCTGTATCTTGAAAGTATAGTTCTGTCAAATAAAAAGCCGCCTATGGCACGTATAGAGATAGAGGTAAAATATAAAGATCGCATCAAGCGTGAAACGAAGATTCTCGGTGTTGATGATAATATCTATTATAAATCCAACGAAATGGATCAGTATAAGGGTTATCTTATCTCTGACATTGATCCTATCCGTGGTACAGTTACATTCACAAACGGCGAAGTATTGCAGACAGGTGAAGTTACAGGTGACATTTCTGAAAAGGATCTGCGCCGAATTCAGATAAGAGAGACTATCCTTTCACATTTTGAAAAGGAAGAAAAGCTCTTCAATATGGGTATAAAGACACTCTCCCTGTTCTTCATTGATGAAGTTGCAAAATACCGTCAGTACGATGAAAACGGCGATGAACTGCTTGGAGAATATGGCGAGATGTTCGAGCAGGAGTATATCAGTATCCTGAACGATAATCTCACTATGTTTGATACAGACTATCAGAAGTATCTCCGCAGTACCTGCAGTGATGTATCGAAGGTTCATCGCGGATACTTCAGTATCGATAAAAAAGGCAGGAGCGTTGACAGTTCTGTTAAGCGCGGCAACGATATATCTGATGATATCTCAGCCTATGATCTTATCCTCAAAAATAAGGAAAGACTGCTTAGTTTCGATGAGCCCACTCGTTTCATATTCTCACATTCTGCCCTTCGTGAAGGATGGGATAATCCAAATGTCTTTCAAATATGCACATTCAAGCATTCCGACAGCCAAACGCTGAAACGTCAGGAAGTTGGGCGTGGTCTCAGACTATGTGTCGATCAGTCCGGAAATCGTATGGATAATGATTCGTGCGGTGACAATGTCCATAGCGTAAATATGCTGACTGTTATAGCAAGTGACAGCTATAAGGATTTCGTTGCAGATCTTCAGGCAGATATTAAGACAGTTCTCTATGACAGGCCATCAAAGGCTACAATAGAACACTTCGTAGGCAAGACTGTAATGAACGGCGAAACTTCAGTTGTTATTGATAATAAGCAGGCTAAAGCAATTTACAAGTATCTTCTCAAAAATGACTATATTGATGATGAAGATAATGTAACCGACGAATATAGAAATGATCTCGCAAATAATTCTCTTGTAGCTGTTCCTGAAGAATTGAAAATAATTGAAGCAGGTATTCATAAACTTGTACAGGGTGTATTTGACGAGAGCGTATTGAAGGATATGGTATCAGACGGACACGAAACCAAGGTAAAAGATAATTCGCTTAACGATAATTTCTATAAAAAGGAATTCCAAGAATTATGGAAAGCTATTAATCATAAATACGTATATACTGTTGATTTTGACAGTTCTGAGCTTGTGAAAAAGGCTATTGATTATATTAACAGCAACCTTTATGTTTCTGAGTTGCAATATACAACAACAACTGGACAGCAGAAAACAGATATAAATCAGTATGAGATAGATAGAAATGATTCTTTTGATAATGCCAAGACGAGAACACAAACTCTTCGCCATGCTCATGTAAGCCAAATACGATATGATCTCGTAGGTAAAATAGCGGAAGGCACTGTTCTGACAAGAAATACGGTTTCAGAAATCATAAAAGGCCTGATGTTCAGTATGAAGTGGTAAAGGATTATAAGGAATTATTGAATATTGTCAGTCAATACAAATATTTTTTTGATAATCATATTCTTTTTATGGTCGCCTTTGCGGCGACCATTTTTTAATTATATTACATAATATCAGTATTGAAATCACCTTATTTTTGCAGACAATTGTACAGCGAGATACGGTAAACAAGTTTTATGAAGAAAAAAGGCAGCCAGAGTTATTTCGATGAACAGCCTTAAGTTAGTATAATTTGCTTTTTATGAAAAATGTGATATAATGTCGTTGACTTAATCATGACTATGTGATATAATATTTTTACATTATTCACTGTATTTAAAGAGTGAATGATTGTAACACATTTTACATAAAGGAGAGTAGTAATGAAAAAAGCACTTGCACTATTGCTTCCGCTGACATTGCTGGTATCAACTATGTCATGTGCGAAAAAGAACAAAACCTCAGAAAAGTCCGAGACTGAAACAACAAATGCATCTACATCAGCTGCCGAGCCCACAACAAGTACAGGGTTAGAGTTTGACGGCCCCAAGTATGAGACATACGCAACCATGACTCCCGAGGAGATAGTGGCAGCACTCACTTTGGAGCAGAAAGCGGCACAAATGGTACAGCCTGCGGTCTATAACATCACAGAGGAGGATATGAAAGCCAACGACTACGGCAGTATCCTTTCTACGGTCGGATGTGTTGATTCCGATACATGGGCTGAAACTGTTGACGACTATCAGCAGGGAGCAATTGAGTCAGAGGCAGGTATTCCCTACATCTACGGTCAGGACGATGTTCACGGCGTGAACTACTGCCGTGACGCTGTATACTTCCCTCACAACATCGGACAGGGCGCTGCAAATGATGAAGAACTGGCTTATCAGGTAGGCCTTATTACAGCTGACGAAGCAAAGCTCTGCCATATGATGTGGAACTTCTCGCCCTGTGTTGCTCAGTCTGTAGACCCTCGCTGGGGACGTACATATGAGTCCTACGGCTCAGACCTCGAAACTATTACAAAGCTCAGCACCGCCTACACAAAGGGACTTATTGACGGTGGACTTGTTGCCTGCGCAAAGCACTTTTTCGCAGACGGTAATGTACTGTACGGCACAGGCGAGCCCGGTGATACATATATGCTTATTGACCGTGGCGACTCTCAGCTTACCTATGCGGAGATAGAGGAGCTTCTCAAGGTATATCAGGCACAGATAGACGCCGGTGTCCAGACAATTATGATAAGCCATTCATCCCTCAACGGCGTGAAGATGCATGAAAACAAGGAGTACATCATGAAGCTCAAAGATGAAATGGGCTTCAAGGGCTTCATCGTCAGCGACTGGGGCTCGATTCAGCATATAACAGGCGATTCCTACAAGGAACAGGTCATAAAGAGTATAAATGCAGGAATTGATATGCTCATGGAGACCGATAATTTTGACGATGCCAAGCGTATAATTGTGGACGCGGTCGGAAGCGGTGACATTTCCGAGGAACGTGTCAACGATGCTGTTACACGTATAATCAAGGTCAAGAAAGACGCAGGACTCTTTGATGATCCGCTGCTGGAGACTATGACTACCGAAAAGACAGTCACAGGTTCTCTTGAATACCGAAAGGTAGCCGAAAAGCTTGTTGAGGAGAGTCTTGTGCTTCTCAAAAACGAGAATAATGTCCTTCCGCTTAAAAAGGGAACAAAGGTCTATATCACAGGACCAGCGGCAAACAGCTGTCAGGCACAGTGCGGCGGCTGGACTATGGACTGGAACGGCTCTACCTCAAAGGATGTCCCGGGCGTTACCACCATACAGGAAGCCTTTGAGCGTTATGCCGAGGACTACGGCATTGAAGTCATCACGGATAAGGAAGAAGCCGAAAAAGCCGATGTTGTGCTTCTTTGCCTGGGCGAGCAGAACTACGCCGAGTGGAACGGCGATACTGAGGATATGGGATTGTTCGGCAAGCTGGGACTTAACGGCAATTCAGAGGCACGAAAAGAGGCGAAAGACCTCGGCAAGCCAACCGTCACCTGTATCGTTGCGGGCAGAAATGTCCTCATAAACAAGAGACTATACGATGACTGGGACAGCGTTGTTATGTGCTACCTCCCCGGTTCTGAGGGCAAGGGCATATCCGATGTTCTCTGTGGCTGCTCGGACTTTACAGGTAAGCTGCCTGCACCTTGGTACAGCTCATTAGACCAGATACGCACAGACAAGTGCTGGCTCGAAAGAGGCTACGGTCTCAACTACGGCGACGACTTCAAACCTGTTGACGAGCCTGAGACTATACTTGATCCGCCGACGGTTGTAGAACCCGATCCTGCCATAGAAGGGACAAACTATACAGCAGGACTGTTCAAGGACGGCGTATATGTCAGTCAATATGCAGGAATCAAGCTGAATGCACCGAGCGGACTGATATATTACACGGTCGATTATGACGAGAAGAAGGAATGGATAGAAGAGGAAACTAATGAGATGTACGCAAAGATCTTGGAATCTCAGGTCTATGACGCTTGTTTTGCAAATGCAAAGGAAGCAATATTTGTGTTCTTTGTAAATACTAATATTCTTTTGCCTGATGTTGAGGATGTTACAGAGGATCAATGTCTTGATTATTGTAGGGAATGGATAGATGGCATCCTTGATGTGGAATGGCAGGAAAGAGCAGATGTCAAGCTCGGAAATCAGGAGTTTTCGAGAGATGTGTGTACTTATGGCGAAAACTCTTCTGATTATTATTATATGAAAAAAATTGATAATGATATGATGTGCTGGATATATGTAACTACAAGCGAATCTGATAGAACTCCCGAATACTATGAATCACTGTTCGAGGAGATAAAGTGATAAAGAAACGTAGAGCAATGACCGCAGTTGGCTGTGCATTATGCATAGCCGCTGCGGGTGCTTTTACTGGCTGTTCAGATAATAACAGCTCAGAGCCTGCCGAAGTCCTGACCACCGATGTAACGGTAACTGATGAAACGGAACAGACGGAGACTTCAACGCAGGGAGAAGTTATGGTTCAGAATATCCCCATAACCGCAGACAACGCAAAGCTGCAAAGCAGAACTGTAATGAAGGACGATGTTCTGTGGCTTGTACAGAGCGGTTCGGCTGCGGAGTTTACCGTAAGCGGCAGAAATGCCTCCCTTAACCTTGCAGGCAGCAGCGGTATAAATAATTTTGACCCACGCTATGCTGTCTATGTGGACGACAAAATGATATGCGACGAGATCATGACAGATAGTGACGTAACGGTCAGCCTCTGGAAGGATGAGGATAAAACAGCGGCAGTAAAGGTAATGCTTCTCTCGGAAGCTAAATACGGCGGCATTGGTATACGCTCCGTTGAGGTGGAGAGCAGCTCGGCTCAGCCTGTTATGCCTGCCGAAAAAGCACCGCTGACGATAGAGTTTATCGGAGATTCTATTACCTGCGGATACGGCGTTGAGAGTAAGTCGCCCAGCGACCCATTCACCACTGCTACGGAGAATTTCTCAAAGTCCTATGCCTATCTTGCAGCGAAGTCCCTCGGTGCGGACTACACCACCTGCTGCTACAGCGGCTACGGTATCGTGTCAGGCTACTCTGATGACGGAACAAAAGACGAAAAAGGCTGTTGCCGAACTGCTACGACAAGTCAAGTATTTATAAGGACTACGGGTCAGACTGGGAATTCTCCGAGGACTGTGACGTTGTGGTCATAAATCTTGGTACTAACGATATGAATTATGTTGCCGCAGACCCAAAGGCAAACGGAGATGAATTTGTGGAAGGTTACAAGGCATTTTTGAAGACTGTCCGTGAAAAGCGTCCGAATGCTCCTATAATCTGCACTATGGGTACTATGGGCGGCGATGATATATACAAGCTGATTGAACGTGCAATAGCCAAATTAGGCGATGACAATATCACGTCATACTTCTCACAGACTCATTCAATGCGTGACGGTATGGGGGCTGACGGTCATCCGTCAAAGAAAACACAGCAGAATATTGCCGATGTTCTTGCAGAAAAGATACGGAATACCCTCGGAGAGTAAAAATAAATTTAAAACAGACTCTGCAATTTAAGCGGAGTCTGTTTTTGTTAGAACCTGTCCACATAGGGTGAATGTGCGGATTATCAGGCATAATTTTGTCGGTGACAAGGCAAAAATCCGCCGACGGGCTGTCGCCCTTCAAGGATTTTTAACGCAGTCACCGGCAAAATTTGACGAAAAGACGTGCATGAATCCCTATGTGGACAGGTTCTTATATAAAACGGACGGGGATTGGCGGTTACTTTTTATGCGGCATTGAATGGTTGGCGCTTACGTTTAACTTGCATTTTCAGCTTTAATGTGGTATACTAAAACTACAATCATACTACTATTACGGGAGGACGCATGAACTACAAAATAATGCATAAGCGCGATATAATTGCTCTTGCTGATAAAAACGGAATAAATGAAATAATTAATAAATCGCTGTGTCCTGCCTGTTTTGCAATAGGTATGCCTCTTGAAATATGGCTCGACAACAGAAGTGTTGACATTCATCGTTCTCATTCACGAAAGCTGTTCAAGGCACTGCGTCTCAGAACGCCTGACGATATCGAACAGGTAATTGACATCGGCCACGGAATATCTATAACCGATAACTGGTGGATACAGAAAGCTGATGAAGAACTTGATTACAGCTCCCTCAAACAGTATAACGAAGAGATCGCAGATATAGCTTTGTATGGTTCTTCTGCCTCAAACAGCGGAAACACAAAAGGATATCGTGAACTTGGTACTGTCGGCAGCTATGAAAAGGCGTGGCGATATATAAACGGCAGCTGGTATATGTTCAAACACGGTAACACACAGGAACTAATCAGCGAATACTACTCATATCAGTTCTTGAAAGCTATGGGAGCTGATGTTGCCGAATATGAGATACAGCATTCTACATCGAAAGAAACAGGCATCACATCAACATTTATTATCACAAAGGATTTTACAAACAATGCCGATGTTGACTTTGAGCCTTTTTGTAGTTATTACACCGATCATGACGAGCCTGAGTATATCTTACCAAGACTTGAAGAAAAGCTGATTAAGCCGTATGTAATGATGGTGTTCTATGACGCCCTGCTCCATAACGATGACAGGCATAATCAGAATGCAGGTGTACTGAGGAACAGTTCAACAGGCGAAATAATCGGACTTGCTCCATACTTCGACTATAACCTCGGACTTATCTCAACGGGAGTACCGAGAATAGATGATAATAAAGGAAATGTGTTCACTGAAAGTTTTCTTGCTAACGAAGTCTGCTGCAACGTATTAAAAGATGAAATGCCTGACAGGGATACTATTAAAAATAGTATATCAACAGCTGAAAGAGAGACCGATAATGCATTCCCTGACATAAGTCCTAACTACGACCTTATCAAGGATTATATTATCAGGACTTATGATTTTCTTGCTGCTAAACTACATGTACATCAAAGGAGTAGTGACTGAGGTCAATACTCCATATCGCCTGTTGAAGGTTGTTAAGACCATAATTCCGTTCGATGATATATACTCTGTTGAGCTTCTTGCTAAAGGTATTCTTTTTTAATTATTCAATGATATTACAAACTGCCGCCCATATGGGCGGTTACTTGTATATATCTTTACTTTTGCGAAATGCTGTGCTATAATTAAAAATAACTACAGTTGGAGGTGTTAGCCGTGTGTACTTGGTTCTATGCTGATAATGGCAAATTCACCTCATGTAGGAGCCGTAGGCGACGGAGTGAGGTGAATTTTCGGCGGCTCACCACATCACCGACAGGTAATCTTCAAGCACCTCATTGGGTGATCTGAATTTCAGACAGACCTTTGGTATATTATTTGATCGCTTATTGTATGCAGCAATCTGTTTTCTGCCGTC
>Ga0255346_1006542_pt1 | contig 11340 bp, 22 predicted proteins | sample wastewater_treat_FD_194410 | JGI IMG/M metagenome (GOLD analysis project Ga0255346, IMG submission 194410) | Wastewater microbial communities from Lulu Island WWTP, Vancouver, Canada - plant22 | ecosystem: Engineered > WWTP > Wastewater > Unclassified | place: Canada: Vancouver, British Columbia... | reverse complement strand
GTTTCGTTGATCTCATCTTCTGATAGATAAACTTTAATATCATCCCCTTCATATGGAACACCATATAAATGACACCAAATCATACTCAATGGACCAGGAAAGAGCTTATGTGCAGAAGCATTATAAATATCTCTTTTAATAACTGATCCAAAATGCCTTAAAGGTTTTACCCAAGTATCAAATAAATCTCCAGGTGCTCCAAGGTGATAAAGTCTATCAATATCTGGATTTCCTCTGAGAATATCTGCATGAGCAGATCCAACAATAATTTTTTTGTTTGGATAAGTTTTCTTTGCTGATCTAATCATTGGGGTTGCACAGATAGCATCACCAACACCACCATCTTGAATAATTACAAAAGCAGTATCCTCTGGTGGTTTTGGTTTTCCCATTAGTTCATCAATAGTCATTCCATCATGAGCATAAATTTTACTAGCAAATGGTGACTCGTTTGTACTATAAAAAATCGGTGTATCGTGAACCTTCAGTTCAACATCTGACTCAAATTTTTCCCCTTCAACCTTTGGAAGATCAGAAACAACCTCGATGCCTTTTCCTTTTTCACTCATACTATTCTCCTTTACTATTTATTCAGGATCAACACAACTTGATAAGATACCTAAACTACAAGAATCCAATTTGTTTTCAGATTTATCACATTCCTTCATAATTTGATGGGTTTCATAATGATAACAATTTTTATCTGTACATAAACCATTTTTTGAAAACTCACATTTTACTATTTTCATATAGACTCCTTATAATACTCAGGAACTTCAACGTTGAATACATGCCTATCGGGATAAACTTTTAATGTTCCATCTGATAATACAATATTTAACACATTGTAATCAAACCAAAAAGTTTTAACTCCCGCTAGGATCTTCTTGTCCGGTGTGTCCTTCAGGGACAATACTAGTGTCATTGCCATTTTCTTTCTTCTCCTTTTTTAGATCTTCTTCTTTTACTTTCTCAACAATAACTGGTCCATAATAAGCTGATCCATGATCTCTCATATTTTTATGCTCTCCAAGCAAAATTATTTCCTACATCATTTCTTCTTTTTATTAAATGTTTCTGCATATTGAACCATTACATTTTCAATTACCTTTGGTTCAAGATAATGAACTACAACTTTCTTTCCAAGAGCAAATGCCATACCAAAATCGAATACTGTCCCACATGATCTTCGATCCCAAATTATGTATATTACATCTGCCCATTTTATTAGTTTTTTATTATACTCGCAAATCTGAAGTTCATTAAACTCTGGATGATAATCAAAGGCGGGAATTTTAACTTTATAATATTGCTTTTCTAATTCATTTTTTAATTCTTCAATTTTCTCTTTATACCTGTGACTTCCTATAATAACTGCTTTCATTTAGATTCACCCCTTTCTTTATTCTCCCAACTGATGTATTAAATTCTATATTCTTTATATCTACTTTATTTTTATCAAAAACAGTTTTAATTTTAACAAGAATTTTATCATCTTTTTGATAATAAGAAGTAGCTCTAACTAACCTTTTTTCTCCTGTAAATTTTCCTTCTACTAATATATGAATATCTTTAATATCTAGATTTTTGTATTTGTTCTGAAAGATAAAATAAATTTCCGAATATAATCCTGTTTTTTCATCTATATTAATTTTTATATTTTCAAGTACTAACTTGCTAAAAAATTTATTCTTGAAGTGATTAAACCAGTTTCCAAATTTTTTTAACATAATCATGTCCTCCATAACTAAATTGAATTTTACAGACCAGGTAGGAACCAAAAATATAACTTCTTGACTAATATTACTTACTAATCTATTTTCCATATCTCTGCTTCAGTATCTGACTATTTCTTGCATAATTTTTATTATGATCTGGAAGATGTCTAAATGTTTGTGTTGAGTCATGATTAATTGGATAGTTTACAACATCAAACCCGTTCTTTTTTGGAAGTGTTCCAGTTTCATATGGAATTTGAACTATTTTATATCCTTTCATTTGTGCTCTAATGCAAAAATCTACATCTTCCCCAAATCCTGGTGAGAATATTTCGTCAACACCACTAAGTTCCTCATACAATGATCTTCTAACCATAGCACAGAAAAATAGAATGAAACACATTCCTGTTTCAACATTTTCAACTTTAACTGGTCCAGTTACTCCAACCATTGGATCTTTTAGAAAAGGTGCCATTAAGCAATCTATCCATATATCAATAGTAGAAGAAAGAATAACAGCATCATTATTTAAAAATACTAAATATTCTCCTTCTGATGCTAATGCACCAACATTGATTGCTTTTGGAAATCCAATAGGTCTTGGAAACTCTAATAACTTATAAGGCATTCCTGTATCTTGCTTCAGTTTTATATATCTAACTGTTTTATCTTTACATCCGTTTGAAACTATAACTATTTCTTTATCTTTTAAGTTTGTATATTTTTCAACAGAATCTAAACAAGTTTTCAATAGATCAAATCTATTATAGGTAGGAATGATGATAGAAACATTCATTATTCATCCTTTCACATTTTATTATTAATATGTTCTATATTATTCAGATGAAATCCTAAGTTCTGGATAAATAGAATAGAATATTTCTTTTTGAACCTTAATCATATATATAGCATGCTCTACAGCAACCCATTGCCAAAATAAAAAACTTTGAAATAACAATCCTTGATATAACATTATAAACCAAGTTCCTTTTTAAGAATATTATTAACTAGTTGTGCTCTACTCTCCCATGACCAAATCAATCCATCACTCTTCGGTCGAACCGGTTGACAAAGAGCTTCAATTGCTTTTTGAACAAATTGTTCCTTATATTCTCTTGAGAATGGATTCCCTTTTATACAATATCCATTCAAACCATCTACAACTTGTTCCGGAAGTGCTCCCAAATGAGTAGTAATAACCCAACAACCATTTGCCAAAGCCTCTAAGACTGCCATACATCCAGTCTCAAGAAAATGATTTGGATATAACATAACTTTGCATTGTTTCAGTTGCTCATACAACTGTTTCTGAGAAACTGATCCCCAATGCCTTGCTTTTGGTAAGTTATTCACTGCATTTAGTAAACCAGAAATTTTTTCATCATTTCCCTGTCTATATAAACTCATATCACCAAATACCCTCAACTCTGGTTTAACTCTATATAGTGAAAGACATCCTTCATAAATAATTGGCCATAACTCAACAAGAATATCTAATCCTCTAAACGGAGTAGATGAATAAACGGCAATTGGTTCTCTTATTCCCGTTGGATCAGCCCAATCAGCATTATACCCATTTCTAACTAAATAAATTGGTTTATCAGGAAATGCTCTTAAAAGATCTTGCTTTGAATGGTCACTAATTACAAAGAATGCATCTACATTTTCTCTTGGATACCTTTCTCTAGTCAAGGCTATTAAATCTACTTCGTTCATATCGTCTTGAGACCAGAGAATCTTTTTCTTCGCATCAATGTATGGTAATGTAAAAGGATATTTTTCTCTTAAAACGATAAAAACATCTTGTTTAAATGTTTTATGTTCAAGAAGAAAATCTTTATATGTTTTCCAGATTACACCATGATATTCTGATTTATCTCTTTTTTGACCATTATAAATAGTAACTTCATAATCTGGATATAACTTTTTAATTTGTCTTGAAAGGTTAACCATGGCAGATTCACTACCACCAGTTCCTTGTCTTTCAAGAATGTCTCCGTCTAGTTGAATACGATTCGCATAAAAGGCAATTTTCATATCTACACCTTTCACATTTTAGTTTATGTTCTAACAAACTCCTTGGTTATCCTGAACATTAATATTTACTGTTACTAAATCCTGACCAGCAACATCTACAACTCTAATTCTCATTGTATTATTACCTAAATTACTACATGTATATGTTACAGATAAAGAACTTAAGTTAGTAGATGATGACCAATTAGTTCCATCTTTGGATACAGAATATGTTTTAGTACCACAACCACCAAGAACTTTAGACACAAAATCAGATGCAAAAACTGGAATTTGCCCATTCATTTGAATTTGAACAATTAAACTAGATGACGACAAAACAATTTTAGGACCAAAAATTTTGTTTAATAAAGCTTTTCCAAGCATTTGAATATCTCCTTTTTTAAAACATACTCCAGAAAGTTCCTTTATATTCCCTAGTTGGGCATGTTTTACACTTTTCACAAAATAAATCTAAATCACAACCAATACAATTCATCTCTGGTTCACCAATCTTAATCAAATCACTGTTATAGGATAGTAATATCTTTATACATTCTATATAGAAATAGAACCAAATGAGTATCACTGGGATCTCATCTTATCCAATTTCTCCTTCACTTTCTCTCTTTCTTTTACTGTAGTTTCATAGTCTTCTTTTAAATCTCTATCATTTGGATATTGTCTCATTTGAGATTTTTGTTTTATTATAGTGTCTCCTAAGGAATCATATCTCTGTTCTAATCTATCTACTGTATCAGCTTTTCTATGCTCTTCAAGTGTTTTTACAACTTTTTGTTCTAATTGAACTAATTCTTTACTTGTTGCATATCTATCATCAAAAGTTAATACACCACCAATTAATGATAGAACTAAAATAATAACACCCATTATTCCTTTTAGATTGTCCCTTAACCAGTTCATATATTATCTCCCGTATTGACTATTATATGCATCTCTGGTCATATTTGTAATAACTTTCTTAACCTGAACATGACATGTTTCTAGTTGGATAGTTTCATTTCTTTCAGTAACTGCATAACCAGTTAGAATAATATGTTTTTCATTTTTCTTAGAAAGAACATTCATATTAATTAAACATATTTGACTTAATACTTCATTCTTATGATAAGTCTTTGCATAATTGTTAACAACTGTTTCTAAATAAGTAGTCATTGTAGTTGCATTCTTAGAACCAAGAAGAGATTTTAATCTATTTCGATTAACTTTATCCTTACCAATAATAGGTAATACAATAGTAACAATCTTCTTTTTTTTCTTTGTTGATGCCATCGTATATTCCTCACTACCCTCATATTTATTATTTGTTCTGGTTATAGAACTAGAATGTATATATATTAATTACTAATAAAATAAAGAAGGAGGATTTATTTTTATGAATAACGATTTTACAATCATTACAGACGAGGATCACAAGTATACATTGGTAAAGTATCTCAGTCTTCAAGAGGTACTTGATAAAGGACCCTGTGCAGAGGCAGTGGTTGATTTCATCAAGGCTTTTCCAAAAGAACTAATTCTAACTGAAATTGATCCTGATGATGCAACTGATTTTCATACTAATTCTTTCAAGAAGTTAATGAAACTTCTCACCAAGGATGACAAATGGTATGATGTTGTTGCCTTTTTGGAAGACACAGGATTCATCGAATTGGAAGATCTGACAGACGAAGAATGGAATGCGTACTGGAGAAATAAGAGAAGGAGAGATGCACGGGCAAGGGCAAAGAAACAAGAATTGAAAAAGAAAAAGAAGTAACATGGAAAATATTTTTATTCTTTTAATTATTTGTTTCTTTTTGTTGATGTGGATTGATGGTGAGATTCACGTCAGTCAACCAAATCACAAATGTGTATGTAGAGAAGACAGATAAGGGGGGAAACAATGCATTGGATTATATGGCCAATTGTATTTTTCTTGCTTGGTGTAAGTGGGTTTTACTATTTTGAAAAACGAGCAGGAAATTATGATTTTGGGATGCTTGCCAAATCATGGATTTGCGTCACTCTAGGAACAGTAATAGCATTAACTATTATAGTAGTTAAATGGCTATCCTAGATGGTCAAAAAAAAAAGAGTGTCTACACGAACTCTTTTTTTGTTTAGTATGCATTATTCTTTATAAAGTCAACCATTTCTTTTGCATCATCATCCCACTCAAGATGTTCAGCTGCTTTCTTTTCTGCTTCTTCTTGTGTATAAATATAACTCAAATAATCCTCTCCAAATTTTATCAATTTATCTTTTAATTCAACACACTTCTCACAATTCTTATTATAATTCTCATAAAGATTAGATGCGTTTATATAATCATTATCTTCATGTGCATGATCGTTTCCACAATCAAACTCTGCTTGAAACGAATCACATCCACTACATGATCCATAAGATCCATTCACCCATCCAGTATATGGACCATATGTAACCTTAGCCCACCAGTCTCCCTGATAGGATCCAAACTCTTGAAATACATGAACTGTAGCTCCTGCCAATTCCATGCAACCTTCATATCCAAGTACAAAGTCAATAATATCTCCAGTACCAACAACGTACTCAACCCAGTCTAATTCTACCTTTCCTTTGCATTTAGGACAGGGAGGTAATTTCTTTTCACCATTACACAAGTTACACTTATACTTCATCAAATCACCTTTTTAAATAATGTTCTTTGTATAAGGAATAGAATCTAAAAGTATATATATTAATTACTAATAAATACAACAAGGAGAATTTATTATGCCAAAACTGAAAAAGGAAGAACTAATCCCAATAATCAAGAAATCTATCTCTGATAAAACATCTCCTGGTTTTGCAGGAATGTGGTTTTTATCCCAAACTTCAAAAAGATTGAAAAAACGACTTGTTGATAAACAACAGCTAAGATCGTTGGTGACATATATTTCTGATAAACAATATGTCACTCTTCTTTTGGATGGGTTGAATGATAGTTATATCTGGGCAGTATGGAAAATAAACGAAATTAAAACACCTGTTCTGGTTCATGGTAAAAAACTGAATAACATAGATTATAAACCAGAATGGATGGGATTTTATGAACACTCAGTGAAAGGTGGGTGTGAAATCCTTGGTCATCACCCAATGCCAAAACTTGGTTTCAATGGAAGAGCATCATTCAGTGTATGTAAACACTGTAATAAATCAATTGAAAACTCAGGTGAAGGATGGGTGGAATCACTTTAATAAACCACAGCCTTCAAGAAAACCAATTGAGGCAAGTGAATCATTACCCACCAGAAACCCACGGACAGGAAATGAACCACGTTACTTTAATACAATCACTTATCCAAAGTGAATCGTCTCGTGCAAGAAATCCATTGAATATCGAGTGAATCATTGAATTAAAGTATCCCATCAGCAGTTTAGTGAACCAACATTCCTGATAAATCCAAGATCAGATAGTGAACCACATAACTCAAGAAAACCAAACGGAGGTTAGTGAACCACAGAAGAGGATAAATCCAATCTAGGCAAGTGTTATCTCATGTCGGGAGAAAACCATTATGATGCAATGAACCGTACTGTGCGAGAAATCCATTGAACACCAGTGAATCAAAGATGCCAAAGAAATCCAAAGTCTTTTAATGAATCATCATGTAAGAAGAAACCCAAGGAGGTGAAGTGAATCATCCCTATGAAGAAAACCACCTCGTAGAAGTGATACCAATCGACACCAAATAATTTATCTGGGACAAGTGAATCTTAAGAAGACAGAATCCCATGTCCGAAAAGTGAATCATAACGCTCTAGTAAACCAATGAGCAACAGTGAATCATCTTGCTTAAGAAATCCAAAGGTCGACAGTGAATCAAAATGTCAGACAAATCCATTACATTTAAGTGAACCATGGGGTCGGCAGAAACCCAATAAAAAAAGAGTGAATGAAAATCAAGCAGAAGAAGAAACCCAAGAGTGGATAAGTGAACCTTTGTGGCGAAGAAATCTATGGCTTGAAAGTGAATCAAATGTTCCGAGTAACCCATCGCTTGCTGAATGAACCATTCCACGTAAGAAATCTATTCGTTTCGAGTGAATCACAAGCTTTGAGAAAACCATACTGGACAAGTGAACCAGGTCGATCGAAGAAATCCCATTGGACCGCAGTGAATCAAAACCATACGGTGTAAGAAACCCAAGCATGGATAAGTGAACCAGTTAACCGCCAGAAACCCAAGTGGACCGAGTGAATCAAATTAAGCCTATACGGCAAGGAGGTTTTACAAATGGAAGTAAAAGTGTTGGAGAAGGAAAAAGTTTTTATGACGGAAGAACAGTTCATGGATATTCAATCCCAACTCAGACCCCGAGTCAATTCTCTGTATGATATGCAGAAGCAGAGAATTGCAGCTGGCGGAAGAATCGTTTCCGAATTCTATGCCAAGATGGGTATCAAACCGGGAAAGAAAATCAACGATGTTCTCGAAAGCGATGATCCGGATGATGCAGAGACTCAAGAGGAACAGAAAAAAGCCATGAAGGTTTTGGATGTCCTCAAACTCGAGCACAAACGAATCACCGACGTCATAGCAAACGATGTGAAAAAAGCAGAGGAAGAAAAGATTTTAAAGACTATCTTCAAAACAGGTCAGCTCATTACAAATAAAAGTGAGTTGATTCAGGCAAGATACTACTTCGATCTTTGCCAGTTTGAAAAAGAACTGGAGAAAGAAGTTGCTGATCTTCTCCCTGCTTTTGATGTGTGGAATGATTGGTTGAGCAACCAATTTGGAATTGGTGTGAAACTCGGAGCAGCACTTCTTTCAAGACTCAATCCATTCATCGCCAAGTATCCCAGTGCATATATTCGCTACATGGGTTTAGATGTTGGTCCTGATGGAAAGGGTACCAGCAGGAGAAAAGATCATATGGTCATGAAAGAATACGTGGCCAAAAATGGTGAGATAAAAAAGAAGAAAAGTCTCACATATAACCCATGGTTGAAGTCGAAGTTTGTTTCAACTTGCACGATGAACTTCCGAAAGAAAAGCGTGAAGAACATTCATCGTCGGCAAATGTATGACAACTACCTCAACCGGTATCAGAACCATCCAGAACACAAGGACAAACCAAAAGCACATCTCGCTGCCATGGCAATGAGACCTGTCATGAAGCAATTCCTCATTGAATTCTGGATGGCTCAGAGAAGTTCTCTTGGACTGGAACTCAGTCTTCCTTACCATGTTGCCAAACTCGGACTGAGTGATCATAAGGATAAACAACCTGGGCATGGTACGACCAGGAAAAAATAACCGGCTATTACCTTACCACCGACGGGGGTGAATCGCTCAACGGAAGTATATGTTGAGCGTTTCCCCCCACAATATTAACGAATCTAAACGGCAAGGAGATTCAAATCAAATGAAAAAGATATTCATCATCTTAGTGATGGCAATCTGTCTATCAGGTTGTGCTTCGCATTATGGTTCTGGTTGGGATAAGACGGATACGACACTTGCTATTACTGGAGCAGCTCTTCATGTTATCGACTGGGGGCAAACTCGGTATATAGCAAAACATCCCAATGAGCATTATGAGTACAATCCAATAATGGGAAATCATCCCAGTACCAGTCAGGTTGATTTGTATATGCTAGCAAGTGGGTTAGCTGTACCAATCATTGCTGGAGCGATTGATCCCAAGTATCGAAAATATTTTCTGGGGGGTTACGTAGTCCTTAAAACTGGATTGGTAATTCACAATAGTAATCAGGGAATTGGAGTAGCTTGGTAGACAATTTAAACGGCAAGGAGATTATGATATGACATTTAAAAATCTACAAAACAATTATGAAGAAAGTTCCTATTTGTGCTGGTTGTGGTGTCTGTTGTTTGGTGGGTTATATTTTGCAGTGAAGGGGGTATGGACTCACTTCTTCATTGCATTTCTTCTGGCCATTCTTACTGGTGGTATTTCCTGGATCATATATCCATTCTTTGCTGGATCAATTATAAGGAAGCATTACATGCGAAAAGGTTGGGTAGAAGTATAGATCCAAAAAGAGATCGAGGTCTTCCACCTCCCTCTCTTTTTTTGTTTCTATTACCCATTCCTTTATTCAATCTAGAATTTTAAGTAATAGTCTTTCGGGTTATCCTGTTTCTATATCAAACTCTGGATTCTTTCTATCTATACACAATTTACATATATCTGGATGACTTATTCCTGCCATTACCATCGCTCCACAATCAGGACAGTGATGCTGACCAATAGAAGCATTAACTAATGTCTCAGGTCTATGTTGACAATTAGAAGGATAAACTATATCTACAATATCATAACATCTACCACACATGACAGCACTATTACTCATAATCTCTACTCACCTTTTGAGTTTCTTGTTTATTTGCATTTCTTCATTACATAATAAGTTCCCAAACAATTGCCAATAGCAAACACAGTAATACTAACAACACTTTCAGATAAACTATCCCTCAGTATAATAGTTAAAAATGTAAAATTGGCAATAGTAATCAACCCACTAAATGCAGTTGCTGATAGAATTTTTCTTTCTGCTACAGCACTGGTATATTTAGTTATAATCAAGTCAATAACAAAACCTGCTATGAATATTAATAGTAGTTTAGTAATCAAGAAATTCTCCGTTCTATTTGTTCATTTTCTTTTTCATAGAAAATCCCCGTAACACATACATTTATAATTTGTTCTTATATAAACCAGAAAAAGATATATATTAATATCTAATAAGAAAACTAATTTATCAACAAGGAGATATTAGTTATGAATAATAACGAAATAATACAGGGATTTTATGATAAGATAAATAACGTACAAAAACAAGCAATAGTAGCAGGTTTTAAACAACCAGAACACGCTAAAAAGGAAGGACCAACTTTCAACGAAAGACTCTTTTATAATTGCATAGAAAGAGTTGTTAAAGAAGCAATGAGAAAAGTTCCACAAGTCGAATCAAAGGCAGATATGTATTTGAGAAGTGAGTATATGACAAAAGTTGCAACAATTCTTGAACGAGTAATAAAAAAGAATTGTGAAATCATAATCGAAATATGTTCTAAAAGTGATTACACAAAAAGAAAGATAGAAAAAGTTTACAAGGAAATAGAAGAAGAGGAAATAAAACTCAGGAAAAAAATAGCTGAAAAGCTTATATCCGCTAGAAAAAGACTAAAGAAATTAAAATACCAAGTAGCAGAAAAACAGGCGGAGCTAAAGAAAGCAGAAATAAGATTAAATAGTATTTACAAAAGTATTTCTGTACATGAAATATGTGCAGCGTCAAACACTTCATCTCTAGAATATCCTCCAGTTCCAGAACCATTAATAAAACCACATCCATATGCACATGGAATACCAGAAGAAAGTGGAATTTATTTTATATGGTCCAGTGGAGGAGAATTAAAATATATAGGACAAAGTGTAAATCTTTCACTTCGTCTTAGATTGGGTAACCACAACAAACTAAGATCAGATGATTTAATATCTTTTGTTCTGATTCCAAAAGAACTTCTGATATATGCCGAATGTTTCTATATAGGTATTATGAAACCCACTTCTAATGGCGGAACACCATCAAGAGGACCAAGAGTTGAAA
>Ga0255346_1006513_pt1 | contig 11380 bp, 10 predicted proteins | sample wastewater_treat_FD_194410 | JGI IMG/M metagenome (GOLD analysis project Ga0255346, IMG submission 194410) | Wastewater microbial communities from Lulu Island WWTP, Vancouver, Canada - plant22 | ecosystem: Engineered > WWTP > Wastewater > Unclassified | place: Canada: Vancouver, British Columbia... | reverse complement strand
CAAAAAGACATGACCTTGCCTTTATCGAAGGGTCTGAGGTTCTTGACCGGTGGGAGAAGGTGGCATACCCAAAGGCCGAATGCACTGACTCTCTGGCTGCTGCAGTAAATAGAATTTAATCCTCTTAATCTCCTCATCCACCCTTGTTCTTATTCTCTGCCATTTCCATAACCGGCTCTCCCGGCTCAGGGCCTTTGGAATTACCTGTTCTTAAGGAAATTTCCCGGTGAACAATGTACATTCCTGCCATGGTACCAAGGATGATATTCAGGTAAAATGTAACAAATCTCCAGAGCAGAACAAAAATTCCCAGCATACCTGCAGGGACTATCAATGCATACAGGGAGGAGGTGGACAGTTCTGTGATACCAGATGACCCGGGGGTAGTTGGAACCATCATGATGATGGCTATCAGAATCTGGAAGAAAAACGAGAGAACTATATGAGGGTCAAGTCCCAGTCCCATCAGGATCACGGAAGCGACCATGAACTCGGTTATCCAGAAAAACCCGGTGACACATGCCCCTGCAAGAAGTCCAGAACGTGCAGGTCCTGCAAACCTGTTAAAGCAGTTGAAAAAGTTGTCAATCTCATGGTCTGCACGGGTGCAGATTCCTGAAGATGACAGGCGGGTATGCGACAATTTTCCGGTAATCCACGACACAAGACGGAGGATGAGGGTTTTCATGGGGACCGGGTATCGCATTGCAAGAAAAGGAATGAATAGAAAACTTAGGAGGAAAATCCAGGCAATAACTATGAGGATGATAAGGCTTTTGCTGAACGTGCTCCATATCTCGCTTGTCATCAGCATGATTATGATACCTGTCACGGTCAGTATAATACCATCAAGCACTCGTTCCATTATTACCACGGCAGTAGCATCTCCAACTTTCAACCCTGCACGGTAGAGCTCATGGACCCTGACAGGTTCTCCGCCTGCCTGGCCCGGAGTCATTGTCCCTGCAAGCAATCCTGCAAGGACCATGTTCAGAGAATGGAGAAGGCTTACCGGGTATCCTAATGACCTGGACAGGAGTACGATACGAACGCCCCATAGTCCCAGTGCCAGAAGTCTGAATCCGATGGCCAGAAGCAGGAAAAGGATGTTAAACGACAGTATGTATTCAATCGTCTCGTCAGTAAACGTAATCCAGAATACAATGACAATTACAGCCAGGCTGAAAATAATTGATATTGCAAACAGTCCGCGGGATTTGAGTTTCACATATTTCTCCAGTATTCCGGACAAAATTGGGAGGCACAATGAATAAACCTTCTATGTGAAGGAGCTATAGTACATGGTGGCATTGTATTACTCATATGATGGCTTGTATCCGGTATCATGATATCTGTTGTTATTCCTGCATACAATGAAGAGAAAAGAATAAGAAGAAGCCTGGAGGCGTTGTCCAGTCAGACTGTCCCACGTGACCAGTATGAACTGATTGTCGTGGATGGCGGTTCTCATGATAAAACATGTGAGATTGCGAGGGATTATGCAGACATAGTCTTTGTCCAGAGGTCGGAACGCGTGGCAGGAGCCAGAAATGACGGTTTTCTCCGCGCCCGATCCAGCCTGGTCGCGACAACTGATGCAGATAGTATTGTTGGACCTGACTGGGTTGAACACGCAATAAGATCGTTCTCCGATCCAAATGTTGTACTCTCTTTTGGTCCTGTAACACCGATTGAAAGAAACGTTGTTAACAGGAGGTATGCACTGCTGTTCAACGGACTTATTAAATTCGGGGCTCATTCCCGGCTCTATTACTACACTCTTGGATGTAATACCGCCTTTAGAAAAGATGCTCTGCTTAAGGCAGGGATGTACCGAATCATGGATGCAGGAGATGATCTCGAGATTGCTGTCCGGATGAGAAAGATGGGGAAAGTAAAGTATTCTCCAGGTATGAAGGTCGGGTTTGATTTTCGCCGATACCACGAGTTCGGGTTTTGGAATACTCTTTACGAATGGTATTATATCGTTCTTCAGGGTGGAATATCAGATAAATATTCCTATACCCGGCGGGAGTACCTTGATGATGGCTTTAATCATGGTAAATGATGGGGCCCATTAACTGGTCAGGATCGGTCATCAGAACAGGAGAGATGGCCCTTTTTACTCCTATCCTGCTCTTTTTCATCTCTATCTCAAATCCCTGGTTTATCAGCCAGTCTCTTGAATGTCCTTCATTATGTATGAGGACTTCTACCAGGTCATCCTTCTCGTCAACATCGCAGTACAGCCTGAATGAATCTATTATTTTGACCATGAGTCCTGCATCGTTTCCGTACCTGACATGTTTTTCAAAGCTCATTCCATAATACTGGGCTTTAAACATGTTGGCTGACCTCACGTAGATTGCATTTGTCCCACCTCCACGACCTGGAGCAATTGCGAGATCCCCTCCGGATGTAAGAAGGGAAATTATTGATGTTCTGTCTGCCAGAGCAAGGTCGGCCATTACAATTGCCAGAGGTGAGTCATTATCCCGGCAAAATTCGTTTATCGTCTCGTTAAGTCCAGTTTCCTGTATTCTCACAGGAACATCGTCAAGTTTAACTGGTGCTGTTGCCAGTATGAGCGGGGAGCAACCGGCACTTTTCACGGCATTTACCACGTCTGCAAGCATCATGTATGCAAAACTTTGTCTCTCTTCTTCGGTCAGGATGCAGGAGAGCCTGGTCTTTGGTTGAAGGGGTTTATATGGAATGACTACTGGAATTCGCATCTTCAAATCAAACGTTGCCACCTGAGATGGAAAAAGGGATCGATATGTGGCCTCCTGTTCAAAACCACCATATGGTTCTCATGCACACAAGACTGGTACAATGTTGCCGGTAATTACTTACTCGCGAAACGTTTTTCTGCCTCTCACCTTTGTTTGCAGAAATACCTGCGGGTACTGTATCTTCCGTCGCCCGCCAGGAGAAGGGTGTGTTCTGTCTCCGGATGAGGTTAAAAGAATACTCAGGCGCGGGGCTGAGGCCGGGTGCACTGAGGCACTCTTCACTTTTGGAGAGCATCCTGAAGAAGTGAATGGATTTTTACCCTGGCTTGAGAAGTTTGGTTACACCTCCATCCTTGAGTACTGTTATGCAATGGCAGAAGAAGCGATTAAAATCGGCCTTCTTCCTCATACCAATGCCGGGATAATGACTGCTAAAGAGATGAAGTATCTTTCTGAAGTGAATGCCAGCATGGGTCTGATGCTTGAGACGACTGCGGTCATTCCTGCTCACCGAAACTGCCCTGGAAAAGAGCCTGCGAGGCGCATTGCCATGATAGAGGAAGCTGGCAGATTACAGATCCCATTTACAACCGGGCTGCTTCTTGGTATCGGTGAGACAAGGTCTGACAGGAGGGAGTCACTTGAGGTTATTGCCGGTCTTCACAGGAGATATGATCATATCCAGGAGGTTATCATCCAGAACTTTTGTCCAAAACCTGGAACTGAAATGAACGCTTTTCCGGGGGCAACTTTGCAGGATATCCAGGAGACGGTCAGGATGGCAAAGGAGATTCTACCGCCTGATATTGCCATACAGATCCCACCAAACCTGGCCGATGCTGCGAAAGTCATTCCATGCGGGATTACTGACCTTGGTGGCATCTCCCCTGTAACTATCGATTATGTTAACCCTGAACATCCCTGGCCTGCCCTGGAGGAACTCAGGGCTCTTACAAAAGGTTATTTACTCAAAGAACGGCTTTGCATATATCCTAAATATATACGTCGGGGGTGGTTTCATCCAAGGCTTAGGGATTGTATCAAAAGCCTTGAGCACGCAGTACATATGAGAGGTACATTCGTGATACCGGCAAAACCCCTGTATGAGGGGAAAGCAAAATCAGTGTATTCCAGTGAGAATCCTGATGAACTGATTGTTGTCTTTAGAAATGATATGACGGCATTTAACGGAGTCAAGCATGACCAGTTTACTGACAAGGGCAGGCTGAATGCGACGGCGTCTGAGTTTTTCATGAGGATGCTGGAGACAGAAGGAATTCCTACTCATTTTGTCAGGATGTCGGCCCCTGATACCATGGTTGTCCGCCGTCTTGAGATGATCCCTCTTGAGGTTATTGTCAGGAACATTGCCGCCGGGTCCATGACAAAGAAATACCCTGTTGATGAGGGGACGGTGCTTGACCGGCCGGTCGTAACCATTGATTACAAGGATGATGAGCGGGGAGATCCAATGATAAATGATGATCTTATCCTGGTCTTTCACATCCTGAACGCTGAAGAGCTGACAAAGGTAAAAGAGATGGCTCTGAAGGTGAACAAGGTTCTCCGCGGGTTCTTTGATGAATGTGGAATTACGCTTGTTGACTTCAAACTGGAGTTTGGAAAGTCTGCCGGAACTATCTATCTTGGGGATGAGATAAGCATGGATTCCATGCGTCTATGGGACAAGGTGACTGGTGAATCACTTGACAAGGATGTGTACCGGTTTGATAAGGGTGATGTAATTACGGCATACCGTAACGTTCTCAAACGGATTATTCCGGATGCCGTAGTCTGATGGGAAAGGCCGGTTCCGGATCTTTTCTCTTTAATAATGCTTTATTTTTCATGATTGACCAGTTGATGTCCCATCCTGGAGACAGTTTTAAATAAAATTTTTCTCACATGGCCCATTATATTGAAGTCTGTGTGGGTTGACACTTACATGGGAGATCCTGTGGCAGAAACTGAAGAAGAAATACGAAGCTGGGCTCTGGAATATGCCCGTTCAAAAGGGTGGGTATTGAGCCCGGATGAAAAGCATACTTGTGCGGTTATTAAAGGACTGGCCCGGAACTCTGAAAAGTACGGGGAGCGGTACTGCCCTTGTCGTGTCAGGTCCGGTGATAAAGAGAAAGATAAGGCGATCATCTGTCCCTGTGAATATCATGTGCATGAGCTTGAGCAGGCCGGTCATTGTACATGTAATTTCTTTTATGATCCAGACTTTCTCTAATGAACGGATTATAGTTTATAGCAAAACTTTCTGCAATAATGCTGAAAGTTTGCTTATAACTATGAAGCGTAATTAGTATGTGTACCTTGGAGTAACCTTTACCTGATTTCGTTTATTCCAGGTAGCCAAGCATTGCATTATAATTTTTAATGTCAGGTTTCATAAACCGATTTTTACCGATCACAGCAGCTGTAAATGTTATAATCGCAAACGGAGTCGGGCGCATAAGAAACAATGCAGCCTGACTATGTGTTTACATGGTTGAGATTTTTTGCGGGGAATGGCGTTTAACGGTGAGTTATAACCTCAGTTTTATAGGTTTTGGATCCTGAAAAATTATTATACTTTAAAGTAGACTACTTTGAAGTATTCTATATTCGTCATATCTCTCTTTATTTATATATGGCAGTAAACTATATGGCAAATTTACTCATTTTTCATAATTTTAATCTCACATTCCCCAAATCTTTACTGAGCACTGGTTCATCTTGTCTTCAGATCCTATGCAGATTCGAGTATCCTGAAATATTTTTTTATCCCATGACACCTCAGGTCTCCGGTCAAAAACAATAATATGAGCTTCATCAGCCCCACAACGGTCGGCATACTTACACACCTGTTTCATTCCATCCTCGATCGTCTGTTCACGTGATTTATACAGGATCTTAAGTTCAATGATGATCCTCTGCACCGTTCCGTCCTGAAGTGGCCATCTGACATAAAGATCTGTCCGTGTCCGGCCCAGACCATATTCCCGGTCAATCTGTCCACCTCCATTTACAATTCGTTGAAGGAATGCCTGAAGAAGGATCTGCGGGCCTGCTTCCTTATACTGAAACCTCTCAATCCAGCTCTCCGAATGTTCCCTGAAAAACTGCTGGAACTCTCCGATAAGTTTTGAAATATTGAGTCTTCCATCGTCATCAATGAACCATGCCTGTTTGAGAGCCATCCCTGACTGGCTTTCCCAGGATAGTTGCCTGGGGATAATCTCCTGATATATCCTGTTTGAAATGGATATCTCCCCGTTCGGTGCCTGGGTGATAAGACCCAGATCCTTTACATATTCAATATCATCTGCCCGGAGCATTCCTTCGTACAGGTCACCGGTGAGGATAGGTTCAATTACCCGCCGTACCCGCTCTTCTTTCAGTTTGTCTGCCAGTTGATCCAGATGCGTTTCTCTTCGAATAATCAGGTTCTCTTTTACCTGTTCAACCATGCAGTCGGTAATGGGATTATCTGGGTTTTTCCAAGCTCCAGTTTAAAACAGGTCTCACATGCCAGGGCTGCCCGCTGGTAAGATCCCAAATGGCATTAAGAGCATCGGTGGTAAAGACCCGGCCGGTCTCTTTTGTATGTTCAAGACTCAGAGTCCGGACCTCTTTCTTTGAAAAATTCCCAATGCGAAGTGACTCTGCTTTGATGTTAAAGGCACTTCCACCAGTGATGATCATCTGCTCAGTATCAGATTGAATTCGGTAATCCCATACATCCCGGACACCACAGAGAATCACCGTTGACGGGAAATGGTCAGGCCGGGTATCATATCCGGACCGGATCTGGCGGAGAACTGATATCAGGGTGTCTCCAACAAGAGCATCTATCTCATCGATGTGCAGGACGAAAGGTAAAGGAGAACTTTCGGCAAGCCTTGTTAAAGCACTGTTCAGTGCTGATAGTGATAAGTGTGGATCAAAGAGATCCTTAACTATTCTTTGTGAATCAAAACCTAATCCTGAAAGTTCAATTCTTCGTTCTATCTCTGTAATTATTGCGGATATCCCTTTTTTACATTATTTCTTGCGGTCTTTGCTGATTCAACGTTGATATATAGGGATTTATGCGATCCTGAAGCGTTCAGGTAATCCTCCAGGGCAAGAAGGCATGAAGTTTTCCCGCTTTGTCTCGGTGCATGAAGGACGAAATATTTCTTCTGGGAAATAAGTCCGAGAATTTCTGGGAGATGAAACCGACTAAGCGGGGGAAGGCAATAATGATCTTTACAGTTGACAGGGCCAGCAGTATTGAAATATTTCATCCTATAGGTAATTCAGCCAGAATCAATATAGGTCTTCGTATCTTCTGTATTTCAATGAAGCCAGATCAGCCCGAATCAAAAAATAGAATTAAATAAGATCTGATTAGAAATCAGTCATTATTCTGAACTGGTCGATCTCTTCCTTGTCAAGCTCCTCAAGGAACTCTTCTGCCGCATGCCTGACATCCTTGCTTGCAGTAATCGCCCTGCCAACAACAAGAATATCTGCGCCGGTTTTAAGTGCCTCTTTCACAACCGGGACCCGGATACCGCCAGCGGTAGCAACAAGAAGTTTCCCACCTGCAGCTTTCTTGATATCACCGATATTACCCCATGCATGTGAAGTGTGTTCAGCATCAATGGCACGGTGAAGTTCAACAATATCGGGCCTGACCTTCAGGGTGGCGATAAGACCGACAGGATCCTCTACATTGAGCATGTCGATGACCGAGTAGATGCCTGTCTTACGAGCCTCTGCTATAGCCTTCTCGATAGTGGAGACCGGTGCAAGACCAGACATGACTACAGCATCAGCAGATGCGTCAGCTGCCATCCGTGCCTCAAGGTTTCCGGTATCAAGAATCTTCATGTCTGCAACAATGAAGGCATCTGGCCTTACAGCACGGATCTCGCTGATGACCTGCAGTCCAAACTTTTTAATGAGCGGAGTTCCTGCTTCGATTATCAGGTGATCATTCTCCGGGAGGGAGGAGAGAACCGAGCGCAGCTTACCCAGGTCAACAATATCAAGGGCAACCTGGAGATATGGCGGATCCCAAAGGCGCTGAACCTTAAAGCCCATGACAGCATGTGCAGCGCGGTCTTTCTCGTGTATCAGAGTCTTTTCATCAGGGAACTCTTCGAATGCACGGGAAATTGCAAGCTTTGTTGCGCCATAGTTGTACCGGTATATCCGGTTATAGTCCTTTGCCGACGGATGGAGGAAAGCGCTTGCGAGAATACAGATATCATTGATATTCACGTCACCAAAAAGTCCGTCCTCAACTGCATCGGCAACCGCCTTGGCAACTGCTGCCTGGACCGGCCCGAACATCTGGTTTACCTGTCCCTCATTCTTCAGGGTGACCTTGGGAATAACGACAGTTGCCGGTTTAGTAAGCAAATTCGGGCGGATAACCGCCAGAAGAGGAGTGTGCCCCACAGAGAGCTGTGAGAGGGCATTTGCAAATGCCATCCCGACCGGACCGTTCTTATCCCCTACGATCAGGTCCACATGAGCCAGTTCTGACCCTTCACCGATCAGGGCTTCGCCAATCAGATACATAAGATAACCTTCCCCTATATTTGGGTGACCAGAGTATAAATCAACAGTACCGTCTATGGTCTTAAGAATAATCTGTTGTAAAACAGGTGGGGTCGGTGAGATTTGAACTCACGATCGACGGGTCTCTCCGATATGCATCAGTGCTCCAACGGATCATCACCAAATCAGTAGACCCATTTGTCATCATCTGCACCGGAATGCAAAGACCGCTGGAGCCCGTCGCCATGCCGGACTAGGCCACGACCCCGTGCTCACATTAGTTGTTCGAAAGCAGATTTAAACATTATGATCGCCAGTCGTGACAGATAAATTCTGATAGCTCCCACCTGAGATGAATGGAATCAAAAGCCACTCCCGTGCTGAGTTATGATTGTGGGATTGCTGATTTCCCCCTGCTTGGACAGAGCATCGGGGAAATTCTGAACACGATTGCGACAAAATACCCAGATAACGAAGCGATAGTCTCGCCACAACAAGACATCCGGTTAACGTACCGTCAGTTCCGGGAGGCGGTGGACCAGGTTGCCAGGGGTCTCATGGCCCTTGACATCAATAAAGGAGATCGCGTTGGTATATGGGCCATGAACTATGCAGAATGGATAATTGTCCAGTTTGCAACTGCGAAGATAGGTGCCATCATGGTCAATATCAACCCGTCGTACCGGACATTTGAGCTGGAATACTGTCTTAAGCAGTCCGAGATCAAACTGCTAATCCTTCAGGGGAGATTTAAAACATCAGATTATGTGGGGATGTTTTATGAGACCTGCCCTGAGGCTTATGAGTCAAGGCCCGGACGAATCCTTTCTGAGAAGTTTCCCTTCCTCAAAACCGTCGTCTTCATGGGCGATATCCCGTATAATGGGATGTACCAGTGGGATGAACTGCTCAAAAAGGCAGAGCGCATCAGCCATGACGAACTGGTAGAGCGCGAAGAAGCTCTCGACTTTGACGATGCCATAAACATCCAGTACACATCCGGAACCACAGGGTATCCAAAAGGAGTGGTGCTTACCCATCATGGTGTCCTGAACAATGGGTACATCATCGGTGAAGGCATGGGCTTTACTGAAAAAGACCGGCTTTGTATTCCGGTACCTTTCTATCACTGCTTTGGAATGGTTCTTGCAAACATGGCCTGCGTTTCACATGGTTCCACGATGGTAATTCCTGGCCCTGCCTTTGATCCGGGCGACGTTTTAAGAACCATCGAGGCTGAGCGATGCACCGCGGTTCATGGGGTTCCAACAATGTTCATCGCCGAGCTCAGGCATCCTGATTTTGAAAAATTCGATCTCCGCTCTCTTCGGACAGGGATTATGGCCGGATCACCCTGTCCCATAGAGACGATGAAAGAGATTGCAACAAGGATGCACATGTCTGAAGTTGTCATAGTTTATGGTCAGACAGAGCTATCCCCCGGTGTAACGATGACAACCACCCGCGATCCCCTTGACAAGAGGGTTACAACAGTCGGGCGTGTCTTTCCGCATACCGAGCTCAAGATCATCGATCCAGAGACAAAAAAGATCGTCCCACGCGGAGAGATAGGAGAGATCTGTGCCAGGGGATACATGACCATGCGGTGCTATTATAATAATCCGACCGCAACCAGGCAGGCAAAAGATGAACATGGCTGGGTTCATACTGGTGACCTTGGTTCTTTTGACCCGGAGGGTTTTGTCCATATCGAAGGCAGATTAAAGGACATGGTCATACGTGGCGGTGAAAATATCTATCCGCGTGAGATCGAGGAATTTTTCCATCAGCATCCGTTGATCGCCGACGTGTACGTGATCGGTGTACCTGATGAGAAATACGGAGAAGAACTGATGGCCTGGATAAAAACCGAGGAAGGCGCATCACTGACCGAGGATGAGATCAGGGCATATGCAGATGGTAAGATAGCCAGGTACAAGATCCCCAGGTATTATGCCTTCGTTGACACATTTCCGATAACAGTATCAGGTAAAATTCAAAAGTTTAAAATGAGGGAGATGGGAATTGAGATGCTCGGACTTCATGAGGTTGCAAGGATAAAAACGGCCTGAAAAGAGCGAATTAATGAGGAGTTTTCAGGGTGTGCATAATAAATGTGTCTTATAGAATAGCAAACTCCCGGCATCATTGCAGAAAGCCTTGCTATACACTATAATCACGTTATAACCACTTTTTTTCGACAAAGTACTCGTATTCGTATGTCCAGTCATCCTTTTTTTGTGAAACAAGCTGTTTCATCCTTTCAAGCATGGCTGCGTGCTTCTCCTGCTGGTCCGGATATTCTGTTTTTTTGCAAATCGCATCAGCAATCATCTCTCCAAGCTGGTAGGACCGATCCACTCCCTTTTGAAGTGCCTCCCCGCCTTCTGACAGGTTCACTCCGACAGATCCAACGATCGAGGCTCCCATGATGAAGAGGGAATGGTTTAAGTAATTTGCAACATCGAAAGCCCCTGAACCCCCTGCCGTGCTTACTGCCGCGGTGTATTTACCTAATAGCCGCTGACAGTGGACAGTGTCAGCCATTCTGTCAAGGAGTGTCTTCATCCTGGCAGTGACATTGTTGATATAATTCGGACTGCCAAGAACGATACCATCTGACTCCAGGATGACATCATGAACATCCGGGAACTCATCCATTAGTACACATGTCCCGGTCCTGTAACAGGTATCACAGGCTTTGCAGTATTCAATCTCATAACTGGACAGATCAATATGTACAGTTTCACATCCGCCGTCAGAGGCACCTTTCAGGACGGAGGACAAGAGTAGGTCTGTGTTACTATTTTTTCTTGGGCTGCTGTTGATGCCGACAACCTGCATATAATTCTAAAAGGTGGTGACAAATGATAAATGAATGGGTATCTTCCAGGTTTTGGCACCCTGTATATAGCGTTCTGTATCATGTTATTGCATACAGTGATCATGCCCCATGTTATCGTGTAACAATGGTTATTCACTCTAAAAGCCAATGTAATTAGCAAACACTTCTCAAAAGAGAAGATCAGGATATCAAGGTTATGTTCTGGGATGAGGCAATTGAGACTATAAAGCCTGCTGATTTAAAAATTCTCCAGGAAAAA
>Ga0255346_1006506_pt1 | contig 11393 bp, 8 predicted proteins | sample wastewater_treat_FD_194410 | JGI IMG/M metagenome (GOLD analysis project Ga0255346, IMG submission 194410) | Wastewater microbial communities from Lulu Island WWTP, Vancouver, Canada - plant22 | ecosystem: Engineered > WWTP > Wastewater > Unclassified | place: Canada: Vancouver, British Columbia... | reverse complement strand
TCCGCTGCTCCCTATAAAATTGGCAAGGTTCAACGACGGCTCCCGCCGCCGTGAAAACGCGCCTGTTCGAAGGCGCGAGGGGAATAATACCACGTTTGCGGGGGTTGTCAACTGGAATTGCTATGTCGAAAAATTGGGACTTAATGAGATCGCCGGAGGGCCTCCCGACAGGGGACGCAGGCCATCCGGCCGTCCTCCAGGGGGTGGATCCTGGTCTCCATGGCCGTCTCCCCGCAGATGTCGCACACAGCGGAGGTCCGTATCACGGCCCTGTCGGGCATAGGCTCGCGAGGCGCCCCTACCGCGAACAGGACATCGTCCTCCTCCTCCAGCAGGCGGCGGGCCGACTCCTCGCGGGTCAGCTCGCGTCCGGCGGGCCTGTACACCAGGCGCACGCCCTTCCCGTCGGAGCGCCGGAATACCGTGTAGGCGTGCTTCCCGTAGTCGCGGAAAACCAGGTTCCCCTTGCCGAAGGTGCAGCCGAGCAGGTACTGGATCGCGTCCACACCGCACGCGTCGTTCTCGGTCACCGCCACCAGCTGTTCGTCGCGGTCCCGCTCCGCGTCGAGCAGCCTCATCGCGAGCCTGGCCGCCCTCCAGCCCACCAGTATGCCCGGGCAGAAGTGCCCGTGAAACGCAACCACCCTTTTCAGATCCTCGGGGAGGTTCATATCCTGATCCATGCGGCTTCCTCCTTCGCAAACGCCCTCCCGGCGCGGTCGGCGGGGGAGGTGAACTAAGTAGTTTTACTGTCTTGAACTCGAAACTATCATGTATTATACGGCGCAAGGTTCACAAATGACCAGCCAGCCTCGGGGGGAATGCGCATGCTCTCTGCTCTGATTCTTAGAAGACCTTTCCTATTGCTGTCTGCCGCCGTGTTGCTCGTCGCCTTCTCGCCTGCGACGGGGAGCGAACTCCCCTGGATAGAGCACAGGGTCCAGTGCGGGGAGTGCGGAGACTCCATCGCGGAGACATACGGCGTGTCGCTCACGACCATCGAGAGGGCCAACGAAATCTCCTTCAAGGACAGCCCCCCGGCCGCGGGGGAGAAGCTCCTCATCCCGAGGACGGACGGCGACCTCGTCTTCACCATGGCCGAGGTCCACGCCAGAAGGCGCGGAGAGTCGTTCGCGGCCTCGATAAGCAGGGAGCAGACGACCAGGGTGGAGCTCCCGGCGCCGGTCAAGAGGTCCCCGGCCCGCCAGTCAGACCACTTTCTGCGCCCGGTCGCGGGCAAGATATCCTCCCCCTGGGGCATGAGACGTGGGCGGCTGCACGACGGCGTGGACATCCCGGCGCCGCTGGGCACTCCGATTCTGGCGGCTCGCACCGGCAAGGTGATATTCTCCGGCAACCTTCACGGATACGGCCGCACGGTCACCTTGGACCACGGCGACGGGGTCAGAACACGGTACAGCCACAACAGCGCCAACCTGGTCAAGGTCGGAGACCTGGTGCAGCAGGGGCAGCCGCTGGCCAAGGTCGGTCGCACAGGGCGGGCCACCTGCACCCACGTCCACTTCAGCGTCATAATCGACGGAAAGACCGTCAACCCGGAAAAGTACCTGCGGTGACGACCCCGGGGCGGAGCCACCACGCAGTAGGATCCCTCGCTGCGCTCGGGATGACAATAGTCGTAGTTCGCTCGAGATGACGCTAAGCAGGCGACCGCGATGTCGGAAGGCGGCCAGAAGCATGCCGCCTAAGCGATCGACATCGCGGTCGCCTGCTTATGTCGTCCCGAACGGCGCGAAGCGGCGGAGGGACCCTGGCAGAGAGCCGGCACGCAGTAGGATCCCTCGCTGCGCTCGGGATGACAATAGTCGCCATTCGTTATGGATGACAATAGTCGTCGTTCGCTCGGGCGGTGCGCACCCTGGCCGCCTTGTCCTCGACGGAGGCTTCCTTCTCCTTTTTCCCTTCCACATTGATGTAAATATTTTTCCTTTCCTGGATTGTAACTCTTTTACCCATAATATAAAATGTGTAAAAGGGGGGGCGATTGACATTAAGGTGCAGAAAGTGGAATCCCTTCGCGAACTCATGGACCACCTGACCGCCCTTGGACCGCTCATCGACTCTATCGGCGACGAGGTTGCCGTGCACGCCACGGACTTGCGCTACCTGTGGGTAGGGTCGTCCAGAGCATCGGCGCTCGGCCGCGACTGCTCGAGCATCGTGGGAGAATACTGCTACGCGCTGCGCCACGGGCGCTCCTCCCCCTGCCCCGGCTGCATCGTGACAGAGGCCATAGACACCTGCCAAGTGGTTGAGAGGGAATACAATTCCCAGGACGGCGGCAGATGGGTGCTGGTCAGGGGCATTCCGGTCGTTGGGCCCGACGGGAGTGTTATCGCCGCTCTCGAAGTGGCGCGCGACATCACTGATAAAAAGATGCGGGAGGCTACGCTGGAGCAGAAGGAGGGCTTCTACCGCTACCTGTTCGACAACGCCCCCGTGGGGATATACAGGGTCTCCCTGGAGGGGCACTACACCGCCGCCAATGCGCGACAGGCGCAGATCCTCGGCTACGACTCGGCCGAGGAGCTCATCGAGCGCGTCGCAAGGACCTCCATAGAGGAGACCCACTACTCCGCCTCCGAGTCGCGGAGCGAAGTCATCGAGATGCTGATGAGGAACCCCAACCGCTGGACATCCCGCGAGACGGTCTTCATCAGGAAGGACGGGTCGCCCGTTGACGTGCTGCTCTTCCACAGGATGGTCTTCTCCGAGGAGGGTGTTCCCCTCTACCTCGACGGCTACATGGAGGACATCTCCGGCAGGAAGGCCCTCGAGCGCGAGATACAGCGGGAGCTGTACCTTCGGCAGAGCATTCTCGACGCGCTGCCGATAAGCATAACCCTGAAGAACCGGGACAAGCGATACGTGCTGGTGAACAGGCATTACTCGGAGTATATGGGCATTCCGATGGACGAATTCCCCGGCAGGCGGATCTCCGACCATTTGCCTCCAGGCCTGGGGCGGTCAGTGGATGAGGAGGACGACAGAGTTCTTTCGACCGGCGAGGGCCTGTCGCTCGAGAGGATCATGACCAGCCCGGACGGCGCGGACAGATGGCATATCGTCACGAAGAATCCGGTCCGGACCCCGGACGGGGAGCTGTTCGGCATCGTCGGCAGCGCCATAGACATTACGCCTCTCAGGGAGGCGATGGAGGACCTGGCCGAGAGCGAGAGGCGCTTCCGCACCCTCGCGGAGGAGCTTCCGGTCATGGTAAGCACCGCCCTGGCCGACGGGACACTGTTGTACGTCAACCAGACGTACTGCGACGCCTTCCGCATGTCCAGGGAGGAGATGCTGGGCACATCCTTCTTTGATTTCCTGCCGGAGGAGGACAGAGCGGCCGTCAGGAGGGAGATAGCCTCTCTTACGCCGGAGTCGCCCAGCGTCGCGACCGAGGAGAGGCCGACGGACGCGAAGGGCGGACAGCACTGGTTCAGGTGGGTGAACCGCGCCTTCTTCGACCCGGACGGGAACATCCAGGTGCTGCACTCGGTCGGGGAGGACATCACCCCGCAGAAGGAGGCGGAGAGGGCCATCCTTGAGGCCAGGGACGCGGCCCAGAGGGCGAGCGAGGCCAAGTCCGAGCTGCTGGCCAATGTCAGCCACGAGATCCGAACCCCCATGAACGGCATCCTCGGCCTGTCGGAGCTGCTGCTGGAGACGAACCTCGACGCGGAGCAGCGCGAGTACGCCCGCATGGTCCACACCAGTGCGTCCAACCTTCTCACCGTGCTCAACGATCTGCTGGACTTCTCCAGGCTGGAGGCCAAGGGGATCGAGCTCAGCGCCGTCCCGTTCCAGCCCGGGCTTCTGGTACGCGAGGCAGTGGAGCTGTTCGCCCCCCAGGCCGCGTCGAAGCGGCTGCGCCTGAAGCTGGACCTCGACCCGGCCCTCCCCCCCTTCCTGGTCGGGGACCCGGTGCGACTGCGCCAGGTGCTCATCAACCTGCTCTCCAACTCCGTGAAGTTCACGTCGTCCGGCGGGGTCTCGGCCTCCGCGCGGGTGGTCCGCTCCGGCGACAGGAGCGCGGACGTGGTGTTCTCCGTGTCGGACACGGGCCCCGGCATCCCCGACGATCTGCTCGACGACATATTCTCCCCCTTCAGGCAGGGGGAGTCCTCGCTGAGCAGGAAGTTCGGCGGCACTGGGCTCGGGCTGGCCATCTCGAGCGGCATCGTGGAGATGATGGGCGGTTTTCTGCTAGTGGAGACCGCGCCCTGCGAGGGAGCAACCTTCTCGTTCATGCTGACTCTCGACAGGGCCTCGGGCGCGCCCGACGAGAGCTCCGATCACCTCGACCGGCCGGTTCCGGTCGCGCGAGGCGCCGCCGGCGCTCCCCCTTCCGTGCTGATAGTCGAGGACAACGCCGTTAACCGCGAGCTGGTGCGGCTGATGCTGACGAAGGCGGGGGTGCGGTCCGCCTCCGCGGTCAACGGGCGCGAGGCGGTCGAGATGCTGTCGAGGGAGCGCTTCGACCTTGTGCTCATGGACATCCAGATGCCGGAGATGGACGGGTACGAGGCCACCGCGGTCATAAGGGACTGGTCCTCCCCCGTGCTGGACCACACCGTCCCGATAGTGGCCCTCACGGCCCACGCCGCGCCTGTGTTCAGGGACGAGTGTCTGGCCAGGGGGATGGACGGCTACCTGTCCAAGCCCTTCTCCTCGGCCGGTCTGATGGAGGTGCTGTACAAGTGGCTTCCGATCGCCCAGGCCGCCCCGCTCCCGACGCACTCGTCGGCCCCGGTGAACGGGATAGGGGAGATGGACGGGCGCGAGGTCTTCGACGCGGAGGGGTTCTTCTCGAAGCTGTTCGACGACAGGGAGGAGGGGAAGAGCCTGCTCGGGCTGTTCCTGGAGGCGACGCCGGAGGACATCGGCAGGCTTCGCGCGGAGCTGGAGAGAGGAGACCTCGAAGGAGCGGCGAGGACCGCCCACTCCATCAAGGGGGCGGCCGGAAACGCATGCGCCTCCCTGATGAGCGGTCGAGCGAAGGAGCTGCAGCTGGCGGCGAAGGACGGCGACGCCGTCAGGGCGAGCGTCCTGTTCGCCGAGCTGGAGTCGGCGTTCGAGCAGGCGAGACAGGCGATAATCGCCGAGATGGAGAGGTAGCTCAGGCTCGGGGAAAGCGCCTCCCGTAGACGGCCATCAACGAGGCCAGCCTGCGCGCTGCCGCCTCGCACCCCTCCGGAAATTTGCGCCTTATCTCCGCGTAGTTGCGCTCCACCTCCTCGGCGGGAGGCCTCACTCGCGGCGCAGTCGACGCGGTTCGCCGCGCTGGGCGCGGGCGCTGGATCCTGCCCGTCGTCACCCTGACGGATTCGACCGGGACGCCGAACCTCCTGGACAGCTCCGACGCTATGGAGCCTCCTCGCATGGAGGCCATCTGGGCCGACGCGGGTCCGTCCGCCCTGATGGCCAGCACGCCGTCGCGCAGGTCCTCCGCGAAGGTCCGTTCAGCCAGCGCCTTTCCGACTATCTCCGGCCACGCCGAGCGGATCTCAGGCAGGGCCAGCCTCCCCTCCGCCCCCCTCGGCAGGGCGGCGCCCAGGATGCCGCTCAGCGGCGACGGGTCAGGGCCGCCCCTGCGCCTCATTCTCCCCGCTCCTCCTCGACAGGGCGTCGAGCCAGACCGACAGTATGTGGATATCCGCGGGAGTCACGCCGCTTATCCTCCCGGCCTGCCCCAACGTGACCGGGCGCACGGCGGCCAGCTTCTGCCTGCTCTCGGTCAGAAGGCTCGGGATGGCGGAGTAGTCGAGCCCGGGGGGAATGCGGACGTCCTCCATCCTGGCCATCCGCTCGACCTGGCGCTCCTGCCTGTCGATGTACCCCCGGTACTTGACCTCGACCTCCACGCTCACGACCTCCTCTCCCCGCGGCGGGTCGGACGGCGGAGAGTGCCGCGCCACCAGGGAGTAGGGTACCTCGGGGCGGCGCAGAAGGTCAGAGGCGAAGAGAGTCTCCGTCAGCGGCGACGACCCGACCCCGGCGAGATCCGAGTTCAGCCCGTCGGAGGGGGCCACCCTGGCTCGGCCAAGACGCTCCAGCTCCGAGTCAACCCTCCTCCACGACTCGTTTATCCTCCTCCACCTGTCGTCGTCCAGCAGTCCCAGGCGCCTGCCCAGCGGGGCCAGCCTGCGCCCGGCGTTGTCGATGCGCAGGATCAGGCGGTGTTCGCACCTGCTGGTGAGCATCCTGTAAGGCTCCGGGCTGCCCTTGGTCGCGAGGTCGTCCACAAGCACTCCGATGTACGACTCGGACCTCCGCAGCACCAGGGGGTCGTCCCCCCTCGCGCGAAGGGCGGCGTTTATTCCTGCCAGGAGCCCCTGGGCGGCGGCCTCCTCGTAGCCCGACGTGCCGTTCAGCTGGCCCGCGCAGAAAAGCCCGGCGACTTTTTTAACCTCAAGCCATGGGGAGAGTTCGGTGGAGTCAAGGCAGTCGTACTCGATGGCGTAGCCGGGGCGGGTTATGAACGCCCTTCCGCACCCGGGCAGGGAGTGTATCATCTCCGCCTGCGCGTCGAGCGGCAGGCTCGTGGAGAAGTTCTGGACGTACACCTCCCTGTTGGAGCGGGAGACCGGCTCGAGGAAGACGGGGTGGCTCTGCTTCTCGGGGAAGTTGATGACCTTGGCCTCTATCGAGGGGCAGTAGCGCGGGCCCTCTCCCCGCATCCACCCCATCGACAGCGGGGATCGGTCGAGGTTGCCGCGGACTATGTCGTGGGTGCGGGGGTTGCTGCGCGTCATGTAGCAGCGGTAGTCGCGTAGGACCCTGCCCTCCCCCCAGAGGGAGAGCGAAACGGGGGCCTCGTCGCTCTCCTGCGCGGTCAGCTCGGCCAGGTCCAGGGTGTCGACGTGAAGCCTGGGGGAGGTGTCCGTCCTCATCCTGCGGAACGCGAGCCCCGCCGATCTAAGCGAGGCCGCCAGCTCGTTCGAGGGCTCCTGTCCGAGGGGGCCGGAGGAGAGGGAGACCGGCCCGATGTGGACCCTCGCCCCGAGGAAGGTGCCGGTGGCCAGCACCACCGCCGAGGCCTCGTAGTCGTAGCCGTACAGGGTCCTGACGCCCCTGGCCCGCCCCTCCTCGATCCACAGGTCCGAGACCTTCTCCTGGCGGACGTCGAGCCCCTTCTGGGTCTGTACCTTGAGCCGGAAGTGTCGCTCGTACTCCTTCAGGTCGCACTGGGCGCGCGGGGCGCGTACCGCCGGCCCCTTGGAGGTGTTCAGCATCCGGATCAGCATCGCGGAGGCGTCCGCTGCGTCGGCCTGCTCCCCGCCCAGGGCGCTCCCCTCGCGCACCAGGTGACCCTTGGCGGGGCCGCCTATGGACGGGTTGCACGGCATCATAGCGGTGTTGTCCAGGCTCAGGTTCAGCAGCAGGGTGGAGGCCCCCATCCGGGAGGCCGCAAGCGCGGCCTCGCACCCGGCGTGACCACCGCCCACCACGATGACGTCGTACTTCTTATCGTAAACCGGCATGCCCTTATCTCCTCCGCCTTCGTCAGTCCGCCGGGGTCAGGACTCCGCCCCTGACGCGAATCACCCGTCCGGGCCAGTCCGGGATCACAGCCTCCGCGGCGGTGCCGATCACCTGCCAACCGGTGGCGCGCAGCGACTCCACGAATATCTCCCTGCCGGCCCTGTCCAGCTCGGAGGCCATCTCGTCTATCAGCAGCAGCGGGGCCCGGCGGAGCCTGCGGACGATGCACCTTCCGGCGGCTATCACCAGGGCTGCCGATGCCCGCCTCTTGTGACCCCTGCTGAGGCGAGACGAGGCTGGGATGTCGCCGCACATGAACTCTATATCGTCCCTGTGCGGCCCGACCAGCGGGGTGCAGCAGGCGCGCTCCCTGGGCCCGGCCGCGTCGAGCGACTCCCACCAGTCGTCCAGGCGCGACTCGACCCTGCCCGCGCCCCCCCTCGACAGGGCGAGGTCCAGCGGGGCCGGCAGCAGCTCTCCTACCCGCAGCAGCTCCTCCGACAGAGCCGCCACCGCCGACTCCCTTGCGCCCCATATCCATGACGCGAGGGGGGCCATAGCCTCGGACAGCGGTCCGAGGTCGCCTCCGCGCCGCAGCAGCGCCACCCTGTGGCGCACCGCCCTGCGAAAGTCCGAGAGCCTGAGGGCGTACAGGGGCCACAGCAGGGCACACAGCCTGTCTATGAAGGACCGCCTGCGCGACGGGGCGCCGTCAAGCAGGGCCATGTCGGAGGGCAGGAAGGCCAGCGACGGGGCCACGGAGCGGGCCTCGGAGCATGAGCACCGTCTGCCGTTGTACTTGAGCACCGACGACGCGCCAACCCCCATGGCCAGCAGGGCCTCCTCCTCGCCTGCGAACTGCCCGGTGATGAACGCTCGCCCCGAGCCGCCCCACGTCGGCACGTCGCGCCTGTCCCCTATCGGGCCCCAGCCCAGCAGAAGGTGCAGCGCCTCCAGGCAGTTTGTCTTGCCCGAGCCGTTGTCGCCCAGCAGAAGGTTCAATCCCTCGCCCCACTGGATCTCCCCGGTCTTTATATTCCTGAAGTTGTGCAGGCGCAGGGAGACGCAGCGCATAATCGCCTAGTCCTCTTCCTCCTCCTGGAGATCCCTGTCGGACACCTTTACTGGCATAAGCATGTAGAAGAAGTCCCTGTCGCCCGGCCTGTACATGCTCATCTGACCGCTCGGCCCGTCGAAGTTCATCAGCACCCGGTCGCCTTCTATGGCCTTGAGGCCGTCGATAAGGTAGCCCGTGTTGAAGGCGGCGGTCATGGATTCCCCGTCTATGGTGGCGTCGAGGATCTCCCTCGCGGTGCCTATCTCCTGCGCCGTGCCCCTGATCGTCAGGTCGCCGCCCGGAGATAGGGTGAGGATGGCGGTCCTGATGGAGTTGCGCACTATCACGTCTATTCTCTCAAGCGCTCCGACCAGTGAGGCCTTGTCGATCTCCATGGTGTTGGTCACCCGGTCGGAGAGTATGCTCTCGTAGTCCGGGAAGGCCGCGTCCACCCTGCGTATGGAGAGCTCCACCGATCCGGCCTGGAAGAATGCCAGCGTCCTTTCGGCCAGGACCACTACCTGCTGCCCGGAGTCGACCCCCGTCAGCAGCCTCTGTAGCTCGCGCACCCCCGCCAGCGGCAGCAGGAAGTCGGAGTCGTCGCCGGCCTGCGATGGGTGGAACTCCGACAGGGAGAGCCTTCTGCCGTCGGTGGAGACCACCTTCAAAACGCCGTTCACAAGGCGGAAGAAGGTGGTGCCGAGATATTTCGGGAAATCCTCCCCCACGGTGCTCGCGACCGTCCCCTCGCTGACGGCGGTCAGCAGATCCGCCGCCGCGCAGCTGCAGAAGAAGGTCGCCGTGTTCGAGGCGGGCAGCACGGGGAACTCCCTCGTCGGGTAGGTGGTGAACTTGTACTGGTTTCTGCCCGAGGACATGACTCCCTTTCCGTCCTCGACCGACACCGTGAACACTCCGGTGGGCGCCATCTTGAACAGCTCCCCCACCAGTCGCACCGGAAGGACGGCCTCGCCCTCCCTCTCGACCGTGACGCCGGAGGGGATGCACTTGACCGACGTCTTAAGGTCCGTGGCCTCGAGAGTGATGTTCTCATCGGCTGCGGACGCCCGGACCAGGACTCCCGACAGGGAGTTGATGGTGCTCTTGGGGCTGGTGTTTCTCTCCGCGATCTGCCAGCTTCTGAGGAAGTCCCCCTTGTTTATCTGCAGTTTCATTCCGTTCCCCCCCGAGGCTCATCTTTTATTGTTTTTGTTTTAGGTAACAGTAATGATAATAAGCGGGGTGCATATTGTGGATAACTGTCCGCGCGCCGCTTCGCGGCGGATTTCTCCCCTGTGGGCAGATTACGACCGGTTATGCAAAAGTTATCCACACCGTCCACATCGGTATTCCATAATTTTTGCTTTCCAGACTGGTTATCCACAATCGTGGTCGGGTTGTCACAACTTGCCCTCAATGGAGTCCACAATCTGTTTTATCCTGGGCTGCTCCTTCACCATCTGGGATATCTTCCTGTGGGCGTGCAGGACGGTTGTGTGATCCTTCTTCCTGAACGCCGTCCCCACCTGCTGGAGGCTTGAGTCGGTGACCTTCCTGCAAAGGTACATGGCGATCTGCCTGGCCATCGCCAGGTCGGAGGTCCTCTTCGAGCTCAGCAGGTCCGCGACGGTCATGTTGAAGTAGTCGGCCACGGTGTTCTGGATGGTGTCGATGCTGACCGGGCCGCGCGCGTCCCTCCGGATTATGTCCTTCAGCCACTCGCTGGTGTTCTCCTCGTTTATCGGCTCGCCGGCCAGCTCCGCGCAGGCGACCACGCGGTTGAGGGCCCCCTCCAGCTCGCGTATGTTGCTGGGGATGTTGACGGCCAGGTAGTTGACGACGTCGTCCGGGATGACGTAGCGGCGGAGCTGGGCCTTCTTCTGCAGGATGGCTATGCGCGTCTCGAGGTCGGGGGACTGTATGTCGGTCACGAGGCCCCACTCGAAGCGGCTTACCAGGCGATCCTCTATGCTCTGGATCTCCTTCGGGGGCCTGTCGGAGCAGATTATTATCTGCTTCTTGGAGGTGTGCAGCTGGTTGAACGTGTGGAAGAACTCCTCCTGGCTGCTCCCCTTGTTGCCGAGGAACTGGATGTCGTCTATCAGCAGTATGTCCACGCTGCGGTACTTGGACTTGAACTCCTGCGTCTTGTTGTTCTTTATGGACTGGATGAACTCGTTGATGAACTTCTCCGAGCTGACGTAGGTGACGCGGGCGCCGGAGCTGCGGTCGAGCGCGTAGTGCCCGATGGCGTGCATCAGGTGTGTCTTGCCCAGGCCGACTCCTCCCCAGATGAACAGCGGGTTGTAGGCCTCGCCGGGGGTCTCGGCGACCGCCAGGCTGGCCGCGTGGGCCAGGCGGTTGGACTTGCCGACGACGAAGGTGTTGAACACGTAGCCCGGGTTCAGGCCGCCCCTGTTCTCGATGTTGCCCCCCGAGGCGGCCCTCTCCGCCCTCTCGCGCTCCTCCTTCTTGGTCTCGGAGCCCACCCGCAGCTCCAGCCCCGTCCCCTCCCCGCTCTCCTTGAAGATGCTGCCGAGCTCCTTGAGGAAGCGGGTGGATATCTGCTCCTTGACGAACACGTTCGGGACGTCGAGCACCAGGACCCCGTCGACGAAGGACGTCGGGGCGCAGGTGCGCAGCCAGGTCTCGGTGGCGCCGGCCGGCAGGCGGGAGGCCGCCTCCGCCAGGAGTCTCTCCCAGGTTTGCATAAGATCGTTTTCCACGGTGTTTCACCTCGCGTCGAGAATGCCACCATAATAACACAGAGGTTGTGGATAAGTCCTCGGGGCGCCGACGAAAAAAAGACGGAGGAAGTCCCGGAATACTC
>Ga0255346_1006487_pt1 | contig 11407 bp, 9 predicted proteins | sample wastewater_treat_FD_194410 | JGI IMG/M metagenome (GOLD analysis project Ga0255346, IMG submission 194410) | Wastewater microbial communities from Lulu Island WWTP, Vancouver, Canada - plant22 | ecosystem: Engineered > WWTP > Wastewater > Unclassified | place: Canada: Vancouver, British Columbia... | reverse complement strand
GTAACATCGTATATAAAACATTTGGCAGTCAGTGGGTTATCGAACGTTTCAGCTCGTATCAAAAGTGCTTGTAACTTGACAGGAAAGTGCTTCGAAATGCCAAACGTTTCATATACGTAACCGTTATAGGCAAGCGTAAAAGACGACGGAACAACCATTAGACAGATAAATAATTATCGAATCGACAGGACAACATACAAACTTTACAGAAGACTTTTTCCCTAAACGACAACCAAACGCTTCGTGTTTTATTTTTTGCCAACTCACAAAATATTTTGAAATTCTTTACTAACCGCAAAAATGGCACATTTGGTTATGCCCAAACGCAAGCCAACCTTTCACAAAACCCAAAGAGCCATTTTTTTTGCCGACCCATCCAAAATTATTTGATTTTTATATGTTGACTTTAAGTAACTTTTTGTAGTTTTGCTAAATGGAAATTAATTCAACGACACATAGTATAATTATAGGAGCAGCTCAAAATATGGAGCAACTCAAAGACAATTCAATTGAACTTGTTGTAACATCACCACCATACCCAATGATTGAAATGTGGGATGAAATTATGGCAAAGCAAAATCCAGAAATTCAATTTGCATTAGACCAAAATGACGGAGCAAAAGCTTTTGAACTTATGCACTTGGAACTTGATAAAGTTTGGGCAGAAGTTAAAAGAGTTTTAATCCCTGGCGGTTTCGCCTGCATTAATATTGGTGACGCAACAAGAACCATAAATGGTGAGTTTGCTCTTTATCCAAGCCATTCAAGAATTATTTCAGCATTTCAAAAGTTAGGAGTTTCAAACTTACCGAATATACTTTGGAGAAAACAGACAAACGCACCAAACAAATTTATGGGTTCAGGAATGTTGCCTTCAGGTGCTTATGTGACTTTAGAACACGAGTGGATATTGATTTTTCGAAAAGGTAGCAAACGACAATTTAAAACTGAAAACGAAAAACTAAGAAGAAAAGAAAGTTCATTCTTTTGGGAAGAAAGAAATATTTGGTTTTCAGACTTGTGGGATTTAAAAGGAACCAAACAAAAAATTGACAAATCTGGAACAAGAAAACGAAGTGCTGCCTATCCTTTTGAACTTCCTTACAGGCTTATAAATATGTATTCGCTTCAAGGCGACACAGTGTTAGACCCTTTTTTGGGAACTGGCACAACTTCATTGGCTGCAATTGCATCAAACAGAAACAGCGTAGGTTATGAAATTGACCCAATGTTTCTGAATATTATTATTGACAATTTAGAATCAACGCCAGTAACATTTTTCAACTCGATTATTCAAAACCGCATTGACCAACATATCAACTTTATAACAGAAAGAAATGCTGATATTAAAAAGGGAGAAATAAAGCATTACAACGATAACTTGCAGCTACCAGTAATGACTAATCAGGAAACCAACATCAAATTGAACTTCGTAACCTCTGTTAAAAGAAAGAATAAAAAATTAGTTGCAACTTATGACAGTGTGAAACCTGAAAATGTTGAAATTTCATCCATACAAAAAAAAGGTAAAGAAAAAACTTTGTTTGACCTATAATTTGTGAATAGCTGAAACAAGCTCGTCAACATTGACAAAATTTTCATTATCATCATAATACAGGTAAAATACCGGCTTGCCCCATTTCTGATTTGCGTTTTTATTAAAAGTTATAACTTCTCTACGCATCTTTTTAAATGTAAGTGGCTTGACCTGTATTCCACCGACTTCACTTCCATTCTTTTTAATAACTATGTCAATTCGAAGTTCTTCATCCAAAAAGCCTTCAGCTTCCTCAAAAGCGAAACCTGAAACTTTTTTAGCAAGCTCGGTAATTGCTCTTTTTTCAACGATGCCACCTTTAAGCGACTGAACAACAAATAAATCATACTCCCATTGAATACAATCTTGTAAGCTATATCGAATTTCACCCCAATATTTCTTTTGTGAATCGTAAAGATTTTTGCCAAATGACTCTACAGTTCCCTGGCTGACAACACCGCATTCGCAAGTGTTTTCAGAATGCCATTTGATTAACTCAACCAATTCTTCTTTACTTTTTGGATTATGTGCCCTAATCAATTTCATAACAGGAACACTTTTAAACGGTGCAGAAATTCCCATTTTACCGTTTAATTCATTTAAAGGACCGCCAGTATACGCCATAATTAAATTTTTGTTTCGTCAAACTCAATAACAATTTCACTTTTTTTCTTATCGTAACGTTTTGCGGCTTGGCGAAGTTGCCGAACCGAAAATACAAATAGAATTACAAATGTTTAAATTAAGATAAAATGTCAATTGAAAACGAAAACGGCAATTTTGCCAAACCGATGTTAGCACCAGTACGGGTTTTAAACCTATATGCTGGAATTGGAGGAAACCGCAAACATTGGGAAAATGTAGAAGTAACTGCAATAGAATACAATGAAGAAATTGCAAATGTTTACAAGCAATTACACCCAAACGATAATGTGATAGTTACTGATGCACACGATTATTTGGCTAAACATTGGAGAGAATTTGATTTTATTTGGAGTAGTCCACCGTGCCAAAGCCATAGCAAAGTAAGAATGATGGCAAGTAAAAGTGGAAGTTACGATGCTGTAATGCCTGATATGAAACTGTGGAGTGAAATAATCTTTTTGCAGAACTTTACAAAGAACACCGATATAAAGTTTGTAGTTGAAAATGTAAAACCATATTACGAACCATTTGTAAAACCAACTGCAAAACTTGGTAGGCACTTATTTTGGGCAAATTTTGAAATACCTGAAATCGAAATAAAAGACGGATTAACACACAATGAAAGAGGAAGTTCTGAAAAAGGTTATTTTGACTTACGAGAATATAAAATGAAACACAGAAAAGACCAAATAATTCGTAATTGCGTTGACCCAAATGTAGGACAATATGTTCTCGGTTGTGCAGTTTCGTAGTATTGGTGCTAACTAACCGATTGTAGCCACGCCGAGCGCAACCCGAGGGGCGCTAAGGTGGGAACTTGGCTCAAGGAGTGTAGATACTACACAGAAAGAAAATAATGGCTAAAAAGGCTAAAAAAACGGGTTTCTCAATTCAGGGCTTCGACGCTGCTCACTACAGGCAGACGGAGGAGTACCTGAGGGCTATCGATGCCATCTACCAGCAGGCGGTGAACGACTTCGCCCTGCTGGGTGAAAGGCTGAAAATAGACCCCGATAAGCCGTTTAGCCTTGCCGACTACCCCAGCGCCAACGCCAAGGCCCAGCAGATCGTGAACAACCTCGCCAGCCGTATGCAGGCGGTGGTTGTTCAGGGTAGCGAGCGTGAGTGGCTATACGCCTGCAAGAAGAATGATGAGTTCCTGAACCACATCCTGAATACCTCCAGGCTATCGAAGAAGACCCTACAGAAGTTTCAGGATAGGAACCTGAGCGCCCTGAGCGCCTTCCAGAAGCGCAAGGTGGATGGGCTCGACCTGTCGAAGCGGATATGGCGATATGCAGACCAGTTTAAAGCACAGATGGAATTAGGGTTAGACATCGGGATTGGCGAGGGGAAATCGGCTCAGGTGCTATCCAAGGAGCTGCGCTCGTTCCTGGTTGACCCCGACAAGTTATTCAGGAGAGTAAGGGATAAACACGGAAACCTAGTGCTTTCCAAAAATGCCAAGGCCTTTAACCCCGGCCAAGGGAAGTACCGAAGCAGCTATAAGAATGCGATGCGCCTCACCCGTTCCGAGATCAATATGGCCTACCGGGAGGCGGACCACCTGCGCTGGCAGAAGTTGGACTTCGTGGTGGGGTTCGAGGTGAAGGTATCGAACAAGCATGATGCCTTTCTAGCCGTTTGGAAGAAGAGCAACCCCGGCAAGGTGGAGATATGCGACCAGCTAAAGGGTCGCTACCCCAAATCGTTCATATTCAAGGGTTGGCATCCCCAATGCATGTGCTACGCCGTTCCAATCCTGATGGATCCAGAGGAGTATAACACCGACGAGCTGAACGAGCTCAGGGCTGCTTTGAGGGGAGAGGAGTATAAGAAGTTCCAGTCGCGCAACACGGTTACAGATGTGCCTGAAGGGTTTAAGGATTGGGTGCAGACCAACACGGAGCGGGCGCAGGGATGGAAATCGCAGCCCTACTTCGTGAGGGATAACTTTAAGGGTGGGAACGTGACAGGTGGGTTAAAGATTCCTCTATCTGTAAGAAAGGTGGACATAACACCACCGCCGATACCTAGTAAGCCAACGGGATCAACTAAAATGCCTCCTGAGTTTGGGCCCAAAAGCACATACTTAAGGGGAGAGGATTATACCTTTGATAAGCGATTTTTTGACCTGCTCGACGACAATAAGCCTGTTAGAATGGTGATATCGAGAAAGGGGGGCTCTTACTTTTTGCCCCCCGGAAAGATCCATATTGAGAATGGGCAAAGAGCCGAGAAATCGAATTGGGAAAGGAAGGCGGTCATATATCACGAGTACGGTCACGCAATAGATTGGCAGCGAGGGTTAAGGTACGATAGAACCCTTTCCGATTTGAGAAAGAAACAAATATCCTGGCTTAGGAAAAAGGATATAGTGACAATAAGGGTAAGGCAGTTCAACTACTCGAAAGGGGTAAATGAAAATGTGAAGATTACCACCAGTATGTCAAAAGTGGCCTACATAGATCATAGGCTAAAGGAATTATCTGGGAAGGTGATGCGTATGAGCCCAGAGGTGTTTACCCGAAGAGGTATATCCAAATGGGATGTACTTGAGCAGATAGGATCAACACGGGATACGATAAAATCACTTGTTGTTAGCCATGGATATGGGCATTCAACAAGCTACTTTAGGAGAGTTGGTGCAAAAGAGGCTGAGTACTTGGCTCACGCATTCGAGAATGCTTTTCTAGGTAACAGGGTTTTTCAAAAGTATATGCCAGAAATATATGAAGAGATGATTGCCTACATAAAAACTCTCAAGTAGCTACTTTAAGTATAAAAGGCCATCGGGGATACTACCCAGTAGTTCCATTTTAGAGGTATCAATATTATCAAACTCAGGATAAACGGCTACAAGTTCACGCTTATCTCTCACTAATTCCTCAAGAATGCGTACTGCCTCGCTCCAATCGCCCAATGCAAGCGGAAGCATTTCTACAAGGCTAGATAGCTCTTTGTCGGGGTGGTCCTGAGTAAAGTAGGTGAATAGATCCTCCCCTTTTAGTAACTTGTAATCAATGGTAGTCATAGTATTAGTTTAAGTTAGTTATACGAAAATAAATCAAATATGTTGCTATATTGGCAGCGGCACCTTCCCCAGTACCCTGCTGCTGACGTGCGTGTACACCTCCGTGGTGCGGCTACTGGAATGCCCCGCAATCTTCTGAATGATCCTTAAATCCGTCCCCGCCTCCAGAAGAGAGGTGAAGCACGAGTGCCTTAGGCTGTGGAAGTGGTACTTTTCACCAAGGTACTGCTTTACTAGCTGGTTACAGCTGGTGGCCGAGTACTGATCTGAGAACTGCCCATTGAACAGGTAACGTTTGGGCTTGTAGGCCTTATAGTACAGCCTTAGCGTGTTGAGCAGGTTGGGCGATAAAGGCACTACCCTATCCTTCCTTCCTTTGCCCTGCCTTATGGTGATGAGCATCCGCTCCGAGTCGATGTCCTTAATCATTAGGTTAATCACCTCGCTGACCCTGAGGCCAACCGAAAAGGCAAGCATCAAAATAGCCTTATGCTTTAGGTTGGGAATTGCACTAATACGCTCAACTAGGAACTCGGCATCGATTACCTGCGGCAGCTTCTTCTCCTTCCTTGGGCGGGTGAAGTCCACCTTATCGTACTTGCGGTTGAGTACCTTTTCGTAAAGGAACTTGATAGCGTTGATGATTTGGTTCTGCTGCGATATGGAAGTGAACGAAAACCCATTGAGATACCCCTGAAAATCGGCCGCAGTGAGATGCTGGGGGTACTTACCCACCGCCTCAAGGAACTTACCCGTGTAATGGCTATACACCTCAATGGTTCGGTTAGAATAATTGAGGTATTTAAGTTTTTGATTGTAAATCCTTAAAACGCTGTCGTACATAACTCAGTGTATTAGTTGAATAGGTAATGAATTTGCTATATTATAGTTGTACCCCATTTAAGGACGCAAAGAACGCCCGTCAATAGTTCCTACTTCACAGACCTGACTAATGCCAGCGTCTCCATAGGCTCATCGGACAGTACCTGCCCTGTTTTATTTTTAGGATTTAGAGCAAACTTTAAGATATTGTTTGCCGCTAATACATCCCTTTCATTAATTGTTCCGCAAGACTTGCAAACCCAAGTCCTATCTGACAATTTCAAATCTTTGTTGATTACACCACAACTACACATCCTTGATGACGGCTCAAACCTTCCAATTTCAAGGTAGTTTCCCCCATGTTCTTGCATCTTGTATTGAAGTATGGTGTAAAATCTACCTAACCCTAAATCTGCAATAGATTGAGCAAGTTTGTGGTTTCGCATCATTCCAGAGATGTTCAAGTTTTCACACGCAACTGTATCGTACTGTTTGGCTATCGCAGTAGTAGTTTTGTGTATGAAATCTAATCTTTGGTTTGATATTTTTTCGTGAAGCAATGCTACTTTTAAGTTTGCTTTTTTTCTGTTTGCACTTCCTTTTTGTTTTTTGCTTGCACGTTTTTGAAGCACTTTTAATCGTTGAATAGAAATCTTTAAGTGCTTTGGGTTTTCTATTTCAGTTCCATCCGATAAAGTAGCAAATGTTTTTATACCAGTATCTATACCAACTGCATTTTCTTTTGATATAGGCTTTTGTTTTACTTTAACATCTGGTAGTTCAACGGTAATTGAAATAAAGAATTTACCAGTAGGTGTTTTTTCAATGGTTGCTGTTTTTATCTTCCCATCAAAAGTTCGGCTGATTTTAGTTTTAAGCCATCCAACTTTATTAACAGATACCTTACTGTTCTCAAAGTCTACTTTAGTGTTTTGCGGAAAACCAACCTTGTGAGTCCCTTTGTGCTTACTCTTAAATTTTGGAAATCCTTTTTTTTGCTTAAAGAACCGAGTAAATGCTTTATCCATATTTACAATTGATTGCTGCAAACTTTGAGCAACAGACAATTTTAACCAATCATATTCAGGATGTTTCTTTAATTGAGTAAGCTCAGTCATTAAGGTAAATGCAGACACACTCTTTTTTTCTGCTTGGTATTCTTTAATACGTCTATCCAATGCCCAATTGTATACAAAACGAGCATTTCCCAGCATCTGATTTAATTGCTGTTCCTGCTCTTTGTTCGGATAAACCCTATATCGAAAACCTTTTACCATAATGCAAATATACAACTTTATTTTTAATTCTACACAAAACCACTAATTATTTTAGAAATCAAGAGCGCAAAGAAAAAAACGGGGTACAACAATGTATAAACGGCATTAAAACGACCGTTTATATCAACGAGTTATGCTTCAGGCTAAGAAAACGACAGTCAACCAATTGACGATTTATAAAAAGAATGAAAACCGAACCAATAAAATTTGTAAATTTGTGGTTTAAAGAAATTTGAATGGAAATATTGACAGACATATATTTAGGTGACAGCAAAGAGAAATTAAAATTACTCTCTGACAATTCCGTTGACTTAATTGTAACTTCTCCACCGTATGCTGACCAAAGAAAAAGTACTTATGGTGGAATTCATCCCGATAAATACGTTGAGTGGTTTTTGCCAATTTCCAAGCAGTTACTGCGAGTCTTGAAACCAACTGGGACTTTCATATTGAACATTAAGGAAAAAGTTGTTGAAGGAGAACGAAGCACTTATGTGATGGAATTAATTTTGGCAATGCGAAAACAAGGTTGGTATTGGACAGAAGAGTTTATCTGGCACAAAAAAAATTCGTATCCTGGTAAATGGCCAAATCGTTTTCGTGATTCTTGGGAAAGACTTCTTCAATTCAATAAGGACAAAAAATTCAATATGTACCAAGAAGAAGTAATGGTTCCAATGGGTGATTGGGCAAAGAATAGACTTAAAAACCTTTCAGAAACAGACAAAATTAGAGATAACTCCAAAGTTGGTAGTGGATTTGGAAAAAACATTTCGAATTGGTTGGACAGAGACAAAGCATATCCGACTAATGTTTTGCATCTTGCTACAGAATGTAACAACAAGAATCACAGTGCAGCATTTCCTGAAGAACTTCCAGAATGGTTTATAAAACTTTTTACAAAGCAAAATGACACTGTACTTGACCCATTCATGGGTTCAGGTACAACTTTAGTTGTTGCAAACCGTATGAGACGTAATTCAATCGGAATAGACATTGTTCCAGAATATTATGAAATGGTTAGGAAGCAACTTCAACCAGTCGAACTTTATTTACTAGAACCAAAAGCAAAATATGAAAAAACTAAACCTGAAAGACGTATCGCAGTACGTTGAGAAAAATATTGGAACTTTCCACGAAAAACGAATACAGAGTCTTGATAGCCTTAAACTTTCGCAAGTCCTTAAAAGGAAAAATCCGTATTTATTCAAAGCAAAGTACGTCCTGACAGCAGAGAAAATTATTCGTGGAATTGTTGATGCACATATTTCATCAAGTGAAGAAGGAATCTTTGGAGACTGGCTTGAAGGACTTGCTATATACATAAACGAGAAAGTTTATGGCGGCAAAAAATCAGGGATACTTGGTATTGACCTTGAGTTTGATAAGGACGGAGTTCGTTACATTGTAAATATTAAATCAGGTCCAAATTGGGGAAATAGTTCTCAAATTGGGGAAATAGTTCTCAAATTGCAAAAATGGTTTCAGATTTCAAGACAGCAAAAAAGACATTAAGAACAAGTAATTCAAAACTTAATATTGTTGCTGTAAATGGTTGCTGTTATGGACGAGACAACCAAACGCTTCGTGTTTTATTTTTTGCCAACTCACAAAATATTTTGAAATTCTTTACTAACCGCAAAAATGGCACATTTGGTTATGCCCAAACGCAAGCCAACCTTTCACAAAACCCAAAGAGCCATTTTTTTTGCCGACCCATCCAAAATTATTTGATTTTTATATGTTGACTTTAAGTAACTTTTTGTAGTTTTGCTAAATGGAAATTAATTCAACGACACATAGTATAATTATAGGAGCAGCTCAAAATATGGAGCAACTCAAAGACAATTCAATTGAACTTGTTGTAACATCACCACCATACCCAATGATTGAAATGTGGGATGAAATTATGGCAAAGCAAAATCCAGAAATTCAATTTGCATTAGACCAAAATGACGGAGCAAAAGCTTTTGAACTTATGCACTTGGAACTTGATAAAGTTTGGGCAGAAGTTAAAAGAGTTTTAATCCCTGGCGGTTTCGCCTGCATTAATATTGGTGACGCAACAAGAACCATAAATGGTGAGTTTGCTCTTTATCCAAGCCATTCAAGAATTATTTCAGCATTTCAAAAGTTAGGAGTTTCAAACTTACCGAATATACTTTGGAGAAAACAGACAAACGCACCAAACAAATTTATGGGTTCAGGAATGTTGCCTTCAGGTGCTTATGTGACTTTAGAACACGAGTGGATATTGATTTTTCGAAAAGGTAGCAAACGACAATTTAAAACTGAAAACGAAAAACTAAGAAGAAAAGAAAGTTCATTCTTTTGGGAAGAAAGAAATATTTGGTTTTCAGACTTGTGGGATTTAAAAGGAACCAAACAAAAAATTGACAAATCTGGAACAAGAAAACGAAGTGCTGCCTATCCTTTTGAACTTCCTTACAGGCTTATAAATATGTATTCGCTTCAAGGCGACACAGTGTTAGACCCTTTTTTGGGAACTGGCACAACTTCATTGGCTGCAATTGCATCAAACAGAAACAGCGTAGGTTATGAAATTGACCCAATGTTTCTGAATATTATTATTGACAATTTAGAATCAACGCCAGTAACATTTTTCAACTCGATTATTCAAAACCGCATTGACCAACATATCAACTTTATAACAGAAAGAAATGCTGATATTAAAAAGGGAGAAATAAAGCATTACAACGATAACTTGCAGCTACCAGTAATGACTAATCAGGAAACCAACATCAAATTGAACTTCGTAACCTCTGTTAAAAGAAAGAATAAAAAATTAGTTGCAACTTATGACAGTGTGAAACCTGAAAATGTTGAAATTTCATCCATACAAAAAAAAGGTAAAGAAAAAACTTTGTTTGACCTATAATTTGTGAATAGCTGAAACAAGCTCGTCAACATTGACAAAATTTTCATTATCATCATAATACAGGTAAAATACCGGCTTGCCCCATTTCTGATTTGCGTTTTTATTAAAAGTTATAACTTCTCTACGCATCTTTTTAAATGTAAGTGGCTTGACCTGTATTCCACCGACTTCACTTCCATTCTTTTTAATAACTATGTCAATTCGAAGTTCTTCATCCAAAAAGCCTTCAGCTTCCTCAAAAGCGAAACCTGAAACTTTTTTAGCAAGCTCGGTAATTGCTCTTTTTTCAACGATGCCACCTTTAAGCGACTGAACAACAAATAAATCATACTCCCATTGAATACAATCTTGTAAGCTATATCGAATTTCACCCCAATATTTCTTTTGTGAATCGTAAAGATTTTTGCCAAATGACTCTACAGTTCCCTGGCTGACAACACCGCATTCGCAAGTGTTTTCAGAATGCCATTTGATTAACTCAACCAATTCTTCTTTACTTTTTGGATTATGTGCCCTAATCAATTTCATAACAGGAACACTTTTAAACGGTGCAGAAATTCCCATTTTACCGTTTAATTCATTTAAAGGACCGCCAGTATACGCCATAATTAAATTTTTGTTTCGTCAAACTCAATAACAATTTCACTTTTTTTCTTATCGTAAAATACAATAGGAACACTAATGACTTCATTCAAACCCATTTTTGTTTTGTAAGTCATTGGTTTTATGCTTATCGGCTTGTCGCCAATAAAACCATCAATTCCTTTGCTTTCTTCATCTGGTTTAGCAAGTCTGTAGGATTTTTTAAAATGAAGTGAAATCTTTTTCAAAATCGCTTCCTGAAATTTTAAGCCTGAAAACGTTTTGACAATTACAAGTTCTTCAATCCATTCACGAACAGTTTCTTTATCAATTTTTAAAATTGCTTCTTTAAACAATGTGACCATTGCATAAACCTTTTCAGTTGCATTAGCAATAGCATAAGGATGACCTTCTAAATACCATTTTTCCCATTCAGACAATGCAGTTCCTTCAAATTCTTGAATTAAGTCACTCATTTGCCCGACAATTTTGGCTCTTGTCCCTTGTGCATTTTGATTTGCTAAGTTCATTATTTGCGTTGCGTATTTTGGGTAACTATATGTTTTACCTGACAACAATTCTTGAACTTCTGAATTCGGTATTTTTAATTT
>Ga0255346_1006486_pt1 | contig 11408 bp, 8 predicted proteins | sample wastewater_treat_FD_194410 | JGI IMG/M metagenome (GOLD analysis project Ga0255346, IMG submission 194410) | Wastewater microbial communities from Lulu Island WWTP, Vancouver, Canada - plant22 | ecosystem: Engineered > WWTP > Wastewater > Unclassified | place: Canada: Vancouver, British Columbia... | reverse complement strand
AAGTGAAGGTGTCAAGATGTTGCTTCCACTCGCTTGATAGTATAACAATGACAATTTTGCAGTTGTAGTGCAAATTATTAACATGTGGAAAACAAGAAAATATGAAGATACGATGAAGTCTGTGTTCACACAGTTTCGTTGTTTCCCGAACGGATGCTGAACATCCCTTAGCGGATGGTATCACGGCTGTGCCTGGAAAACTTATCGCGGACTACGTTTAATAAGTAATTTTGAATGTTGATCTGATAGCTACTTCAACTTCAATTGTCATTGTATTATGACCCAGCAACTCCTATCAATGAAGGTATTAAACGATTCATCGAATGGTATCGGGATTATTATCGGATTCCAGTCTAGTCAGCTGTTCAGCCAGCAAACCTGCCAGCCAGTTAGCTTTTTATATTGATAGTCTCCTAGTTTAGAATTCATCCCTCAGGTTTCAATGTCTGCTCTTTTACGCATCTTTTATGCTATCAATTAAATAAGGAGGTTGGTAATTGAAGAACTTTGCCTTAATTGGTGCTGCTGGATACATTGCACCTCGTCACATGAAAGCTATCAAAGAAACAGGAAACAAACTTGTTGCAGCCTTGGACAAACATGATGCTGTGGGCATATTAGATTCTTACTTTCCCGACGCAAATTTCTTTGTTGAGTTTGAACGTTTTGACAGGCACGTAGAAAAACTAAAAAGAATGGGAGAAAAAGAAAGAATCCATTATGTAAGTATTGCTTCACCCAATTATTTGCATGATGCTCATATTCGATTTGCGTTGAGGGTAAGGGCTCACGCTATATGTGAGAAGCCTTTGGTCCTCAACCCTTGGAACGTCGATCCACTTGTAGAAATGGAACAGGAGAGTGGATGTAGGGTCAATCCCATACTTCAGCTTAGGTTACACCCCTCAATAATGGAGCTGAAAAAAAAGGTAAAAGACAACCAATCAGAAAAGAAGGTAGATATCGATTTGACATATGTAGTCTCTCGAGGCCTTTGGTATCAGGTGTCATGGAAGGGTGACCTAGCCAAATCGGGAGGTGTTGTGACAAATATTGGAGTTCACTTTTTCGACATGCTTCAATGGATTTTTGGTAACGCCCGGATAAATATAGTCCATTTGCTTAAGCCGACGAAGGCAGCTGGTTATTTGGAATTGGAAAGTGCAAGGGTACGCTGGTTTTTATCTATAGAAAGGGAAGATTTACCAAAGTCCGCAGTGAATAATGGTAAGACAACGTATCGTTCCATCACAATCGATGGCATTGAGGTAGAGTTTTCTGAGGGATTCGCTGATCTTCATACCGCGAGTTATAAGCAGATTCTTCTCGGCCAAGGCTTTGGTATTGACGATGTAAAGCCTTGCATACAGACAGTTTATGAGATTAGAAACGCAAAAGAAGCCCCAGTTGTTGGAGACTACCATCCATTCCTAAAGGCGAGTATCCGTTAAAGATTGTCCTATCACGTTATTGTCGATGATGGCTGTATCTAGCTGATTAACAGTATGTTGGAGGAAATTATGAATAAGAATTACTTTATTCACGAAAGTAGTTTTGTTGATGATAATGTTGAGATTGGACAAGATACAATGATATGGCATTTCTCCCATATTCTAAGTGGTTCACGTATAGGAAAACAATGTATTGTGGGACAAAACGTTATGATTGGGCCAGATGTAATCATTGGGAATAAGTGCAAATTCCAAAACAACATATCTATATATAAAGGTGTTACTATTGAGGATGAGGTATTCTGTGGCCCATCGTGTGTCTTTACTAACGTCTATAATCCTCGAGCTTTCATTGACAGAAGAAATGAATTCGCACCGACTGTGGTTAAGAGAGGCGCAACTATTGGCGCCAATGCTACAATAATCTGTGGCATTACGATAGGGAAATACGCAATGATAGCGGCTGGGGCAGTCGTCAAGCAAGATGTCCCTGATTATGCAATAGTTACTGGTGTTCCTGCAAAACAAGTAGGGTGGGCTTGTAAGTGCGGTGTAACGCTGAAAACCAATGCTGCAAGGAAAAAAGCGAAAGGTGATTCTATGCTGGCATGTTCGTATTGCAGTAATGAATATGTTCTCAGAAATGGCCAGTTCATTGTCTTAAAGGAAGAATAGAGGAATCCGTTGCTTGGAAAACCTTAGACTGTTAGCCGTTTGCCATGAACCAAAAAATCTATATCCCAATGCTTGACCTCAAACGTGAATACGAGTATATGAAGCCGGATATCGATGCCGCTATTGCCCGATGCCTGGGACACCAGAAATGGATTCTCGGACCCGAGGTAAAGGAATTTGAAGATAAAGTTGCTGAATATCTTTGCGTTAAGCATTGTATCGGTACTTCATCTGGAACTGACGCTTTGGTTCTGGCACTTCGCGCCCTTGCTATAAAGATAAAGGGTGAGGAATATTTTGACCGATCGGATCTTATCATCACAACACCTTTTACTTTTACTGCAACTGGTGATGCCATTCTCCGAGCGGGCGCTACCCCCTGTTTTGTTGATATTAATCCCACAACATACAATATTGATCCATCCCAAGTCCGTGAATTTTTAACGCAAACCTCAAAAATAAAAATTCACAATTCCACGCAGGCAGTTGGTATCCTTCCGGTGCACCTCTTTGGTCAGTCCTGCCAAATGGATGAAATAATGTCTATTGCAGATGAATACGATCTTTTTGTTGTAGAAGACTGCGCCCAGGCATTTGGTGCAAAATGGCATATGGCAAACGGCTGCTGGCAAACAGTAGGAAGTATAGGAGATGTGGGATGCTTCAGTTTCTTTCCAAGCAAGAACCTTGGAGGATTTGGCGATGCAGGAGCGATTTCAACGGACGATGACGAAATTGCTGACCTGGTTCGTGTGTTGATCAAACACGGAGGTAAGGACAAATACAACGTCGAACATATAGGTTACAACGCGCGTATTGACTCCCTTCAAGCCGCCGTCCTTCTTGCAAAACTAAAATACATTAACGATTTCAATAACCGCCGACGCCAAATCGCGCAGCGATATAGTGAGAGTTTACTGGACACACATGATATTGTAGTGCCATCCACAAATATCTGTTCACCTATCACCAATTTAACCCACGTATTCAATCAATTCACCCTCCGAGTCCTGAACCGTAATCGCGATAAGTTAAGGTTGAGTCTAAAGCAGTCAGGAACCGATAGCGCCATTTACTATCCAGTTCCTTTGAACAAGATGAAAGTATTTGATGGAAGGGCTAAGGAATGTAACGAATTGAGCCGGTCTGAACAGATTGTTAAGGAAGTCTTAAGTCTTCCAATAGGACCCTTGATGGAAGATGTTGAAGTCAAAAGCGTTATAGATGCGATTCGCCATTTTAGAGATTGCCGAAGTCAATTTACAAAAACACAAATATCTAGAATTTGAAGCCTGGGTCAGAGTAATTAATAATACGATTGATTACCGCCTATTCAAATCGAGATAACAAACATTGGGCAACTAATGCCCGGATAATAGAGATGTTTAAGATATTAGGGATTACCGTTTTGCTACAAGCCCTTGGTTATTTTTTCCAATTTTTTGGTTTTTTTTTGTTTGCCAAAGTGCTTGGCTCAGAAAACCAAGGAATATTAAGTCTATTTAGAGCTACAGGCCAAGTTATCGCTTCACTGATAAGCGTTGGACTGCCTGGCGCAATAATCTATTTTGTTGGAAAAAATAAGAATTTGTTTTCTTCAACAACCATCAATTGTCTCAAGTTTGCCTTCGTTATGTTACCTTTTCTTGGGTTGTTTCTTTGGATATTACCACTAGATATATCGGTGAAAGCTTATTTAGTTCGGGGTTACATTCCCCATATCCTGATATTTGTTTTGGTATTGTCATCGTACGAGATATTTGAAGTATCCATACTTAGCCTAAGAGAATATTTCCTTTATAATTTATTCACTTTTGGTGCCGGTATAATTGTGTTTGTTTTCTCAGCGTTAATCTGGCACTTACCCGATGTTGCTAACAAGCTAAATCTCTCAATCGTTGCTTATCTCACAGCTTATGGATTAATGTCTATATATGGCGCTATGATATTTTTGAGTGAAAGAAGGAAGATTGGAGGCGTACCAGCAAAGCAATCTCTTTGGGAACAGTTTCGCGTTGGACTTAGAGGGTTTATATCAAACGTAGGAGGTTTGTTACTTTTTCGTATAGATCTATTTATTGTCGGTTATTTCCTTTCAATTAGAGAGGTTGGCATTTACTCTATAGCTTTGTTTGGCACTGAAATGATAACAAAAATACCAAACTGGTCCGCTGCTATCCTCACGCCTATGGTTGCAAGCGGTGAGGTGGGTCATGTAAAAAGGACGGTCTATCTATTCTATTCGGCAATTATCCTTGCTTTCTTGTTTGGCTTAGTATTCTTTTTTGTTAATGCTATTTTCTCCGACTTTATCTCGAGCCTGATAGGGAAAGATTTCGGGGGCGTAGAGACTTGCCTTCTCTTACTTTTACCGAGAGTCATAATGCAAAGTGGAATTTCAATTCTTGCTGCTAATTTGGCAGGCAAGGGTTATCCCTGGTATCATCCGCTAGGCTGCGCTATTCCACTAGTTTTTCTTGTTTTATTGGATATTGTATTGGTTCCTAAGCTAGGCATCAATGGGGCTGCTTTAGGGGGTTCGTTAGCCCATGTCAGTGCTTTTATTATCTTCTTAATTGGCTTCAGAAAATATAATCAGATATCGAATGACTCAGGCTTCAAATCCTACTGGGTAATGATACGGGGGCTCATTCACTGTTAAGTATATGTGATTGTTTGGGCGGATATAGTGAGATCATTCAAGCTTTTTTGGCGGAATGTTTGACAATGAATCACCGCTAAAACCAGCTTTAGAGAGCTGCGTCTAACATGCGATCTGTATTAGGTTGGTTTCAAATATTATTAAAATGTATGCGCCTTTTACAAGATCTATGAAAATAATAAATGCAACGGTTTTTACAAATATAAAAGCAAGGTAACAGTGTCAATTGGTTTATATCCTTTAGTAATTGCCTTCCGGATTATTAGTACTCTTCACCATCGATGAAGCCTCTGTCTTTGCATATTAAAACTCCATATTCGTTTTTAGCAACATTAGTGTGTAGCTTGAGTTTGTCTGGCTACCCTTTTGTCGCATCACTAGCGACCTTACTGGGAGTCAACAACACACCACTTTCCTTTTTTTATCGAGCTGTTGTTCTGCTGGCATGCTTGGTAATTCTCGGCGGAATTCTTGCCAATAGAATGCAAGTTGCAAGAGGTTTAGTTTGGATTCCAATCGTTGTTTTTTGGTTTTTATATTTTATCAGAATCTTTCTGGATACCTTTGTCAACACGGCAACCTTAGAAATGGAGAGAAAGTACTATTGGATATGGACGATAGGCGCATGCTTCATACCGATGATAGCGCTTATGTCTAAAATGAATAGAAAATCATTAAATAGGGCATTTTTCATGTTTTTTGCTATTACGTCATTTGCAGGAGCTGTTTTCTTTTATGAGGCTTGTTTAGCGATAGCGGAAGGACATTCTTTTATTATGGCAAGCGGTAGACTTGAATTTGAAGCATTGAACCCAATCTCCGTAGGCCATCTCGGTGGGAGCCTCACAATAGTTGGTGCTTACGCACTTCTTCACGATAGGCCAGTGAAATACAGAGTTGTGACAATACTGTTCTATATTGTGTCATTATTATTTGGATTATCCCTTTTAGTTTTTGGCGTTTCACGGGGACCTATGTTGGCAACATCGATATCTTTGGGGCTTCTTGCAATTAATCGATTTCGATCAAAAGCAGGGCTAATTTTGGTTATGCTTACATTAATTGTTGGCGCAGGATATTTTTTGGCTATTTACGTCGAGGAAAATGTAGGATTACGCCCCATAGTTCGCATTTTGGATGTTGCAAACCCATATACTGATGTTACCATATTAGAAAGATACGGTATGTTGAAGGGAGCATGGGATCAATTTCTTAAATCCCCTATCTTGGGGAGTGGCTTAGAAGAGAGAAATACTGGTTCTTACCCTCACAATGTAGTCATCGAAAGCTTTATGGCAACAGGATTATTCGGTGGCTTAGCATTCTTGAGCATGCTGGTCATTGCTTCGTTGACTGGATTGAGGATGATTAAGAAAAACCTTGCTCACAGTTGGTTAGCATTGTTGTTTTTTCAATACTTAATCGGGGCAATGTTTTCCGGAGCTATTTGGTCGAATACAGTTATGTGGGCATTATTGGGAGTAATGTTTGCAATGAGCCCGACTGTCAGTATGAAGGATGCACTATCTTATCATAACAGGCAACCAGCCAAAGACACCTCAACCACTACAATTGTTTAGAGGAGAAAAATGTTCCTTTAAGCCATTCCTTTTTTAATCAATGTCTTTGACCGTTAAATTAAAAGAAGTGATCATCTATCATTTTCTGTGAAACAACCGGTCATTTTCATGGAGATATACCAGAAATAGTTTTACGTGAAGCATTTGATAATCTGAAGACGCTTTTGAAACGCTAGCAACAGTAAAGATCTTAGATAACAGCGGTTTTAATAACAAAAGGTTGATGGCAAAATAAAAGGTTACAGCTCTTTAGTATCGTTTATTTTGCATATAATCCATTAAAGGTTACAGTATTACAATGAGAATAGTAATGTTGTGTGATTTATACGATGACTCTCAGCTATATCGAGAAAATTTACTAGCAAAATACTATAGTAAACATGGGCATCAGGTTACAGTTGTCGCTTCAACATTTACATCAGTGCTTGATTACGTTGCGGATAGATACAACAAGAGCGATCCTGGTCGAAAGTATAATGATGGCCAGGTAAAAGTCATAAAATTGCCATACTCATTGAACTTGATGAACAAATTACGTAAATTTGATGGTGTTCGTATCGGCGAAATATTAAATGAGGAAGAACCAGGCGTCATTTACCTTCACGACATCCATTTGAATATTCGTGAAGCTGTAAATTATATTAAGAAAAACCCGCAAACTAGAATAATAATGGGTTATCACGCAGATTATAGTAATTCTGCGAGAAATTGGATTTCTTTGAATATCCTCCATAAATTGATAAGAAAATCTATCTTACAAAAAGGTATTAGATACATACAAAAAATATATCCAATTACGCCTGCGAGTATTGTATTCCTGAGAGACGTTTATGGTGTACCCTTAAGCAAAATTGAGTTATTGCCTCTGGGTTCAGATACAGACACGGCAAAAAAAGTTATACAGGCCAAAGAAGGTCTGTTAATTCGTAAGACCATTAGTATCCCAGAAGACCATATAGTCATTTTTACGGGAGGTAAACTTATGCCCGTCAAAAAGACACATATCCTTATAAATGCATTTAATACAATATCGAATCCTAACCTTCATTTAATGATAGTTGGAGATACTGATAAAAAAGATAATAATTACAAATCTCAGTTACTGAATCTTTGTAACGAAAATGAAAGAATTCATTTTGTGGGATGGGTAGAAGGTAAAGAAATTTATAAATATATGAATGCTTGTGATTTAGCAGTTTTTCCTTCGAGTCAATCTGTGCTATGGCAACAAGCAATAAGTATGGGTCTACCTCTAATCGTTGGTCAGACAGGCGTTCAAGACCCATCGTATTTGAACTTACACGGTAATATAATCATCCTAGAGGAGAAGAATGTCAAGGCTGATGTAATCGCAAAAAGGATTTGTGAATTAGCCGAGACCCCAGACTTGTTAAATAGTCTTCGAAATGCTGCCCTTGAAACCTCTGACGAATTGCTGAATTATGACAAAATCATATCAAAAACATTAGAAATCGCTTCTACACAAGACTCCGCCATCGAGAATTCTTGATTCAGAATATTTGAAACATCACGGTATGAAAATCTTTCAAATTGATGTGGCCTGTAATGTTACATCTACAGGGAGAATAGCAGAAGGTATCGGACTTGAAGTCATAGCGGATGGGGGTGAGAGTTTCATAGCTTATGGAAGATATGGTGCTGAAAGCAAGTCAAAAACCTATCGAGTTGGCAATGAACTTGGTGTCATCTTACACGGTATATATACACGCCTATTTGACCGGCACGGTTTTGGCTCAAGAAGAGCGACGAAAAACCTGATATCAATAATTGATCAAATTAGGCCAGATATAATTCATTTGCACGATATTCATGGCTATTACATAAACTTCAAGATACTATTTGCATACATAATTGAAAGAAAGATACCTGTGGTATGGACACAACACTGCTGCTGGGCTTTCACCGGACACTGTGCTTTTTTTGAATTTGTTAACTGTGAAAAATGGAAAGCTGAATGCCATCATTGTAGGCAGAAGAAAGAATACCCAGCAAGCTATTTACTAGATAACTCAAAAAGTAATTATTATCAAAAGAAAGAGTTTTTCACGAACGTTCCAAATATGACAGTTGTAACAGTTTCTAAATGGCTTGAGGGACTTGTTAAGCAGTCATTCCTATCCAAGTACCCTATTCTAACAATATATAACGGTATTGATTCTGAAGCTTTCAAATTTAGGAAAAACAACGTGAAAGAAAAGTATAAAATAAAGGATAAATTTGTGGTTTTAGGTGTGGCGTCTCCATGGTCAAGGCGAAAAGGATTGGCAGATTTTTTTGAGTTGAGAAAAGCTTGTGGAGATGACATCGCCATCATTCTGGTTGGATTAGAAAAATCCCAGATTTTATCTTTGCCAAGAGGTATCATTGGAGTAGAGAAAACAGAAAGCGTTAATGAGTTGGCCGAGATGTATTCTGCGGCTGATTTGTTTTTCAATCCCACTTGGGAGGATAATTTCCCATCGACAAACCTAGAGTCTCTCGCTTGCGGGACTCCAGTTGCAACATATAGAACGGGTGGAAGTATCGAAGCTGTGTCGGAAGATACGGGGTTTATTTTAAACAAAGGAGATATTGAAGGAGTCATCAGTATTATACAGAAGATACGCAATTTCGATAAGAGTTTTTATTTTCATAAATGTAGGTCGAGAGCCTTGAGTTACTTTCGGCAAGAAGATAGGTTTAAGGAATATATAGATGTATACAAAGCAATGTTAAAAAATTAAACCAAAAGGTATTAGCTAATAAGATAGCATAAAGTCTTAAGAACGAGACTTCATGCATACAATAGAAACTTGGTGGAAATGAACCAAGCTACATATAGAATATGTTCTAACTGTATAATGGATACGACTGATCCTCACATCACATTCGATGGGAGGGGATGGTGCGACCACTGCAGAAACTACAATGAAAATATTTTACCTAATTGGCGGCTCGGAGAGCTTGGAGAAAAAATTCTTGCTCCTACTATCGAAAAAATCAAAAATGATGGTAAGGGGCGTGACCACGACTGCCTAATAGGTATAAGTGGTGGAGTTGATAGCTCTTATCTGACGATGCTTGCTAAAGAAAAATTTGGCCTGCGTCCATTGATTTTTCATGTTGATGCTGGATGGAATTCACAAGTCTCTGCAAACAACATAAACAGACTGATAGATGGGCTTGGATTGGATCTATATATTGAAGTAGTGAATTGGGAAGAGATGAAGGATTTGCAGCTTGCCTTTTTCAAAGCCCAGGTGCCGCATCTCGATACACCCCAGGACCATGTTTTTTTTGCCAGTCTTTATAATTTTGCTGCAAAGAATGGTTTTAAGTATATTTTGACGGGTGCAAATTATTCAACGGAATGTGTTCGCGAACCGCTTGAATGGCATTATCATGCATCTGATTTATGCCAGATAAAGGATATTCACCATCAGTTTGGAACAAGACCACTTAGGACGTTTCCACTCTGTGATATATTGACGTATAAGCTTTATTATCGATATATAAAAGGTGTGCGAGTAGTAAGACCGCTTAACTATGTTCCATATATCAGAGAAGAAGCCATAGAGATATTGATGCAAAGGTTTGGTTGGGAACAATATGGTCACAAGCACTATGAATCACGTTTTACACGATTCTACGAAGGCTATTGGCTACCGAGGAAATTTGGTTATGACAAACGAAGAGCGCATTTTTCAAGTCTCATACTCACAGGTCAGATGAGCAGAGATGAAGCATTAGAGCGCATAGCCAAACCGGAATTAGATGAAACTACAATGGCCCAGGATTTTGAATATGTTGCCAAAAAGCTTGACCTGACAGCAAAGGACCTAGAAGGATTGTTTAATGGAAAAAACAAGACATATCGCGATTATAAAAACAACGCAGCATTAATATCACTTGGAACGAGAATTCTCCAGGGATTGGGCGTTGAGAGAAGAGTGATACGATAATAGCATTATTTACTATGGACTTGGCTGTCAAAGGCAATGTAAAAGCATTCGCAAAGGTGTATAAAAAAATTAAATGCTCCTGTTGTAAAGGGGCGCGGTATCTAAAACACGTCTCTTGCTTAAGATGATCGTTAGATGATTGAGAGGCGTCTCTTATGTAAGGTTTTTTTGAGTTACATGATACAAAACATTCGTTGAATAATAGGAGAGCTCTATGGCTACGATTCTAATAACTGGTGGGTTAGGAACGGTTGGTGCTGGATTGTTTCAAGAGCTGACCACCAGAAAACACCATGTGGTAATTTGCGACCTCTACCATGATGCAAGAGAGGTTGGATTCAGTGTTGGGACGGACATTGAAGTTCCACTTTACGCACGATGCGACATTGGGGAATTTAGGCAAATTGAGCGTGTATTTGAACGCATGGGGCCGTTCGAATATGTGTACAATTGCGCTGCTGAATTTGGCAGATGGAACGGTGAGGATTTTTACGAGACTTTATGGCATACCAATGCCGTGGGTGCAAAAAATATTATTCGTCTTCAGGAACATTACCAATTTAAACTGATTCATTTTTCTTCATCTGAGGTGTATGGAGACTGGCCGGAGCTGATGATCGAAACAGTTACTGATGCCCATGAGATTAAACAACTTAATGACTACGCTATGACAAAATGGGTCAACGAAATGCAAGTCAAGAATTCTGCCACCCAATATAACACTGAGAGCGTCGTGGTTCGCCTTTTTAATACATATGGTCCTGGTGAATATTACAGCCCGTATCGTTCTGTGAACGTTCGATTTCTTTATTGTGCACTTAACAATCTTCCATTTACGGTTTTTCGAGGTCACAAGCGAACCTCAACGTATCTGGCTGACACCGTGCGGACACTTGCCAATATAGTGGATAATTTCAAGGCAGGAGAAACATACAATATCGGAGGTGGCAACCTTCACACAATTGAAGACCTCGCTGAGGTAGTCCTAAAGGTTACCAACAAAGATCGCTCTTTAGTCAGATTTAATGATTCAGAGAGATTAACAACTAAGGTAAAACGGGTAGATATTACAAAAGCT
>Ga0255346_1006484_pt1 | contig 11411 bp, 8 predicted proteins | sample wastewater_treat_FD_194410 | JGI IMG/M metagenome (GOLD analysis project Ga0255346, IMG submission 194410) | Wastewater microbial communities from Lulu Island WWTP, Vancouver, Canada - plant22 | ecosystem: Engineered > WWTP > Wastewater > Unclassified | place: Canada: Vancouver, British Columbia... | reverse complement strand
ATTTCTTAACGGGCACACGCCTTTTAGCGCCATGCTTGCTTTTTACACTGTTTTGGTTGCACAGATGATTGGCGTTGCCGATATAGCTTTGTCCAATGAATCAAGCGCCAATGAAAGCACTGTGCAGGGTACTGATGTTAATCATCAATATTCAAAGTCTTTTGAATTCGAAAATGATTTCAGGAATTATTGCAGACAATATGTGGCAGATGGATTTAATTATTTCTCTTTCCTGCGTCCGCTAAATGAATTGCAAATTGCAAGATTATTTTCCCGGATGACTTCTTACCATCAGGTGTTTCGCAGTTGCAATGCCGGCAGCAAGGAAAATATATGGTGCGGACAATGCCCTAAATGCTTGTTTGCATATATAATCCTTTCGCCTTTTATTATACCTGAAAAACTGGATTTAATATTCGGGTCAAATTTGTATGAAAATAAATCCTTGCTGCCTGTTTTCGACGAATTAATCGGAAATACTTTGGCCAAGCCATTTGAATGTGTTGGCACCGTTTCTGAGGTTAATGAAGCTGTTCAGCTGGCCTTAAAAAATCATTATGACAAACAGCAACAACTGCCTTATTTGCTGGAATATTATAAATCCTGCAATAAACAATCGGAACCCGGCAGTTTAGGCAATTGGAACAAAAATCATAATTTGCTGCCACAATACGAAAAATTGTTACAAAATGTATTATGAGTTTGAAAATATAACAAAGTTTCTTGACGGAAAAAGAATTTTAATTGCAGGTTTTGGTCGTGAAGGCAAAAGCACATTAAATTTCATTCTCAAATATGTTAAAAATGCAATTGTAACAATCGGAGATGAAAAGGATTTCAATTTTGGCGATGAATTTGCCGGAGTGCAGGTTTCAAAATTAACAGGGAAAGACTTTTGGGGAAATCCTGACGATTTCGACATAATGATTAAGTCGCCCGGAATAGCTTTGAAAAATATACCTGAGGAATGGAAAAAAACAATTAAAATATCGTCGCAAACCGATTTGCTGCTGCGTTTTTTTTCTAAACAGGTAATTGGCATCACGGGTACCAAAGGCAAAAGCACTACAAGTACATTAATACATCATTTGCTGGTAAATAACGGAATCCCTGCAATTTTAGCAGGAAATATGGGGCTTCCGTTTTTTGATTATTTGTTTGATGCCGAAAATAAAAAAATAGTTGCCGAGTTATCAAGCCATCAGTTGGAAATTATTAATAATTCACCTGCAATTTCGGTATTGTTAAATATTTTCCCCGAGCATCTCGACCATTATAATGATTTTAACGATTATGCCAAAGCTAAATGGAATATAGGCATATATCAGCAAGCCGAAAACCAATTTTTTATACCTTATGAATGGGTGGGTAAAGAATGGCAAAATTTTCAGGCTTTATGTAAATCATATTTAAACTGGTTCGATTTTAAAAACGATAAACTTATTGTAGGATACAATAATGATTTTGTTGAAGAAAAAATTGATTTGAACAAAATGCCATTAAAGGGAAGGCATAATTTAAAAAACTGCGCGGCTGCACTGGGAGTTGCCATTAAATCAGGTATTGACATTAATGACGCAATACGGTCATTATTCACGTTTAAACCTCTGCCTCATAGACTTGAGTTTATTGCAGAAGTAAATGGCATAACATATATCAATGACTCTATATCGACTATTCCGCAATCGGCCATAGCTGCCTTGGAGGCATTTCCTCAATCCGACACAATTATATTGGGTGGTTTTAATAGGGGGATAGATTATACTGACTTATGCGAATATCTTTTAAATAGCAGCGTTGGAAATATTATTCTAATGGGCGATGTGGGTAAAATTATCGGCTCTGCAATTGAAAACATAAAATCGGATAAAAAAATATTTTACGTTGACTCAATGAGTGCAGCTGTTGAAACAGCATCGCAAAATACGGCAAAAAATAAAATTTGTTTATTGTCGCCTGCGGCGGCAAGCTACGATAAATACATTAATTTTGAATATCGTGGCAATGATTTCAGAAAATGCGTTATGGATTTGATGCAGTAGTTTAAATAGTCGTCCCTTAAAACAGTTATAAACAATTGAGTGTCAATAATATAATATAACTGTTTCTTGGAAATAATTGCCGGATTTTGTACTTTTATGGCACAAAAAGCGGTAAATAATGCAAGGAAAAATAACTGAAAAAAAACAGCGTGATTTATTTCGACCCATGCTTGTTGATTTTATTGACATGAGTCATGAGCTTGTATTGCTAAGCAAAGCAATTGATTGGAAACATTTTGATGAGGAGTTTGCCTCGTACTACTCGGACAAAGGCGCACCAAGTGTTCCGACCCGATTAATGATTGCTTGCCTGATGCTAAAACATCTGTACAATCTGAGTGATGAACGGCTACCTGAAGTTTGGGTGCGCGATGCGTACTTCCAATACTTTTGTGGTGGTGTTTTTTTTGAACACAATTTTCCATTTGCGCCGAGCGATTTTGTTCATTTTCGCCATCGTGTAGGTGAGCAAGGAATAGAAAAAATATTTGCGTACAGCGTCAAACTTCATGGCAAAGAAGTATCAACAAAATCAAAATTTGTTTTATCTGACACCACTGTACAAGGCAATTTCACAACGTTTCCGACTGATGCAAAGTTGTGTAAAAAAGTAATTGACAAGTGCAATAAGATTGCAGAAAAAGAAGATATTGATCAACGCCGCACTTACACACGTGAAAGTAAACAATTGTTGCGAGACACATACAACGGGAAACATTCACGCAGGGCAAAAAAAGCGAAGAAGTCAAAGAAGCGACTTAAAACAATAGCTAATGCGCAATTGAGAGAATTGGACCGCAAAATGACAGATTCGCAAAAACAATTGTATGCTGAAAATTTTGAATTATTCAGAAAAGCTGTTAATCAGCAAAAAAATGACACAGATAAAATTTACAGTTTGCACAAGCCATTTACCAAATGCATATCCAAAGGGAAACCGCATAAACAATATGAATTTGGAAATAAAACGGGTCTTATTTGTACAGGGAAAAAAGGGATGAAAATTATCACAGCAATAAAAGCATTTATTGACAACGTTTATGATGGTCATACAATAGAACCGTTGCTGAATCAAATGCAGAGCAACAATTTAATATTGCCTCAAGAATTGGCTTATGATCGAGGGGGGAAAGGTAAAACAGAAATAAATGGCGTAAAAATCATAACGCCAGGAAAACCAAAAACAAGTGACACAAAATATCAAAGGCAGCAAAAAAGAAAGAAATTCAGAGCAAGAGCAGGCATAGAGCCAATTATCGGACATTTGAAAAGTGATTTCCGGATGGAACAAAACTATCTCATGGGTGAAGGTGGAATCCAGATCAATGCATTGATGGCTGCAACAGCATGGAATCTTAAGAAAATGATGCAGAAAATCAAGAAAGATTTTCTGTGTTTTATTTATCGCCTGGTTTTTCAGCAAATTTTCAAACTATGGACGGTTTGAAAAATGCTTTTTTTAAGGGACGACTATTTAAGTTCTGTTGGCCGTGGGCAGTGCCTGGATTTAGGGTTGGCACCTGATATTAGTGGGCGCTTACATCAAAATGACATTGACACGTTAACCCGTTTTGGTAATTGGCTGCAAAAGACATTTGAAAACAATCTGGCATGTTATGCAAAAATAACTGCAAGTAATATTAGAGGCAAAAATAAAAAACAATTTGGAGTTAAAAATCTAATAGATTCAAGTAGATATTCTTATTGGGCAACTGATGACGGGGTAAAAGAAGCAGAAATAATTTTTAAATGGGAAAAACCCCAACATTTTAAATACATTGCTATACGCGAAAACATTAAGATGGGCCAACGTATTGATTCGGTTGCAATTTATATTTCGGTTGGAAAAGAATGGGAGCAGATTGCTTTTGCTACCAGCATTGGCGCCTTGAGAATTATAGAACTTGAAAAACCTTGCTATTCTGATAAAATAAAAATATGCATATTGCCTTCTAAGGCAGAACCCTGTATAAGCCATATTGGGATTTTTAATGAAGGGAACAAGTAAGAAACCAAGCCTCAATAAAAACAATTGAAAAGATAATTTTTAAAGAAATTTAATCAAGAATACCCTCGCAATTATCGAATTCTTTCATTGATTTTAGTTGCTTATTATTGTTAAAACCTTTTCTTTTGGCGGTTTTTAAATATTGCTTGGCTTTTATGCAATCATTATTCTTTGCATAGTAGGCCGACATTAACACAAGCATGTCTGTGTTATCAGGTTCAATATACTCATACATCCTGAGTATGCTGAACAAAAACGGCACATCCATTTCTCTGGCTTTTTTTGAAAAGGAATAAGCAGCTATTCCACCCCATGCCTTAACTCTTTGAAAGGCATCGGCTTTAACAGAATAGCTTTCAATTTGTATTTTGCTGTCTATCGAATCCATTAATGCAAAAAAAGATGTGGTATCAGCATTTTGGAACATAAAGCCTATACGTTTATTAAGAGAATACTCTTCATTTGCGCATAGATTAATTTCTTCAGTAAAAGATACCGGTATAATTGTTTTAAGGCTATCTGCAAATGACAGTAAATTAGCTGATGCTTTATTACCTAAAGAAAAAATTGCTGATGAAACCGAATAAAATGCCAAATCAGGCCGTCCGTTTTTGCTATAATTTATTGCTCTGTCTTTACAATATTTCTCTTCACAGTTAAAACTTTTATTTGTTAATCTGGACATTAAAACAAAAAAGTCTTCGAATGCTTCAACCGGAGGCCATTCGTGGCTGCCTTGATAAACATTTATATTAAATGTGCGAGGAACGTTTGTATTATTTTTCAGGCTGTTTATTTCAAAGTAGTTAAAATCCCCTGTTCCAGTAAAAAGCATAGAAGGGGTAGCTTTAGACAACCACAATTCAATATCCGAAGGACCTGCACAGCAGAGAGCAGTCGCCAAAACATTTGGCATTTTATTTTCAATTAATGACACAACTCTTGCTCCACCGGAAAATCCGACGAGAAACAAACTGTTGCTGTCCACAGGTGCAGTTTTATAAAGTTCGGGTATCCAAGAGTTAAAAGCACCCCAAATATTTTCAAAAGGCATTCCGTTTTCCGAGGCATTGAATCCTACAAGCATAATTGAGTATTTATCGGCTAGCGTGGTATATTTTTTTATTGCGGGCGCTGTGTTTCCATGAGCATCAAAAAATATCAATGCAGGCAATTTGTTATTTTTAGTATTAGCGGGAACATAAATATTATAAAACACAGATGTATCTGCTTTCGAGCGAATATTTTGAAATACTGCCCCCTGCTGTTTTTCATTACAAAAACGACATTCCTGACTGCTGCAGGAAAGCATTGAGGTCAGTGTTATTAGAATAAAGAAATTTAGAAAGTTTTTTGTTGTCATTTCGTATTTTATTTTAAAAACAATTTAGTTTATTTGACAGTAAGTGGCAAGTAAATGAGCTTAATATCAGGATTTTTGTTTTAAATTTTTATTAATACAAAAATACATTGAAAAGTAAATTTGGAAGATATAGTTGATTGATTTTAGAATCTTTAAATAAAAAAAGCTGCCCAATAACAATTAGACAGCTTTTATATGAATTAGAAATTTAATTAGTTCTTAATAACTTTTTTGGTTGTTGAACCGTTTTCGTTGGATACCTGAACCATATAAATTCCGTTAGGTAGGTCGTTCAAGTTAATTGTGCGAATTACAGCGCCATTAACATTCATATTCTGATTCAATACTAGACTGCCAATTGTATTATAAACAGAAACATTATAATTTCCGGCAGCTATATTATTGAAAGAGATATTGAGTTCACCTGATGTTGGATTTGGATACATGGAAATAGCAGCATCCAATGAGAGATTATTTACACTTGCAATAAGGTTTCCTGTTTCATCTAAATAAACACCGGTAATATACTCGTGGTCAACAGGGTTGTTGCTGTTTGTTTGCAATGTTGAAGTGCTAATATGAACTTGATAATATGAGCCTTTATCAAAAGTAATATCAGCCAAATACATCCAATAGTTCATAGCGTCATAATCGGTTCCTGCGGTAAGATTGATTTTAGGACCTAATGTCGCTGTTGCAACATCAAACATTTTTACATAAATATCCGGATATACGTTAACTTCAGATAAAGTGGGATCTGTGTCCATCCATGCGTAAATAATTTTTGAACCATCAACTGTACGGCTCATTTGGAAACGTTCGTCCCAAGCAACATATTCAGTTGTACCCGGGTCAATCAATGTGCTAGTTTTATCAGGATCTTTTGCCCATACGGTATCAACTATTACAGCTGACCAGCCGCTTGCAGTTTGATATGTGTCAAATATCATTCCTTTAATTCCATTGAAAACACCATAGTATCCAAGGGAGTCTGGATTGTCGCTCCATGCGGGATGAATAAAGTTTGTGAAATGCAGACGTCCATCACCATCCAGAGTAACATCTTTTACATATGAGAACATTGGTCTTGATACAGGAGAATGCTCTGTGGCAAAGTTTTGAATAGTAGTTATAGTCGTCCAATTAAAAGCAGGTTCTTTAACCCAATGTAAACCACCGTCGGTTGTTTTATAAATCATTGGTTGAAATGTTAATTGATCCGTAGCTAAGCCATCTCTTCCAATATATATAATATAGCCGGTTGTACCATCTTCGCTCATGACAAATCCCGGAGTAGCATATCCGTCAGGAAGTCCGGCGCCATCAGTTAAATAATCAGGTGTATGACCAACTCTAACCCAATCGTAGCTGTTTGTACTTGTATTAAATGTTCCAATATTTACAGTAGTTTTGATTTGCGTATAGTCAGTTCCATTATCCGCATTATCATTTCCATATAAAAATACTTTATTTCCTCTGGCTTGCATATAATAGCGAGGGAATTGATTAAGTTGTCCAACACCGCCGGCTGTATCTGTTGTATATAATGATGTTTTTACGTTATTCAATGTTCCATCAAATTTTTCAGAAGCAAAGAAGCCACCTATCCAACCGCCACTATTTGACATTGGACCTGCTGCTACAGCAAAAGCATTAGTAGGAGTCGTATTTCCGGCTGGATTATAAATTACTCCACTAGGGTAACGACCACGAAGTGCGTCAGAACCGGGATATACAACAACAGATGAATTATTAAAAGAAAAACCGCCATCAACGGAAAAACTCGACTGAATAGTGTATGAAGGAAGAGTTGTTCCATCTTGACGATGGGTCATCATAATTATTCCAGTCTCTTCGTTTGCCGACAATCCTGCTGATTCAGAAACAAGAACACTAAAAACATTGGCTGAAGTTCCTATATAAGTTTTATCAATAGCTCCAGCAGCTCTGGTTTTTGCAACTTGCGAGGGTTTATTGACCGGTGTTGTCGTTTGCTTAACGCCAACATCATTTTTTTGATTTTTATCAACTTGTTTGTAGCTGTTTGAAGCTCCAATAAGTTTAAAATCTGCCGCATTTTGTGCCATAATACCAAAAGAAACCAGCATTGCAGCACCTAACAATAGAACTTTTCTCATAATTGGTTTGGTTTAGGTTTAACATTTGACAACAAATATACTATCTTTTTTATAAAAATTAAATTCAATATTAAATTTTAAAAAGGAAATTAACAAATATTAAATGCCAATAAAAATCTTTTGCCTTTATAGTAATAGCAAAAACATTAATAACAAATACGTTAGATTCATTTTAATGAGTTTTTTCATTAAAAATAAAAATCAATCTGAAACTAATTAAATTATTGTATTGTTTGCGTGTCCATGTATTAACACTATTATCAAAATGGCGTGTTCTGATTTTTGAAACAGAATAGGCATAACGAAAATTAAAATACAATTTCCAAACAGCCTTTAATCTAAAATCAACAAGGATGTTAAAATCATCGGTATTGTAAGGGCCACTAACACTATTCCATTTAATTTGATTTCCATGTTCAATTTCGCGCATTGAAACCACACGCCCATAAGAAAGTCCTAAACCGGCAGTGATTTGATTTTTATCGTTGTAATGTACCAGAAGTGGTATTTCTGCATAATTGAGCCTCAGATTATAATAGGGAAGGCTCAAATTATTAGAGTTTAAAGGATATTTTTTGTATGCGCCTTTTTGATTAAAAATAGTTTCAACTGAAACATACCAGTTTTTGCTAAAAGGGAGTGCAGCCCCAAATCCGCCATTAAAGCCTATTTTGCGATAACCTACAACTTCGTCTCCATCTACTTGGGCAAGATTAAAACCTCCAATGAATTCACCACGAATATTTTGTGCGTAAATGCTGTTTTGTAAAAACATAAACAATAATAGCATAATCAACACATTGTAAGTGCATATCCCATGATTTCGTACGGTACAAAATATTTTTTTCATTTAATTAAAAACGATATTTTTTTATTTTATTATTTCAGTTTGCTTCCAATAAAACCATAAAACGAAATAAAAGCAAAACAGAACAAAGGTATAATAAATCCGATACTCATGTTGTTTTCGCCTATGGCACCCATTAATGAAGGACAAATAGCTCCACCAACAATTGTCATTACCAGAATAGATGATGCAGCTTTGGTTTTGTTTCCTAATCCGCGGATTCCCAGTGCAAATATTGACGGGAACATAATTGACATGAAAAGATAAGAGAGCAACAAGGCAATAATACCGACATTGTTATGGTTAAAAGCTACAATAACCATAAGTATAGTGTTTATCAGAGCAAAAAGCCCGACTAAAAAATTAGGCTTAACAGATTTCATTATAGCACTGCCCGAAAAACGACCAATGGCAAATAATCCCATTCCACCAAGTCCCAGCAAAATCCCTGCATGGAACTCGCTCAGTGCAAGAGACTTAACCTCAATAGTGTAATTGACAAAAAAACTGCCTATACCGGTTTGCGCTGCCACATATAAAAATTGCGCTATTACTGCCAGTACAAAATAAGGAGTTTTTATAAGCGGTTTATTTTTTATTGCTGAACTTGTGGTGTTATCATTGGCACTATAACTTTCGGAATCTTCATTAACTTCCGGCAATTTGGCAAAAAAGAACATTACAGCAACTAATACCACAATTATTCCAAGGCCTACATAAGGAACAATTAAAGCTGAATTACTTACTGCATCACTTGTAATTTCATTGTTTATTGTATGTGCTTTGCCGGTGAATAATGATTGTATGGTATTCCAAAACGAAATAAAAGGATTTTCGGAGTTCTCGTTTTTGAAAATCAGCAGACTCCCTACAAGCGGACCAAGAATCCATCCCAAAGCATTAAAGGTTTGAGCCAGATTAATTCTGCTGGCTGCTCCTTGCGGATGGCCCAATACTGTTGTGTATGGGTTTGCAACGGTTTCAAGACATGTTAATCCGCAAAAAATTATGAGCAATCCTAAAAGAAAAGCCCAAAATTCATTTATGCCAACAGCCGGGACAAACCAGAAACACCCAATAAAAAACAAAACCAGACCAACCAATACGCCTGTTTTATACCCAAAACGCTTTGCTATAATTCCTGCCGGGATGGCCATTAAAAAATAAGCACCGTATGCCGAAGCCTGCACTGCTCCGGATTGAGCCTTGGTCAGATTAAGAGCATCCTGAAAATGCTTGTTTAAGACATCAAGCAACGAATGGGCAAATCCCCATAATAGAAACAAACACGTTATTAAAATAAAAGGAAAAGAATAGTTTATTCCATCCTTGCCTATAAAAAGTGACTTATTTGTTTTTACCATAATTCAATATTTTCATTTAGATTTTCCCATTTAAATTCATTTTCAGGATAATAGATTTTAGATTCAAATGGTAAATTATTATTGTTGAAAAACTCGTCCTTGCTTATTTGGTTTTGTGATAGAGCCTGTGTCATTATGTTACCTATTGCCGTTGCTTCAACAGGGCCGGCCAGTACCGGTACTTTACAGATGTCAGCGGTTAACTGGCACAGCAAATCGTTTTGAGAACCGCCTCCAATTACCTGAATCTCGTCAACATTATACCCAACGGTATTTTCAAGTTTTTTAAGAATAACACCGTATTTTACAGCCAAAGATTCAAGAATTGTCCTGACAAATTCACCTTTGGTTCCCGGCTGTTTCTGTTTTGTTTTATTGCAATATTCTGTTATTGTATTACTCATGCTTTGTGGGTTTGCAAAGATAGGATTATCAACATCAAATATTGCCTGAAATTTATTTGATTTTTTAGCATCGTTTACCAAAGATGAAAAATCATTAATTCCCCATTCTTTGCATACAGATTGCAAAAGCCATAATCCCGTAATGTTTCGCTGAAATCTGATGTCGTCCCAAATTCCGCCTTCGTTGGTAAAATTGTTGCTGAAAGCTAAATCCGAAGTAATTGGATTTTTACATGAGATTCCCAGAATAGACCACGTCCCTGAGCTGATAAAGGCTCTGTTTTTTTTGGTTGAATTTACTATTGATACAGCACTTGCGGTATCATGAGAGCCTACTGATACTATATTAATCGGATTACAGTTGATTTCTTTGCAAATCTCAGGTGATAATTGTCCAATAATTTCACCCGGGCGATTAACATTTTGCATTAAGTGTTTAGGCAGTTGTAAACCGGAAAAAATATCATCATCCCATTTTTTCGAATTACAGTTTAGCAAACCTGATGTTGAAGCTATGGTGTATTCATTTGATTTCTTACCGCAAAGAAAATAGTTGAATAAATCGGGCATGAACAAAAGGGACTCAGCTATTTTTAAATAAGGCGAATCATTTAAACACATGCTATACAGCTGAAATATTGTATTAATTTCCATTTGCTGAGTTCCTGAAAGAGAATACAACTTTTGCGGAGAAATTTTCTCAAAAACTAATTCAGGAATATTGTTTGTGCGATTATCGCGATAGCAAACAGGCATGCCTATAAGAGACCCTTTTGAGTCGAGTAAGCCAAAATCAACGCCCCACGTATCAACTGCTATACTTTCTATTTTTTTATATTTTTGCAGCGCGAGTTTAATACTTGTTTTCAATTCTTCAAACAGAGCGGGGAAGTCCCAGACCAAGGAATTACCCAGTTTAATTTGACGGTTTGGGAATCTGTGAATTTCTTCAAGATTAAGACAGTCTTTTTCAATTGAACCAACAATTGCTCTTCCGCTACCGGCACCAAAATCAACAGCAAGGAAATTCATGTTTCTAATTTGTTTTTCCCAGAATGTATTTATCTATGTCTTTAACATCCTGTTTGCTCAAAACATTGTAATCATAAGCGTTTTGAATAATTATCCTACATGCCATTTCGAAAAAACAGGTACGCTGAAATGCTTCATCAGCGGTATTCCCAACGGTTACAATACCATGATTTAAAAATAAGACCAGTTGATTATCTTTAAGAGCATTAATTA
>Ga0255346_1006475_pt1 | contig 11421 bp, 7 predicted proteins | sample wastewater_treat_FD_194410 | JGI IMG/M metagenome (GOLD analysis project Ga0255346, IMG submission 194410) | Wastewater microbial communities from Lulu Island WWTP, Vancouver, Canada - plant22 | ecosystem: Engineered > WWTP > Wastewater > Unclassified | place: Canada: Vancouver, British Columbia... | reverse complement strand
CAATGCGCAGATAAAAATCCATGTCCAGAGCGTTATGATGCGTTTTAAACGGCCGGGCCGCGGCGCCTCCCGCGCGCGGCTGCATCATCGGGGTTTCCACCTCCAGAAAATCATGCTCATCCATGAACTGACGGATCAACTTGATAATGAGGCTGCGCCGGTGAAATATTTCCTTCACCTTGGGGTTGGCGATCAGATCAAGATATCGCTGGCGGTATCGTGTTTCGATGTCGGTCAGGCCATGCCATTTTTCGGGCAAGGGACGTATCGATTTCGATAACAGCATGAGTTTTTGCGCTTCAATGGTCAATTCGTTGGTCTTTGTCCGGAATAATTTACCCGAGATAAAGATGATGTCGCCGATGTCGAGTTTCTTGAAAACAAAATATTCTTCCGGGCTTAAACTGTTCTTGCCGATGTAGCCCTGGATCTGTCCCTTGTAATCCTGAATTTTGATAAAAGCCGCTTTGCCGAAATTGCGCACGGCCATCAGACGTCCGGCAACGGAAAAAGTCTCTTCCTGTTTTGCCAGGGAATCGTTATCCATATCGCCGAATTTCAACGTTATTTCCTGTGTTGTGTTTTTCGGTTTGATGTCGTTGGGGTATAAATCAATGCCTGCCGATTTCAGATCGGCAATTTTTTCACGGCGGATATTTAAAAGGTCATTATCTTCCATAGCTTCTCCACTTTTGTAAAGTCTGCTTAACTATATTTTTTTAGCCAAATAGTCAAGTATAACGATAATAAGGGGAATAGGCCTCCATGCGACGTCAATCGCAATGGGAGCGCCGTGCAAGGTCTGAAAATAACGACGTTCGTTGATAAATGAGACCTGCATTCAAAACGTTTTATTATTTCATGATAAAAAATATTGTTCCTAACCGTCGAGGTTGATCAATAAACGCTTGACATAATACATAACACACGTTACATTACACATGTAATTTTAACAGACCGGGAATTGCATGCCGCCAAAAGTTATTTATAGCAGGTCCGATATTATCGATTCCTCGTTGAGAATCGTCAAAGAAAAGGGATTTAAGCAACTGAGCGCCCGCGAAGTTGCCAGGCAATTGATTTCCTCCACCCGGCCGGTATACGAACATTTTCAATCCATGGACGAGTTGAAAAAGGCGGTGCTGCAAAAGACCGTTGATCTTCTCTATGATTATGTCACGCGGCAGTACACGAAAAATGCCTTCCTGAATACCGGCGTCGGCTATGTTTTGTATGCCCGGGATCATAAAGAATTTTTTAAAATGATATTCCTGGAGGATAACGATGCCAGCGGAATCATCGACGAAATGCTGAAGAAGCTGGATAAAGAGATCGTGAAGGTGCCGGAACTCAAGAAACTTGCTCCGGCCGAGAGAAAGGATCTGTTGAAAAACGGCTGGATTTACACCCATGGATGTGCCGTCATGGTTTTTGCCGGATACATAAAAAACAATCAGGATAAACAAATTATTAAGATGCTTGCTGAAGCAGGTCCCATTTTTATTGAAGATGCACTTCGAAAGCACAATGCTGATGCGCTCATCAATACAACGATAAAGGAGATTGAATAATGTCGGAAAATCCATTGCATTTGCTGATGAATCCCCAATCCATTGCGGTTGCCGGAGCGAATAACAACCCGTCGAAGATGGGAACTATACAGGCGTTGAATATTGTGAAGGGCGGCTATGGCGGCAGATTTTACCCGATTCATCCCGTGGAAAAAACCGTTTTGGGTTGCCCCGCCTACGCCACACCGGAGGATTTGCCCGAAGCGCCCGATCTGGCCATCCTGATTGTGCCCATACGAGCGGTTGCTTCCCTGCTGGAGGGCTTCGGCAAAATCGGCACGAAGAGAGCCATCGTAATCACCGCCGGGTTTAAGGAAACCGGCGCGGCGGGACGGGACATGGAAAAAAAGATCAACGAAATAGCAGACCGCTATCAGATGCGTTTTGTCGGTCCCAACTGCATGGGTGTCATCAATTCCGGGATTTCATTAAACACCACCGTTTTAGCCACGTCCAGGGAACCGGGCCTTCTGGGATTTGCGTCGCAAAGCGGCACATTCCTGAGCCAGACGCTGCCCTATCTCAACAAAAGAGGGATTCGTTTCAGTAAGGCCATCAGTCTGGGCAACGAGGCCAACATCAATATGATTGACGCGCTGGAATATCTGGGAGAAGATGAACAAACCAAAGCCATCATTCTGTACATTGAAGGCATCCGCGAAGGGCGAAGGTTTCTCGACGTTGCCCGAAACATCACACCGCACAAACCGATTGCAGCGTTATACGTGGGCGGTTCCGCCTCCGGCGCGCGCGCGGGGTTGAGTCACACCGGCGCCATGGCCGGTCCGGATTTCCTCTATAACGGTATTTTCAAGCAGGCCGGCATCATCCGGGTCAACTCCATTGAAGATCTTTACTATCACGGCTGGACGCTTGCCACACAACCGCCGATGCGCGGCAAAAGAGTCGGCGTCATGACCAATTCCGGCGGGCCCTCCACAACCATTTCCTATACCTGCGATGCGGTCGGTCTGGAAGTGCCCCGCTTTTCCGACGGGCTGCAAAACGAAATCAGAAAACACATTGAACCGCACGCCTCTGCGTCCAATCCCGTCGATATGACATTTGACCTGAGCATGAACAAACTTGCGCTCACCCTGCCGGAGATGGTGATGAAAAGCGGCGAGGTCGATGCGGTCGTTCTGCACGGGACCATGATGACCGGTTATCTGAAAGAGGTTTATCCCACGTTGAAGGACATTATCGGCAATATTTCTCTGGAAGATTTTTTGAAATACGGCCAGATGGACCGGACGATTGCCAACGAAACTTTTAAATTGCCATCTAAATATAACATGCCGATGCTGATATCTTCTTTCTTTGATCATGAAGACAACTATATCAAGGGCTATCAGGATACAAACACGCCGGTGTTTTATTCGCCGGAAAATACCGCACGGGCACTGGGCTCGCTTTACCGGTACAAGCAAAGCAAAGAGCGTGCTCCCCGTAAAGATGCCGCTTTGCCGAAAATCAAAAAAACGGCAGAAGAGATTATCCTCAAGGCGCTGGACAACAAACAAAAGGCGCTGGATGAATACGAGGCGAAACAATTGCTGGCCTGTTACGGCGTGCCGGTAACGAAGGAAGCGCGGACGGTAAAGGTTGAAGACGCTCTGAAGGCCGCTAAAAAAATCAGTTATCCGGTGGCGCTCAAGGCCTGCTCCTGGAAAATCATGCACAAAAGCGGCAAGGGACTCATCGCGCTGAATGTGGAAAACGAAACCGATCTGAAAAAGGAATTTAAAAATATTCAAAAGAATGCGGGGAAAAGTGTGCCAGTGCTGGTGCAGGAAATGCTCAGCGGCAGCCGCGAATTTTTGGCCGGCATGACGCGCTTTGCCGGATTCGGTCCGGGTGTCGTTTTCGGTCTGGGCGGCGTTTTCACGGAAGTTTTTAAAGACACGACAATGCGCCTCGCGCCGGTTACAGGCGCCGATGCGCTGGAAATGTTCGAAGACATCAACGCCCGCAAACTGCTCGATAAATTCCGCGGTATGCCGAAGGTAAAATTAAACAATCTGTCCAGAATCATTCAGACGGTGGGAAACATCGCGCTTCTGCATCCGGAAATCGCAGAAATCGATCTCAACCCGATCATCATTGACGGTGCCGAGCCGGTCGTCGCCGATGCGCTGATTGTGCTGGAGAACAAACCTTAAGTTTAATGAGACCCAAATTTCAGAAACGAAGTGCACTGAAATTTGATGGTCGAATTATCCCCGAGGAGAAGCCGAGCGGGATAAATGCGGGTCTAATTCCCCACCCCTTGGGGCACAAGTTCCTTTGGATATCCCGCTGCTTGCGGCGGGGTTGTTCATTTGCTCCCAATTAAACTTGGCTTCACAATTTAGAATTTTATAACAACTTCTTCCTGTATTCCTCAGATTCTAAATTTTTTATTTTTGTGCAACATTACAACCGATTATATGCGGATATCCCTCTTTAGTGGGATTGACAAACTAATCCCATGAGCGTATTTTTAAAAAACATTCTTAAGTCACAAAACATATAATCAGAAACTATTTGAAGAATTAAAAAGAGGTGCCTTATGAAATATCGCAATTTTTTCTTTTACGTTATAATAACTATGTTTGTAATAGTCTCCGGTTGTGCTTCAACTCCACTAATCAAAGCTTCAGCAGATGGTGATTCTTCGGCTGTTCAGCAATTAATTAATCAAGGTGCTAATATAAATGAACCTGATAGTGGCGGTTACACTCCATTGATGCACGCAATCTGGTCTGAAAAAACTGAAACGGCTAAAGTTTTAATAAATAAAGGTGCTGATATAAACGCTAAAGACAAAAATGGTTATACGCCTCTTTTATGGGCATCAAGTTATGGTAATTTAGATATTGCGAAACTTCTTATAGACAAGGGTGCTGATGTTAATGCCAAGGGTAATGATAAAAGCACCCCTTATTTATTAGCTATTCTGGCAAACAACACTGAATTAGCGCAGCTACTAGTAAATAAAGGTGCTGATCTAAACATTATAAATAAGCAAGGAGGTGACGCCTTAATTGATGCAGTTGACAAGGGAAGTTATAAATTAACAGAACTATTGCTTGATAAAGGCGCAAATGTTAATTCAAAGGATAGTAGGGAAGCAACAGCATTAATGCATGCAGTATGGAACGGAAAATCCGATTTAGCAAAGCTACTAATAAATAAAGGGGCGGATGTAAATGCTAAAGACAAGCAAAAAGGTGACGCTTTAATTTACGCAGTTGATAATGGAGATTATGAATTAACAGAACTATTGCTTGATAAAGGCGCAAATGTAAACTCAAAGGACTTTACAAATACCACTCCCATTATGCATGCGGTTCTTAGAACGACAAACGAAAAACTTATTTCGTTGCTTATTGAAAGAGGAGCTAATCTGGATGAAAAAGATGATGAAGGTTATACGCCTTTAGAATATGCGTTATATGTAAGGAAATTTGCACTTGCTGAAGAAATTAAGAAAGGTATGGCCTATGTTCGTAAGGATATGCCTGGTGCAAAGATAGTCTTTATTAGAGAAGCTGAATTTCTGTCTACTGCACAAGATGTCTTTATTTATATTGATGATAAAATAGTAGCAAATCTCTATAGCGAAAATAGCACCGAATATATTGATATTAATTCAGGGAAATGTACTCTGAGCATTAAAGGAAGCAACTTGGCAGGAAACTACGTAAAATCTTTCGATGCAGTGGCAGGGCAAACATATTATTTTGAGGTGACTAGACGTGCAGGAAATATTATTGCAGGAGTAGTGGGAGGGGCTGTAGGTGTCTTAGTGGACAGAGCAATCCAAGGAGACGAAGCAGGAATTTTCAAAATCACTCAGCTAGAGGAATCTGTGGCTAAAGAAAAAATCAAGGCAATAAATGAAAAAAGAAAATCAACTGCCCCGAACAGAACTTGACTTTACAATGAGTGTCAACTCAATTGATAGCTTCCTGAAAGTCGGTGTAATATAAATTTTAAGACCATACGCTGTTTCAAAGAGTAATCCTGAATATGTGGAACGGATAATTTGGGATAATTAAGTTAGGATATTATGCCGATCCATATAAACAATGTTATCAGTAGAGCAACCGGATGCAAAAGATTGCGGAAACATCTGAGATTTTACGAATACTCACAACTACACAACCTCGTTTGGTCGGCGTAGATGGAGTTGATGGCTCTGGTAAGAGTTGGCTCGCTACGTTACTGTCAAAAGAACTGGGCTGGCCTCACATTGATCTGGACGACCACATTGAGAACAATATGGGCGGGTACGTGGAGCACGTACACTACGACGATGTTCAAAACATACTCAACAACACCAGTGGGTCCGTCATCATTGAAGGCGTATGCCTTCTCCATGTGCTTGAAGGACTAAAAAGGCACCTAGACTTCCTCATTTACGTCAAAAGAGTGGCTCACTACGGCAGATGGTACGACGAAGAAGACTGTACTGTAAGCGAAGATATTGATGACTTCATAAACAACAAAAGGGGGGAACTTCGGAAGTTTGCTGAGGTGGACGCTTACATGAACGGTGAAGAACCAAGGACTGATGTTGAGTTTCCTGCATTGGATGAAGAAATCATCCGCTATCATTACAACTATACGCCCCAAGATAAGGCCGATATTGTGTATGAAAGAATCGACTGATAACAAGCCGTTCCACCGGATCGCTTACGCTCCCAGTGAACTCGGCGTTAGGCATAAAAAATAAATGGGAGGGATATATCAATGAGCTTTTTCTTAGCTAATCTTATTTCATTAACGATAATGTTGGAGCGTGTCAGATAATTTGTGTAAATGAACTTTCTGCATAATCAGCAAGGCATCCGATCCTTATAGAGAATTGCAAACTGGTTAAGCGCCTTGCCCCAATCTCTGGCGGGCATTGTCCACTTTTTCTGGATGTTTTTCAAGGACAAATACAGTAACTTGACAGCCGCCTCGTCATTCGGGAATGAAGCTCTGTTTTTGATCGTTTTCTTTAAACTGTTATTCAAAGATTCAATCGCATTGGTCGTATAATTTGTCCTGAACGATACTTGAGTTGACAGTGGTCAGTCTCTCCGAGATTGTCCGCTAGTTTATGCTGCCAGATCATTCAAATTCTTCTGGGCAAAAAGCTGTTTTCCGTCAATGAAAGTCTGCATCGGCGTCCTGCCTTGACAGCGTTTCCCTTGATGCGTCCGCTCATTGTTATAACGGTTTATATACTCATCCAGATCCGTTTGCAAGACGTCCAGATCGCTGTATATCTTCTTTCTAAAAATAACCCTGTAAAATTCGTTCAGAATCGTCTGGTGAAACCTCTCGCAAATACCGTTGGTCTGCGGACTTCGTGCCTTGGTCTTGGTGTGTTCAATCTCATTGAGCTGTAAATAAAGCTCATAGGGATGTTTATCCGGTGTTCCGCAAAACTCTGTGCCTCGGTCGGTTATGACCCGCATCACCGGTATGGATTGTTGTTCAAAGAACGGGAGAACTCTGTCGTTCAATGTATCCGCCGCGGTAACCGGTATTTTTGCCGTATAAACTTTGGCAAAGGCAACGGATGAATAGGTATCCACAACGGTCTGCTGATAGATTCTCCCGACGCCTTTTAAATAGCCGACATAAAACGTATCCTGGCTGATCAAATATCCCGGATGCACGGTCTCGATTTCATCAGGAGAACTCTCTCTTTCCCGCTTGGCGCTTTCCAAAGCAACGATCTGCGCTTCTGTATAAACAAGGCCTTCTTTTGCTGCTTTCTCTTCCAAACAAACCAAACGCTTCTTAAAAGTCTCTAATCCATGCCGAAGCCAAATACTCCGAATGCCGCCGGAAGAAACCAATGTGCCTTGCTTCTTTAACTCATTGGACGCTCTGGCCTGTCCATAGGCCGGATATTCGTAAGCCATCCGGACCACTGCTTCTTCTATCTCCGGAGCTACCCGATTCTTCATACAGGGCTTCCGACGGCTCTTTTCCCGAAGTCCGTCTAAACCGTTCTCTTCGTATGCTTTCTTGATGTCGTAAAAATGCTGGCGCGATACGCCGTTTACCTTGCAGGCCTCTGATACGTTCTGCAAATACTCCGCTAACTCTAGTAAACTTAGTTTGTTTCTGATAAGCTTCTCTTGGGTGGTCATCTTGCTATCCTCCTTTTTTTGTTTATGGCTAAACAATCTGGAGGGTACTGACCACCTTTTCTATCTAACTGTCAAGTCAAGTCCGTCCTTGGACAGTTGATAAAATACAAGATATTGACTTAGGCCGTTTGTTATCCATGGAATACTAACACCAATGATTATTAGTTTTTTTGCCGACTATTTCAATATAAAAAGAATCGTAAGAAAATATTTGTTGTATTGTTTAATGGACACAAAAAGGCTGGTATAAAATCTATCCATTTTCCAGTTTGCGATTAACATCTTAACGCTCAAACTTTTTTTTATTAACCCTTCACGTGATTCAAAGGTCAGTATACAAATTATTTTATTGGAGTTATTGAAATGAGACTTAATGAAAAACAGCACGCCTATTTGGAAAATAACCTTGGGAAAACGATTCTGCCGTTATCCATATTCGAAAATGAAGACTGGCCGGGCAACGAACCCATAGAGGTCTTGTTGTTTTATAAGAAAGAATGGTCCAATTCGGAGATTCAAGAATCTTTTTTAAAAGTTACGGAGTATTATAATCTTTTTTCAAGCCGATTGATCATGATTGATGACAATAAGTTTGCATTACACTACTGTACGGACGGAGTGAAATTTACTTTTTTACCGCCGGTTGATGATACTTATGACAATATCAATATTGATGAAATCAGGAAACAAATGGTCAAGGTTAAGACATTGCCGGGAGAACCTCTTCTTTCTCTAACCGTCATATCGGCAAAAGACGGGAAGTTTGGTGGAGTAAGCTGTTCGCATACAATCGGTGACGGAATTTCACTGATTCTTTTCTTAATGACATGGGGATGTGTCATAGAGGGCAAGAGCTTTCCTCTTCCGTCAACTCAGAGATTATTTAAGGGCAAGCCTGTTGCGTCCGATACCATTGATAAGATATTCACTCCGCCGTTGTCGGCGTTGAGCGAAAAGATTCAAAGCCGAGTCAGGGCAAGTGAAATAAAATTATATTCGAAGAGAGAATATTTTTCAGATGAATTTTTCGATGAACATAAAAATAAAGCAAAGCTGGAAAATGAGAAATATATCATCTCCAGCAATCAGATTATGACCGCATTTTTATTAAAAAAATATCATGATCAGGTTCTGCCTGATACAGACAGGATTAGAATAAAGATACCTATTGATCTGCGTGAAATATATCCCGGTATTGATTCCATGTATATCGGTAATGCCGTTTTTGATAATTTCACTGAATTTACCAAGGACGAAATCAATAAAATGTCAATGTACGAGATTGCCTATCGTTTAAAAAAATCAGTCATGAATGCGAGGAATGAAAACTACATTAAAGAAATATCATATTTGTCGGAGTATGGGATAACGTTTAAAGAGGACTTGTTTAAAACGCGTCCCGCTTTTGCAAATATGGATACGGATATCGTTTCAAGCAATATGGCGCACATGAATGATCTTGGGGCTTTGGGCATTGGAGAGGATAAGGGACATTTTGTATATATTGGTATCCCCACCCAAACAAGTTTTGTTATGTTAAAAGAAAAAAGCGGACAGATATGGGCACAGATAACAAGCAGATATCCATTAGTCTAAATTATATGGACTATTTCATCTGACGCTATCTCCAGCGAGGGGATCAGTAATGGATTATCCTGCCGGCAATGTTAATTGCGACCATGGCCGCTTGACTCTCCCTACAGGGATAATGGTTGATTCTCATAGATCATATGTGACATGAAACTGCGTTAATAATATTTGTTTTTGGGTATTTTCAATAAGCCCTTTTCCTATTAAGACAAATCGTCCATTTCGACAAATATAAAAGAATGTAATTATTGGCATCGGGCAGTAGGCGGGTTTTTGCCGGAAAGCATCAATGCCGCCTAAAGGATGAACCATCATGGCAGAAAGAAGATACGACTTAGATTGGTTGCGGGTTATGCTAATGCTGCTCGTATTCATTTTCCACTGCTCCCGGTTTTTCGGAGGGGGACCCTGGCTTTTGAAAAATGCTGAAGAGAGTATCGTGGCCCTGGTGTATGTTTCTTTGATCGACATGTGGGTTATGCCTTGCTTTTTTCTACTTTCCGGTATCGGTTCATGGTACGCCCTTGCCCACTTTACTAACGGACAGTATATCCAGGAAAGAATCAAACGGATACTAATACCTTTATACACCGTAGGTTTTTTTATTCTGCTGCCGACGCAGTTTTATTTTGAAATATACAGTAATGCCGGTTTTACCGGCACTTTTTGGGAAAGCATTCCTCTCTATCTGGCTAGAGAGGGTCATTTTCATCTTGGCAGTCCGTCCGGGGTGCTCATGCTGGAATTTATCACCCATTTGTGGTTTCTTGGATACCTTTTCTTAATCTCTCTGATGGCCCTACCTCTGATGCGTTATCTGCGTTCGGAGCACGGTCTGCGTTTTACCGACAAATTAGCCGGGTGGTGTAGCCGGCCGGGCGCAATTTTTATCTTCATTATCCCGGTATTGGTCATACGGATCGGGTTGCGAAGTTTCTTTTTAGGACAGTTTACCTGGGCCGATTTTCTTGAATATATGGCCTATTTCATCATCGGCTACCTGTTTATGGCAGATAGCCGCTTCATCCAAAGTGCAAAAAAAAATGGTTGGTTCGGTTTGATATTAGGCCTCGCTTGCTGGGGATGTCAGGGTATTTTTGTCTTGGGTTTCGGGTACCATTATCCGGACGGTGAACCCTTTTCTTGGATGTATGTCCTCTTTGAAGCCATGATGAGCATCAGCCGTTGGAGCTGGATTATTTTTGTTCTAAGCCTGGGGGCGAAATATCTGAATTTCAACCATCGGTCCCTTACGTACAGCAATGAAGCAGTGCTTCCTTTTTACCTGTTGCACCAACCTATTATCCTTGGCGTGGGTTGGTTTGTCATACAGTTGCATATCGGCATGGGGCTGAAGTTTTTGATCATTACTTTAATCTCTTTTGTGCTCATTATGGCCGTGTACGATCTCTTCGTGAGACGATTTAACGTCGTACGTTTTTTCTTCGGGATGCGACCGATAAAAAAATCATCTGCCTGAGCAGCGCTTTCTGGCCACAGGTCAAGTTCAGAACTCAGTTTTCCACGCGGTTATTAATGTTTTAATTATTCGTTTTTGAATAACATTTTCTGGTTCATAGCTGCCTGGTATATCAGCTTTCTCCTGTAAAATGCCCCTATAAAAAGGTCATGTTTTCATAACAGAATAAAGCAGCCCTTGTAGCAAGGCGAGAAGAATCATAAATGATTTATGATTCTTTATAGGGGCGGAGAATTAATCGATAGCGACCCTTTACCTTTTCGGTGGAGATAACCTCGCATGTATGATTGAAGACCGTAGCAACGGGTAAATATCATATCAAATATTTGAAGTATTTCGGATTCTGCCTGGTAGAATGATCACAGCATTTAATATTCAAGACGGCTTGCAAGAAAAACATACTGTACAGGTTTCAAAGAAGTTGAAATTGATTAAACAATATGCTTGTAATGCTCTTAAATGAAATGGTGTAATTATTTGAAAAATATTTAAATAAGACTTACGAATAAAAAAAACAATAATCAGGAGGGAAAAGAGAAGATAGAGAAGTAGGCGCAGGTGTTTGCTTTCTTTTTAGAGTGACTGAGCCGATAATAATAAATTTATGCATTATTCTTCTTAAGATTAAAATCTTGATATAGAA